>Ga0105049_10002675_pt1 | contig 21109 bp, 10 predicted proteins | sample MAT06_FD_78087 | JGI IMG/M metagenome (GOLD analysis project Ga0105049, IMG submission 78087) | Freshwater microbial communities from Lake Fryxell liftoff mats and glacier meltwater in Antarctica - MAT-06 | ecosystem: Environmental > Aquatic > Freshwater > Ice > Liftoff microbial mat | place...
AATTTCACAATAACAGCGCTAAAATAGACGTAGGCTAAATTCAGGAGTAGAGACTGCCATCATGACAGATTTTCGTATTGAAAAAGACTCATTAGGCGAAGTGCAAGTGCCAGCGAATGCCCTGTATGGCGCACAGACGCAGCGTGCCGTGATCAACTTTCCGGTCAGCGGCTTGAAGCCCTATCCGGCATTTGTATGGTCGATGGTGATGATCAAGCGCGCTGCTGCCGAAGTTCATAAGGAACTGGGTCTGTTGGATGCCAAACTCGCAGACGCCATCATCGCAGCGAGCGAAGAAATCCTGAATGGGCAGCATCGCGAGCAGTTCGTGGTCGATCCATTTCAAGCGGGGGCAGGCACCTCGCACAACATGAATGTCAATGAAGTGATCGCCAATCGCGCCAACCAGATTCTCGGCTTTGCGCTGGATGACGCCAAGAAACCAGTGAGTGCCAACGATCATGTCAACATGGCGCAAAGCACCAACGACACCATCCCCACTGCTATTCGTTTGGGCGTATTGTGGCGTCATGATGAACTCGTCGCCACCCTGAAGCGGTGTGCCGACGCTTTCACCGACAAAGCCATCGAGTGGGACGATGTGGTCAAGAGCGGGCGCACGCATCTTCAGGACGCGGTGCCGATCCGTTTGGGGCAGGAAGTCGGGGCATGGGCGAAGGCGATCTACCGCGATATCGAGAAGATTGAAATGGCGTCCGAAGGCTTGCGGCGCTTGGGAATCGGCGGCACCGCGAACGGCACAGGCTTGAACGCCCACGCGGAATATCACAGCCGGATGGTCGCGAAACTGACCGCGCTCACGGGGCTGACACTGTATGAAAGCGATGACTTGTTTGAGTCGATGCAGTCGATGGGCGATGCCGTCTTCTTCAGCGGCGCGGTGCGCACGACGGCGCAGGACTTGATCCGCATCGCCAACGATATTCGCTTGCTGGCAAGTGGTCCCACCACCGGCTTGGCGGAAATCACCTGCCCGACGGTGCAACCCGGTTCGTCGATCATGCCCGGCAAGGTCAATCCGGTCTTGGCGGAAATGCTCAATCAGGCGATGTTCCATGTTATGGGGAACGATTTGACGGTGATGATGGCAGGGCAGGCGGGGCAGCTGGAATTGAACGTGATGATGCCGATCATCAGCCATAACCTGAATGAGATGATGCAGGTCATGATTGGGTCGGTCAATGCCTTCACCGATTCGTGCGTGGTCGGTTTGATCGCCAATCGCGAACGGGCGACCGGTTGGTTGGCGCGTAACCCCATCTTGGTGACGGCGTTGAACCCGGTCATCGGGTATTTGAAAGGTGCCGAAGTCGCCAAGAAGTCGTTGGCAGAAAATCGCAGCATCTTAGAGGTAGTGGTAGACTTAGGGTATATGAATGAAGACGATGCCCGTGCTGCTTTGGATGCTCGTAAAATGACAGAGGGTGGGATTCAAGGGATCGCGGCGGGCGGATAACAATTTTCCTACCAAAATTCATCATAAATGTGTGCCCATTGTTTGGGATGATGGGCACATTTCAGGTATACTAACCGTCGTGAACTGAAATATCCGTCTCGTACAAGGCGCTCATCGCAACGTGGCGACCCGAAAGCTCGGCAAATACGAAGTTGTTGAACGGCTCGGACGTGGAGGTATGGCGGAAGTTTACCGCGCGTATCATCCCAGTCTGGATCGATTCGTGGCGATCAAGGTGTTACATGCCTTCCTCGCGGATGATCCAGAGTTCAAAAGTCGTTTTGAAAAAGAAGCGCGCAATATCGCCCGACTGAAACATGGTCATATTGTCGGCGTGTATGATTTCGAGAATGATCCCACGACCGAAAGTTATTATATGGTCATGGAACTGATCGAAGGCATGACGCTGAAGGATATGCTGTTTCAGTTCTCGGAACGGGGTGCGCTGTTTCCATTGGCAGAGGCGATCCGTATCGTCCGCGAAGCTGCCCAAGCGCTCGCCTATGCGCACGCGCAGGGGATGATTCATCGGGATGTGAAACCCGCCAACTTGATGGTGGATCGTGATAATCGCGTGGTGCTGACTGATTTTGGCATCGCCAAAATTGTAACGGGTGCGCAATTTACGCAAAGTGGCGGCATGGTTGGCACGCCTGCGTATATGGCACCGGAACAAGGGTTGGGGGATGCGGGGGATGAGCGCAGTGATTTGTACTCACTGGGGATCATCTTGTTTCAGTTGGTCACGGGGCGACTGCCCTATGAGGCAGAGACGCCGCTGGCGATCATCCTCAAACATTTGAATGAAATAACGCCCTCCGCCCGTGATTTCAAACCCGATGTGCCCGAAGCCATCGAGCAAGTGATCCGGCGATTGATGGCAAAAGAACCCGCCGAACGGTATCAAAGCGCGAATGCGCTGATCGCCGATTTGGAAAAGATCGAGCGCGCCTTGGTGGACGACCCTCAAGGTGTCAATATCCCCGTCAATCGCGAAGATCATGACACGCTTAACTTTAACAAGCCCGTCACTAAAGCCACTGGGGAACGTCCGGCGGTGTCGGCGGTGGGGTTGCATACGACCCCGATAGCACCGCCTTTTCCAAAACCAGAACCAACCGCACGGCGGGGTGGGGGCGGGCGATTGGTGCCTTGGTTGCTGCTGCTCATCGTCTTGATTGGAGGGGGCGGGGCAATTGCGGCGCAGTTCCCCGGCGGTTTTATGGCGCTCATTGGGTTGGTCACACCGACCGAGACTCCTACTCCGACTCCCAGTCCGACCCTTAGTCTGACGCCGACGATATCACGGACGCCGATTCTTCCAACGGCGACTTCCAGTGTGACCGCCAGCCCGACGGCAACTTTATCGCCCACGCCCACACTCACCTTGACCGATACGGCGACGTTGATAGCATCGCCGACCGTTAGCCATACGCCGACCTTCACGTTGACCCACACTGCCACGCCGACAGCCTCTGCAACCTATACGTCGACGGCAACCCAAACTTTGACGCTAACGCCGACACTGACGGCAAGCTTGACCTTTACCGCCACGCCGAGCGCGACGATAACGTTTACGTCCACGCAGACGGCGACGGTTCGACCAACGCGCACCTTGACGCCTAGCATTACCCCGACGCCTTCGATTACCCCGACCGCGACCTTAGATGTGACGCAGACGTTGATCCAAGCGACCTTGTTCTCAGAATTCCAAACGGCTACTGCCTCAGTATGCGACTTTGACTACGAGATCGTTTCGCAAGTGCCGGCTGATGGCGATTTCATCGCAGCGAATTCGGAATTTACCCGCGAGGTCATTCTGCGGAATACGGGTGAATGTGCGTGGGAACGGTTGACTGCGCTCAATTTTGTGAGTGGTGAAAACTTCAATATCGGGGCGCGGGTCGTCATTCGAGATCGCATCGCTGTGGGGGAACAGGTGACTATCACGCTGGTGGGGCGCACCCCGCGCAGCAATGGCTTGTTATCGGGCTTGTGGGAACTGCGCACACCGGGGCAGTTGTTGATCGGCAACCCGATTTACATTACGGTGAATGTCTTCGGCGCGTAAGAATGCACCCTATCTCCACGTCCTAAAGTGGAGGGGCATACCTGATCATAGCCATTCTCGTCGCCATACCATCCCACAGGGGAGGCAGACGGGATGAATTATCCGCTTTATCCCTGCTTAGCAGGGGTAGGGTGGGGATTCAAGGTGATTTTGTCGGTGCGTTTGGTGGTTTTTTACCAGCAGCCAACGCAACTTTTGTATGGGTTGACTGTTTCTATATAGAGCAGCAGCAGATTTTGTGATACGCTCATTCGCCTTTCCGGTACGCTTCATTGCGCGCCGGGCTTTTATCAATTGTACCTACCCGTATGAAGAATAACCGAGGGAGTTAGTTCGGTGTCAGATTTGAACGCCCTTTTGCGAAATAACCCAGTTGCCATTATTGGCATGGGCGCGCTCATGCCAGAAGCGCATAACCTCCAAGAATTTTGGGACAATATCCTTGCCAAAGTGGACTGCATCACCGATGTGCCCGCTTCGCGCTGGAATATTGACGATTACTACGATCCCGATCCGACCGCGCCTGATAAAACCTATTCCAAGCGTGGCGGTTTTCTGCCGGATGTCAATTTCGATCCCCTAGAGTTTGGCTTGCCGCCGAACATCCTTGAAGCGACCGATGCCTCGCAACTCTTGTCCTTGTTGGTCGCCAAAGAAGCGTTGATCGATGCCGGTTACTATCAAGGTCCCGAAGCACTGCGCGACAAGACCGGCGTTATTTTGGGCGTGTGCAGCGGTCAAAAACTAATCACCCCGCTCAGTGCGCGGATGCAGTATCCCATTTGGAATCGCGTGCTGGAAAGCTACGGTATCAGCGCAGAAGATCGCGCTAAAATCGTGGAGCGGATGAGCTTGGCGTATGTCGGATGGGAAGAAAATAGCTTCCCCGGCTTGCTCGGCAATGTGATCTCGGGACGGATCGCCAATCGTTTTGACTTGGGCGGTACCAACTGCTCGGTTGATGCGGCGTGCGCCAGCACGATGGCGGCGTTGAAGATGGCGTTGTCGGAACTGACGTCTGGTCAAGCCGATATGATGCTGGCAGGTGGTGTCGATACCGATAACTCGATCTTCACCTATATGTGCTTTAGCAAGACCCCCGCTTTTACGAAGGGCACCCATCCGCGTCCGTTTGATGTGGGTTCCGACGGTATGATGGTCGGTGAGGGCATTGGCATGATGGTCTTGAAGCGCTTGGCGGATGCCGAACGTGACGGCGATAAGATTTATGCCGTGATCAAAGGCATTGGCTCGTCCAGCGATGGACGCTTCAAGAGCATTTATGCGCCGCGTGGCGAAGGTCAAGAGAAGGCGTTGAACCGTGCTTATGAAGATGCCGGTATTTCGCCAGCGACGATTGATTTGATCGAAGCGCACGGCACGGGCACGATTGCCGGGGATACCACCGAGGTCACGACGATCATCCGCTTCTTTAATCAGCGCGATACCGAAAAGCAGCATATCGCGATTGGCAGCGTGAAATCGCAAATCGGACATACGAAGGCGTCGGCAGGCGCGGCGGGTCTCATCAAGACGGCGCTGGCGCTACACCACAAGGTGCTGCCCCCGACCTTGAATGTCGAAAAACCCAACCCCAAGTATGACATCGAGAATTCCGCCTTCTATATCAGCGGCGATACCCGCCCTTGGATCAAAGCCGTCGATGATGCCCCGCGTCGCGCGGGGGTGAGTTCATTTGGCTTTGGCGGCACGAACTTTCATGTCGTCATGGAAGAGTATACCCACGATCACAGTGGGTCGTATCGCGTGAATCACACCCCACAGGCGATTTTGCTACAAGCGGGCACCCCCCCACTGTTGCAAACGCGCATCACCGAAGTGCTGGAAAACCTGCGTGGTGCGAATGCTGTGCCGTATTTCTTAAACTTGGCGCGTGAATCGGCGACAGCGGCATTGCCCGCGTCCGCCGCCCGCCTCGGTTTTGTGGCTTTGAACGGGGCAGAAGCGCTGCCGTTCTTACAAATCGCTTTTGACCTGCTGACGAGCAAACCGCAAGCGGACGAGTGGCAGCACCCGAAAGGGGTGTTCTATCGTCGCAGCGGCATGACCGTCACTGGGCATGTGGTGGCGTTGTTTGCGGGTCAAGGCGCGCAATATCTTGGCATGGGGCGCGAATTGGCGATCAACTTCCCCGAAGTGCGGACGACCTTCGCACGGTTAGACGCGGTGATGCACCGCAAGGGCAAACCGTCGTTGTCAACGGTGGTTTACCCGCCGACGGCATTCACGGAGGATGAAAAGAACGCGCAAGAAGAAGCGCTGCAAGACACGACCTATGCCCAACCCGCCATTGGCGCGGTCAGCGCGGGGATGTATCGCTTGCTGAAGCGCGCGGGCTTCCGCGCCGATTTCACCGCTGGGCACAGCTTTGGCGAGGTGTCGGCGTTGTGGGCGGCGGGTGTGCTAAGCGATGATGATTACGATACCTTGATCGAAGCGCGGGGCGCGGCGATGGCTCCGCCCGCGAATGCGGCGAACTTTGATGCAGGGACGATGTTGGCAGTGGCGGGGGATATCGCGATGATTGAACGCGAAGTCGCTTTGCTCACCGGCGTGCATATCGCCAACCGCAATTCGCGCACCCAAGTCGTCGTGGCAGGTTCTAAAGCCGATATCCAGAAAGCGGAAACAGCGTTGGCGGCAAAGGGCTTCAAAGTGACACCCTTGTCGGTGGCGGCGGCATTCCATACGCCGTTAGTCGGACACGCCCAGAAGCCGTTTGCGGATGTAATCGCCCGCACGACCTTCCAACCCGCCCAAGTGCCTGTGTATAGCAATGAAACGGGCGCGGCATATCCCGCCACATCAGCAGCCATGCAACAGCTTTTGTCGGGGCACCTCTTGAAGCCAGTGCGCTTCACTGATGAAGTTGAGGCGCTGTACGCCGCTGGCGGCACGGTCTTTGTGGAATTTGGTCCGCGGAGCGTGTTGACCAACTTGGTCAAGGATATCCTTGGCACGCGCCCCCACGTCGCGATTGCGTTGAATGGCAGTCGTCAAAAAGATAGCGACCGTCAACTTCGCGAAGCGGTTGTGCAATTGCAAGTGTTGGGCATGGTGTTGAGCGCGGTCGATCCCTATCAGCAGGAAGTCGATCCCACGCCCAAGAAGAAGGGCATGAACGTCGTCTTGAACGCCGCGACCTATGTCAGCGATAAGACGCGCGCTGCGTATCAGAATGCGCTGGCATCGGGCGGAACGATTGGCTTAAGCGCACCGCAGCCGCTGCCCGCATTGCCGGTACAACCGCCCGTCGCTGTGGTTCAGCCTATGCCCGTCGTCGCTCCGGTTGCCGCCAAGGTGGAAACACCGGCTCCAGTGGTGCAAGTCGCGCCCGCAGCCCCCGTATCCTCAGAATCTAGCGCTTCAGATCAGGGCATCGACATGAACACACGACTTCACTCGCTCGAAGAGGGTTTTGAGCAGTTCCGCGAACACCAGCGGGAGACGCTGCGCGTGCATGAACAGTACGCCCAAAGTCAGGGAGAATACTTCCGCATTTTCTTTGAATTGACCCAACAGCAACAAACGTTGATGACCGCCCAAGCCGTGTCGCCCCAAGGGTTGGAGGCGTTCGCGCAGAATATGATGCGTTTCCACGATTATCAGACGGAAACACTGCGGATGCACGAACGGTATATGCAGCATCAAACCGAGATCGCGCAATCGTTGTTGGAGATCATCCGTCAGCAATATGTTGGCTTGGCAAGCTTGCCGACAGCGCTCAATGGGTCTGCCCCTAGCGTGGCTCCGCAACCTGTCAGTTATCGAGCGGCAGCGCCTGCGCCAGTCGTGACGCGCGCTCCTGTCGTCAAGGCAGCGGTTGACCCCTCTGTTCCGCCACAGCCACCGATGATTGATCCGCCCGCGCCACCGTCGATTAGCCCCCCTACGCCGCCAATGATCGATCCGCCCGCGCCGCCGTCAATTGTTCCCCCTTCGCCACCGTCGATCAATCCCCCTGCGCCGCCGGAAATTGTCCCACCCGCGCTGCCGATGATTGACCCGCCCACCCTGCCAACATCAACTGCTCCGGCGATGGCAGCATTGTCCGAAGCCATGCTGCGGATCGTTGGTGACAAGACCGGATATCCAGTGGAAATGCTCGATTTGGGCATGGACATGGAAGCCGACCTCGGCATTGACTCGATCAAACGGGTGGAAATCCTCGGTGCGATGCGCGAAGAATTCCCTGAACTGCCGCAATTTAGCCCCGAAGAACTGGGTGAACTGCGCACGTTACAGCAGATCGTTGATTATATGCGCGAACGGGCGGGCGGCAGTGCTGCTCCGGTCGTTGCATCAGCAGCACCCATCACGGCGACTGTTTCTGCCCCTGTGACCGCCCCCCAAAATGGGCATGTCACGGCGGCAGTAGTTGCGCCGGTGCCGTCGTATGTGGCGGCTCAGGTGGTTGCACCTGTCGCGCCAGCACCGACTGTCGCTGTGGTCGCGGACAATGCGCCCGCGCTGGCGGCATTATCGGAAGCGATGTTGCGGATTGTCGGCGATAAGACGGGGTACCCTGTAGAAATGCTCGATTTGGGCATGGATATGGAAGCTGACCTCGGCATTGACTCGATCAAGCGGGTGGAAATCTTGGGCGCGATGCGCGAAGAATTCCCGATGTTGCCGCAATTTAGCCCCGAAGAACTGGGTGAACTGCGCACTTTGCAGCAGATTGTCGATTATATGCGCGAACGAGCGGGTGGTTCTGCTGCTCCTGCCACTGTCCCCGCTGAAGTCGTCGCGGTTACGCCAGTGGTGGTTGAAACCGTCGCCCCTGTAGCAATACCTGCTGTGAATGGTCATAGCGCCCCTGCTGCCGCCCCTGCCAATGATGGTGCCGATCTTGCGGCGCTGTCGGAAGCGATGCTGCGGATCGTCGGGGACAAGACGGGGTATCCGGTTGAAATGCTGGAACTGAGCATGGACATGGAAGCTGACCTCGGCATTGACTCGATCAAGCGGGTGGAAATCCTCGGTGCGATGCGCGAAGAATTCCCTGAACTACCGCAATTTAGTCCCGAAGAACTGGGCGAACTGCGCACGTTGCAACAGATCGTCGATTATATGAAGGAGGCAAGCCGTACCAGTACGGCAGCCCCTTTTGATTTAGCCGACAGTGCGGCACAGTCAGTTGACCGTCAAGGTCAGATTGACGACGCACTGTCGTTCCCGCCATTGCCGGACGGGCATGGTATTGAGCGCAGAGTCGTGACTTTGCGCGGCATCCCCCTGCCTGATTTTCAAGATTTGACCGTCGCGGGGGCGTTGTGTTTGCTGACCGATGATGGTGGTGACGTCACACCCGCGTTGGCGGCGCAATTAACGGCGGACGGTTGGCGCGTGGTCGTGTTGACTTTGCCCGCCGCCCTCGTACCCGTCATGCGCACGGGGGCTGGGCTGGCGCAATTTGCGCAGATTGCTTTGCCAGATTTGAGCGAAAGCAGTTTGCAGAGCGCGCTCAGCGTGATTGCCGAGCAGTTCGGTGCTATTGGCGCATATATTCACGTCAATGGGGTGCGGACGGGGTCGGCAAACGGATGGCATGATGCGGAAAAAGCGCTGGTCAAGTTTAATTTCTTGATGGCGAAACATTTGAAAGCTGTCTTGACGCGCGGGAACCGACAAGACAATCCAGCCGGACGCAAGGCGTTTGTGGTGGTGACTCAGCTTGATGGGGCACTTGCCACGACGATCAAGGGCGGCGCGGGCGCGATTACCGGCGGGCTGTTCGGGTTGATCAAAACGCTCAACTTAGAATGGAACGATGTGTTCTGCCGCGCCATTGATGTTGCCCCCACCACGACTGGCGCGCACGTCGCGCAGATGGTTCTGGCGGAACTTCATGATCCCAACCGGCTCTTGACCGAAGTCGCCTATGGCGCGCAGGGTAGAACGACCCTTTCGGCGCTGGAGCCGCACACCGATAAGGACCGCTAAACCGATGGCGACTCTCAATACCTCTAGTCTATTTTTGGTGAGCGGTGGTGCCCGAGGCATCACCGCTCAGTGTGTGGTGGAAATGGCGCGCCATTTTCGTTGTTCCTTTATCCTGTTGGGGCGCACTGCCTTGAAGAACGCGCCGGCATGGGCGCAAGGGATTAGCGATGAGGGCGAGCTGAAAAAACGCTTGATCGCCGATTATCAGGCACGGGGCGAAAAATTCACCCCGGTAGTGATCGGTAAAGGCGTGAATGGGGTGATCGCGCTGCGCGAAATTCAGGGGACTCTGGATGCTGTGAAAGCGGCGGGCGGCAATGCTGTCTATTTGAGCGCGGACGTGACCGATACTAGTGCCTTGAGCCAAGCCCTCGCGACGGTCCGCCATATGGGGGCGGTCACGGGGATTTTGCATGGCGCGGGCAATTTGGCGGATAAGCTGATCGAGAACAAGACCGAAGCCGATTTCGAGAATGTGTATTCGGCGAAGGTGGAAGGGCTAGAAAACCTCCTTGCGGTGGTGCCGTCAGCCTCCCTCGATACCTTGGTGCTGTTCTCGTCGGTGGCGGGTTTTTATGGCAATATCGGGCAGGCGGATTACGCCATCGCCAACGAAATTTTGAACAAGACCGCCCATCAATTTAAGCACCAGCATCCCGCGTGCCATGTCGTCTCGATCAACTGGGGACCGTGGGATGGCGGGATGGTGACGCCGCAACTGCGGGCGTATTTCGATCAACTGCATATCAAAGTGATTCCGGTTGAGGTCGGCACCCGCTTGTTGGCGGACGAGTTGCGCGCCCCAGTGGTGGATGCCCCCGTGCAGATTGTGGTGGGAAGCGCGATTCGCCCCCAACCGACCCCCGCCGATGGCAGTTTGCCGACGTATCGCTTGCGCCGCAAATTGCGGTTGAACGAAAATCCGTTCCTCGGCGATCATGTCGTGAACAGCCAAGCAGTCATGCCGATGGTGACGGCGATGTCGTGGATCGGCAATGCCTGTGAACAGATCAATCGGGGGTACAAGCTGGCGTCGTTCAGCAATTATCGAGTGTTGAAGGGCATCGTCTTTGACGAGTCATTCGCTGATGAGTATATGCTGGACTTGAAAGCGATCAGCAGCAACGCCGACGCATTGGTGTTTGATGCGATGATCCACAGCCTGAGCAAAGAGGGCAAGCCGCGCTTTCATTACAATACTCAGGTGCGCTTGATCCCAGAAATCCCCGAAGCGCCTGTGTTTGATCGACCGTTTGAGCTGGTCGTCAGCGCCGAGATCCCCGGTTCCTTGCTTTATGAAGATGGCACTCTGTTTCATGGGTACAGTTTTCAAGGGGTGCAACAGGTCTTGAGTTTGGGCGAAGCGGGCTTGAAGATGCGCTGTCGTTTACCCATAATCGATCAGGCGTATCAGGGACAGTTCCCGGTACAGGCGTTCAACTACTTTATGTGCGATATCGGGCTGCAAAGTATCGGCATCTGGGCGAATCGTTTTTATGGCATGGGCAGTTTGCCATTGCGGGCGGCGGGCGGGGAATTTTTTGGAAATGCTGATTTTGGGCAAGAGTTTTTTGTGACGATGCAGGTGAAGTCGCATAGCCCCACCAACGTGACCGCCAATATCACGCTCCATGATGCGGAGAATCGTATCTACATCACCATTTCGGACTTGGAAGTGACGATGAGCAAGCGCCTGAATGAGATGTTCCTCAAAAATCGACTCCCGGAAACGGTATGAGTCGCACCTGTGAAAACTCAATTTTGATAACCCGATGACGAACAACCTATGAACAGAAATCACACGAGTGAACCTTTCGCCATCGTTGGGTTGTCGTGCCTCTTCCCCGGCGCGACCACCCCCGACGAGTTTTGGCAAAATCTTATTCACGGCGTGAACAGCATCTCTCCGACGACGGAAGAGCAGTTCGGCGTCGATCCGGCGGTTTATTTTGACCCGCAACGATTGAAGCAGGATACGACCTACTCGTTACGGGGTGGGTATGTGCGCGCGAAGATCGATATTCCAGCGGGGATGGATAAAGCCTCGGGCTGGACGCTGTATGTCGCCCAAGAAGCGTTGCGCGACAGCGGCGTTTGGAAACGGCACGAGGTGTTGGCGCGCTGCGGATTGATTTTGGGGAATTTGTCGTTCCCGACGCAAGAGTCGCATATGCGCGTCGCGCCGCTGTATGACCCCGCTTTAGAAACGGCAGTGGGCGAATTGTTAGGGGTGCCCGATTTTCAATTGCAACGCCCGCGAGGGGTGGGCAATCGCACCCTCACCCCACCCGCAGCGGTGGTGGCACAGAACTTAGGCTTGGGCGGGGCGGCATTCTGCATTGATGCGGCGTGCGCCTCGTCGTTGTATGCCGTCAGTTTGGCGTGCGAGTATTTGGCGACGGGCAAAGCGGATTTGATGCTGGCAGGAGCGGTCAGCGCCGCCGACCCGTTGTTCGTCAATATGGGCTTCACCCATTTTGGCGCATACCCCGACGCTGGTGAGAGCCGCCCGCTCGATTCTGAGTCGGAAGGGTTGATCTCTGGCGAAGGGGCAGGGTTGCTGGTATTGAAACGGTATGCCGATGCCCTGCGCGATGGCGATAAAATCTATGCGTTGGTTTCGGGAGTGGGGTTGTCGAATGATGGACGTGGCAAGCACCCGCTGACCCCCAACAGGCGCGGGCAGGTATTGGCAATTCAACGGGCGTATGCCGGCGGGATTGATCCGCGTACTGTGCAGTATGTCGAATGCCATGCCAGCGGTACGCCCTTGGGCGATAAGACCGAACTATCCTCAATGGATGAATTTTTTGGGGGCGTCGGGGCTGCCCCGATGATCGGCGCGGTCAAAGCGAATCATGGGCATTTGTTGACGGTTGCCGGGCTTTCGAGCATGTTGAAGGTCGTTTTAAGTATGCAGCACGGACAGATACCGGCGACCATGCGCGTTGAAAACCCGCTGACCCTCAAGGCATTTGGCGCAGCGAAGATCGTTAGTCAGAACACAATTTGGTCTCAGCGAGAGAAAGTAGCCGGCGTGAATGCGTTTGGCTTTGGTGGGGTGAGCGCACATGTGGTTTTGCAAAATGAGGCAGCATTCATGACACAGGCAACAGTGCGGGGCACGGTCAAACCACAGGATAGCCGCGTGCGGATGGCGATCATCGGCATGGATGCGCAGTTTGGGGGGTGTGATGGGTTAGAGGCATATTCCCAAACGGTGTACGACGGCAAGCAGCATTTTGTGCCCTTGCCCGCCAAACGATGGAAGGGCTTGTCTGAAGATGCGCCGGTGGGTGCGTATATTGAATCGTTTGAGATCGACTTCTTGCGCTTCAAGTTCCCCCCCAAAGAGGACGATCAGCCGACGCCGCAGCATTTGCTGTTGCTGAAGGTTGCGGATAATGCAGTGCGCGATGCCCGTTTGCAAGAAGGCGAAAATGTCGTCGTCATTGTGGCGTTGGGTACTGAATTGAGTTTGCATCAATACCGTAGTCGTCTCGATTTGTCGTGGCAAATCGAAGATAGTTTGCGCCAAGCGGGTATCCAGCTTGCAGACGACGGCGCAAATAGCCAGGATTTGACCGATGTGGTCAAAAACGCGATCAGCCCCACCGGACAAGTGAACCAATACACCAGTTATATCGGCAATATCGTTTCCAGTCGGGTGAGTTCTTTGTGGAATTTCTCCGGTCCGGCGTTTACCTTGTCGGCATCGGAAAACTCGGTGATGAAGGCGCTCGAAGTGGCGGGCTTGCTGCTGCGCGATGATGCCATTGATGCTGTCGTGTTGGGTGCGGTGGATTTGGCGGGAGGTATCGAAAACGTCCTACTGCGTCGCGAGGATACGCCGATCAACAGCGGCACAGCGACATTGAGCTTTGACCAGAACGCCAACGGTTGGCAGGTGGGCGAAGGCGCAGGGGCGGTCGTGCTGCGGCGCGCGGATCGGGCACACGGGCAGGGCGTGTATGCCACGCTCGAAAGTGTCACCATCGTGCCCGGCACCGATGCTGCGGCAGTGGCGACGGCGGCGCAATCGGCGTTGGACGCGGCGGGGGTTCGCGCTGAACAAGTTGGCTTGATGGAAGTCGCCGCGAGTGGCAGCGCGGATCAAGATACGGCGGAGATCGTCGGGCTGAATCAAGTGTATGGTGGGGTACACAGCGCACCGCTCGAATCGGCTTTAACAGCCATCGGTAGCGCCGCCGCTAATATCGGCAACACCGGCGCGGCGTCGGGCATGGCGAGTTTGATCAAAGCGGCGTTGTGCCTCCATCGGCGTTTTATCCCGGCAACGCCGCATTGGACGGCACCTAAATTGCCGGAGGTGTGGCAGAAAAATGTCTTTTATGTCGCGCCGACCTCGCGCACATGGTTCCGCACGGGGGCGCAAGCCCGTTATGCGTCTTTGAGTGGGATAAGTGCTGAAGGCGCGAGTACCCATGTGATCCTGTCTGATAACGATGTGATTCGGCAGCAGACGATCCACACCAGCAGCTATCTGCGCGATCAAGCCTTCCGGTTATTCCCGATCAGCGCTAATGACGGGGATGAACTGATTCGTCGTCTTGACTGGTTGGAAAACGCCCTCAACGCGGGCGAGTCGCTGGCGTCGTTGGCACGGCAAGCCTTCGCCGCCTTTGGTCAGAACAAGCCTTACGCCCTCGCGCTCGTCGGGCGGGATCAGGCGGCGCTGCTGCGTGAAATTCAATTGGCGCGCAAGGGTGTGCCCGCTGCCTTTGAACGGTCAGAAGAATGGTTGACCCCTGCCGGAAGTTGTTTTGCCCCACATCCGCTCGGCACGAGCAACGGCATCACGTTCATTTATCCGGGGGCGTTCAATTCGTATCCCGAAGTCGGGCGCGATTGGTTGCATCTGTTCCCTAGCGCGCATGACCACTTGGAGACGCTAACGACGGATTTGTCGGCGCGCAGTGCCGAGCATTACATTTATTCGCGTTGGCTGAAGGTACCGTCTCGCCCCGAAGTTCGTGCTTTCCGGTCGCGATTAACGCAGAACCAAACGGCGATGATGGAATCGGGGACAATGCTGTCGGTGTTATACACCCATGTGCTGCGCGATCTGTTCAAGGTCGAGCCGGATTCGTCTTTTGGCTATAGTCAGGGCGAAGGCACGATGTTTTGGGCGATGAGTGTTTGGCGCGATAGCGATGGTGCCAGTGCTGCCCTGAAAGATTCGGATTTGTTCACGCGGCGCTTGTTCGGGCGTAAGGATACAATCCGCCGTGCGTGGGGGCTAGGCGACGATGTGCCTGATAACTTCTGGGTATCGTATGTGCTTTCATCAACCCCGCTGGAAGTAAGCGCGCAGATCGCGGTCGAGTCGCACGTCTTTTTGACCCATATCAACACGCCCCATGAAGTTGTGATCGCGGGGGATCCGACGGTGTGCCAACGGATTATCGACCGCTTGGGGTGCCCATCGGTGTTGGCTCCGTTTGATGTCGTCACCCACAACGAGATCATGATGGCGGATTTTGAGGAATTTTGTAAGTTGTATCGGTCGCCGTTGCATGATTTCGAGCAGAATGTGACCTTCTATTCGGCGGCGGATTATGAACCGTTGCGTTTAGAGAGCGATTTGATCGCCCGCAGTATTGCCCGCGTCTCGTGTAAGCAGATCGACTTCCCACGTTTGATCGACCGCGCCCATCGGGATGGGTCGCGGGTGTTCATCGAATTGGGTCCCGGCTCGACTTGTACCCGTTGGATTGGGGATACCTTGTCGGTCGATAAGCGCGAGCATCTTAGCGTTGCCATCGATAATTTGCGCTTGGATGACCATACGGCGTTGGTGAAATTATTGGCGCGGTTGGTGAGCCATCATGTGCCGGTGGATTTGGCGCTGTTATATGGTGATGATCCCCAAGCGCAGATCGTCAAGCAGTTGTTGCGAACAATCACCTTGGGGGGTGAACCAGTGCGTGATGTGATTTTGAGCGCTGAAAATCGTCAGCGTTTTGGCGATGCGGCGCGCCCTGCCGCCACCCCTATCGAACGCATCCCTCAACGGTCGGCAGCACCGCTGCCGGTGGGCGCGTCGGATCACAGCATTATGCTCAATAGCCGCACAGCGGGTTTACAAGCGCTGGGGGCGGCATTGTTCGCGCAATTGCATGGCGCGGCGCATGGGGGGGGGACACAAGCGCCTGTCGTTGCCGCTCGTGCGCCCGCGATCCCCGTTCGAGGACAATTGCCGGTTCCGACGACTCGCTATGTTGGGCGTCCCGCGATTTTCGATACCGCGACGATTGATCAATTCGCGCGCGGGTCGATCAAAGCCTGTTTTGGTCCCGAATACGCGGTTTACGATGATCGCCGTGCCCCGCGCATCCCCAACAGCGATCTCATGCTGCTGTCGCGGATCGTTGAAGTGAACGCGACTCGGCTCGATACCAAAGTCGGTTCCAATATGGTGGCAGAATACGATGTGCCTGCCGAGATATGGTTCTATCGCGATAACCCGTATCCGTTCACGCCTTATTCGATGTTGATGGAGATCGCGCTGCAACCGTGCGGCTTCTTGTCGGCGTTCATGGGTCCTACCCTCGCCTTCCCTGAGATTGATTTTTACTTCCGCAACCTCGACGGGCAAGGCAAACTCACCCGTCCGGTCGATTTGCGCGGCAAGACGCTGGTGAATCGTGTGACGCTGGTGTCGTCCACAGTGTTGCAGGGGATCATCATTCAGAAATACACGTTTGATCTGTCGCTGGATGGGGAGCAATTCTACGTCGGCAGTTCTACCTTCGGCTACTTCACACTGGCGTCGTTCGCCAGCCAAGCGGGGCTAGACCGGGGCAACCCGCCCGCCAAATGGCATGAGGCAAATACCAGTGCGTCGATTGTGCGTTTATCCGGTAATCGCCAAGCGCAATCGTCCGATGGCGTATTTGGGGAAACCTTCATGGCGCTACCGACCGCGCAACTCGCCTTTTTAGATGAGGCGCTGGTGGATGTGCAGGGAGGTAAGGCAGGGCTAGGGTATATCTATTCGACCACGAAAGTCGATCCCTCCGACTGGTTCTTGTCATGCCATTTCCATGAAGACCCCGTGATGCCCGGTTCGCTCGGCTTGGAGGCGATCATGCAGTCGATCCAGCTCTATGCCCTTCGTGCTGGTGTCGGCGCTTCGTTCGCTGTCCCCCACTTTGAAAATAGTCCCGGCGAGATGATCTGGAAATATCGCGGTCAGGTGTTGGGCGACAGTGGCGCGGTACAGGTGGAAGTCCATATCACCAAAGTCGAGCCGATAGGTGACCGTGTGCAGATTACCGCCGACGCCAGTTTGTGGAAGGGCGCGCTGCGCATTTACGAATTCAAGAATGCCACTGTCAGCGTTATGGAGACTGATTTCCGTTGATAGTGGTGCCAGACCGTTCACCTGCGCGATAATGGCGGACAAAACTCTGGTCTTAACCGCCCAATGAAGCGAGAAAACAGGATATGCAAACAAATAATGCAATCAGTAGCGGGGGATCACAGCGTGCCCCCCGCATGTGGCAGGGAGATATCGGGACAGCGGCATTCGATGATGCTGGCATTCAAGCCTGTTTAAGCCGTCTGGATCAGCCCCTCTATGTGATCGTGGCAGGGGGGCGCGTTGGGGTGACGAACAGCGGGCGCGAAGATCACGCCGGCACGACGCCATTGCTGGCGTCGGCGTTGCCGGTGTCTCCGGATCAATTTGGGGATGCTGGATTTCGCCAGATGTACGGCGTGCGCATGGCATATGCCACCGGCGCGATGGCGAACGCGATTGCTTCGGTCGATCTGGTCGTGGCGATGGGGCGGGCAGGGTTGCTTAGCTCGTTTGGGGCGGCGGGGGTGTTGGGCGCGCGTTTAGAGACGGCGATCCAGCAGGTGCAAGCGGCATTGCCGAATGCGCCTTATGCCTTCAATTTAATCCACAGCCCGAGCGAAGCGGCAATGGAACGGCGCGCCGTCGAGTTGTTCTTGCAGTATGGCGTGAAAACGGTCGAGGCGTCGGCGTTCATCGATTTGACCCCCAACGTGGTCTACTATCGCGCGGCGGGCTTGAGCGCGGATGACAATGGCAATGTCGTCATCGGCAACCGCATCATCGCCAAAGTGTCGCGCCGCGAAGTGGCACAGCGTTTTATGGAACCCAGCCCCGAACGCTTGCTCCGTCCGCTGGTCGAAGAGGGGCTGATCACCGAGGCACAAGCGCAGTTGGCGAAACGGGTGCCGGTCGCGGATGATGTCACCGTCGAAGCCGACTCCGGCGGGCACACCGATAATCGCCCGCTGGTGGTGATTTTGCCGTCTATCCTCAGCTTGCGTGATGAATTGCAAGCCAAGCATCAGTTTGCGGCACCTGTGCGGGTAGGCGCGGCAGGCGGTATTGGCACGCCATCGTCGGCGCTGGCGGCATTCATGATGGGCGCGGCGTATGTCGTGACGGGATCGGTCAATCAGGCGTGTTACGAATCTGGCGCATCGCCCCATACCAAGAAATTGTTGGGCGAAGCGGATATGGCGGATGTGATGATGGCACCCGCTGCCGATATGTTTGAGATGGGCGTGAAGGTGCAGTTGTTGAAACGCGGCACCATGTTCCCGATGCGCGCCCAACGCCTGTATGAACTGTATCGCGAATATGACTCCATCGATGCGATCCCGAAGGATGAACGCGAAAAACTGGAGAAACAGGTTTTCAAACGTCCGATGGAAGATATTTGGCGCGATACGGTGTCGTACTTCATGGAGCGGGACGCGGAACAAATTCACCGTGCCGAGGATAATCCCAAGCGCAAGATGGCACTCATCTTCCGCTGGTATCTGGGCTTGTCGTCGCGCTGGTCAAACAGCGGCGAAAAAGGGCGCGAACTGGATTATCAAATCTGGTGCGGTCCGTCGATGGGGGCGTTCAATGCGTGGGTGAAGGGCACATACCTGCAAGACCCTGCCCGTCGTAGCGCGCCTGATGTCGCCCAACAGATTATGAACGGGGCGGCATATCTGTATCGCATCCAACAACTGAAGATGCAGGGTGCCCAGTTCCCGCCGAGCTTCGAGACCTATTTGCCCCAACAGAACGGCTAACACTTTCATGACCGCCAGCAGCGCGCTGTCCGCCGCGATCACCGCGATTCCGTCGGAATGGGCTGCCTTTGCGCCCGATGTGCGGGTGTGGCGGATCGATTTGGATGCGCCTTGCGCGATCAGTATTTTGTCGTCGGAAGAGCGGGTGCGCGCAGATCGCTTTGCTTTTCCGGTGCTGCGGCAGCGCTTTGTGGGTGCCCACACAGCGCTGCGTTTGATCTTGGGGATGGTGACGGCACGCCCACCGGAGTCGTTGGTATTTGGACAGGGTGCATATGGCAAACCTTTCTTGCACGCGCCGCCACTAGAGTTCAACCTGACGCATTCGGAAGGGATGGGACTGGTGGCGGTAGCGATGCAGCCGGTGGGAATTGATATCGAAGTGGTGCGCCCCATGTCGGATAGGGCAGGGGTGATGGCACAGTCGTTCACAGCGCAAGAACAAGCTGCTGTTGAGGGGTTGCCGACAGCAGCGCAAACGGCGGCATTCTTCCGGGTATGGACGCGCAAAGAAGCGGTAATCAAGGCGACGGGAGAGGGGTTTCGGGCGGTGAAATCCTTTAGCGTCCCTGTCGATGACGGGGAGCCTGTGATGCAGGTGGGGTCGCACCGCGTTTTTGATTTACGATTAGCAGACGGAAATTTTCATGCCGCAGTGGCGGTACAGGCACCGAAACCATAAGGGGAAGTGATGATGGAGCGTGAGCAAGCATGGGCAATTGTGTGTGAGTTTGTGCAATCGGATAGTTTGCGCAAGCATATGCTGTCGGTGGAATTTGCGATGCGGGCGTATGCCTTGCACTATGGCGAAGACGCCGATAGCTGGGGGTTGGTGGGCTTGCTGCATGATTTTGATTGGGAAATACACCCGACTCTGGAAGGACACCCGATGGCGGGTGCGCTCATCTTGCGGCAACGCGGGTTGGGGGAGGATGACATTGCCGCGATCTTGAGTCATGGTCCTTTTGGGGTGCGGACGACATTGCGTGAAAAGGCGCTGTTCGCCGTTGATGAATTGACGGGGTTGATCACGGCAGTCACGCTGGTGCGCCCGTCGAAAAATATTCAAGATGTGGAAGCGCGTTCGATTCGCAAAAAGTGGAAAGATAAGACCTTCGCTGCCGGCGTCAATCGCGAAGATGTCGAACAAGGGGCGGCGGCACTAGCGGTTGATTTGTGGGAGTTCCATGTGCCCTTGGTGTTGAAGGCAATGCAGGATCGGGCGGCGGAGTTGGGACTTACGGGCACGTAACGTCTCTGGATGGACACTTCGACAAGAGATCGTAATAACGTTAAACACCTTTTAGCAGATTATGGAGCAAATGTCATTATTTTCTTAATGATCTGTAATGTCATTTTGGGGTATCATGATTGAAGAATCCTTTTGCTGCCGGTTTGAAACCGGGGGGAATTGAAAATGATCGCTCAGTCTGATATTCAAGGTCGTTTACGTTTGTTCCGTTACGGATTGATTGTCGTGGTCGTGGTCACATTTTTTGTCGCATTGTTAGCGCCTTTCACCATTACATCGCCTTATGCTGCTGAGTTAAACTCGTTGGCGGCAGCCGTCGAATCAGCCGGTGGTGGCACAGTAGAACGCATGAATATCCAAATTACGGATTTCTTGCCCCAAGCCTTGCTGTATACGGTTGTCGTGGCTGTCCTTGTGGTGGTGATCTACTTTGTTTACAGCATGGTTTTGAACCGCGCTAAATCCTAAATCGATTTTTCTAATCCCTAAACTTTACGAAAAAGGGCAGATGGATATCCATCTGCCCTTTTTATTGGCATGGTGTTACGTTTGAACGTGGATGGGGGTGCCGATATCAGCGAAGGTGTAAAACCATTCTGCCTCTGGCGTGGGCAGGTTGACGCACCCATGACTCATCGGCTGACCAAAATTGTCGTGCCAATAGGTGCCGTGCAGGGCATAGCCCGCGTAAAAATAGACGACATAGGGCACATCGGGCAAATAGTATCCGGGGCCGGTCATGGTTTGGGCGACATATTTGCGTTGCGCCGTAAAATTGCCTTGCACAGTGGGGGTCGCTGGTAAGCCTGTCGAGACGATGACGCTGCGCACCAAGCGCCCATCTTCATAGGCATAAATGCGTTGCTCGCTGAGGTCGATGATAATTTCGCGTCCGGTGCCGATGCGGGCTTCGGGGGCAGCAGGGGCAGTGGCGAAACTGTGGTTAGCATCGGGCAGGACGTCGGCACCGGGGATGATCAGTTCGATACCCGGCATCACGAGGTCAGCATCGGTGAGATTGTTCCATTGGGCGATTTGCAGCCAACTAATTTCGTACTCGCGGGCAATAGTGACTAAGGATTCGCCGGGTTGCACGATGTGGGTCACGCTGCTATAGGTCGAACCCTGACGGGGGGCACTTTCTTGGGTGCCCGTGCCGGGCTGGATAATCAGCACTTGACCACTATAGATGAGGTCAGGATTTAAGATGTTGTTGAGGCGTGCCAGCGCTTCCAGCGACATTTGGTGCCTA
>Ga0105049_10002678_pt1 | contig 21105 bp, 15 predicted proteins | sample MAT06_FD_78087 | JGI IMG/M metagenome (GOLD analysis project Ga0105049, IMG submission 78087) | Freshwater microbial communities from Lake Fryxell liftoff mats and glacier meltwater in Antarctica - MAT-06 | ecosystem: Environmental > Aquatic > Freshwater > Ice > Liftoff microbial mat | place...
CGCGCGTCTCACACCACCGTTTGAACTCATTCACCGCGAAAAAATCGAGCAGTTCGCTCGCAGATCAGCGTTTTTCATCACCCTGTTAGGAAGCAGGAGGGAGGATATCAGGAGGCAGGCAGCAGCAACAACGCGTGGTTTACCTGCATCTTGCCTCCTGATACTCTCCGTCCTGCTTCCTAAGGAGTTTGCAGTAGGCGGTCCGCTGGAACAGCAGCTTGTACACCACGCTCACATTCCGTCCCGGATTGAACGCATAACTCTTGATCCGGCTGGTCGGGTCGCGGTACTGCTCGTCCAATGCATTGTCGACACGCATCGTGACCGAGTGGACCTGGCTGCCCTTCACAGTGAACAGCCAAGAGGCGCTCAGGTCGAGCATCGTGTACGCGTTGGTCGCCACGTCGAGGTCGTCGCCGCTCACCTATCACGCCGCCCACGAGGCGATGCACGAGGCGATGCACGAGCTTCGTTTCGACCTGCCCTTCTGCGCCATACAGGGCTGCATCGCGCTGCAGAAAATTGACCAGCGGGACGCTATTGCCATCCACGTTCCTGGTCCCGATGGCGGACGGCAGGATGTACTTGTCGATCAAGTTGTAGTACGTGTTGTACTGCGCGAACGTACGCGGCGTCTGGGCGCGCAATCCCGCTTCGAAGCCGGTGCTCTGTTCCGGCTCGCGTGCGGCATTGCCCACGTCGAAGGTGCCCACGGCGGCGTGGAAGCCGTTCGCGGACAACTCCTCGACCGCCGGCGCGCGAAAGCCACGTGACATATTCGCGGTGAACGACATGTCGGTCGTGACCGGTACGCTGAGGCCAATCGAAGCGGCCAGATTGTCGAAGGAGCGGGACTGTGCCACGCCGAAGCGAGCGGCTTCCTTGCCGGGATCGGTGGCGATGGCGAATCGGTCGGAGCGCGCATCGATCTGCAGTCGCGGTGTGTGATCCTCGGAAGCGCCCCTGCTGAGCGGGAGCTCCTGAAACAAGAACGCGGCCACGTTGTTGTTGGTGGAACTCGGCACGAACGCTTCCGCACCGGCCGGGGCGTATTCACGAAGGAGCCCTTGCAGGCTCACGGCGCCGGTCATCCGACCGACCTGTGTGCGTGCGGTCACGTTCACCGTTTGCGTGTTGAGCGTGAACTGCGTGCCGTACGAATGGCTTCCTCTCCCGTCGGATGCGGCAGGCCGTATTCGAAGCCCATCTGGCGATACGCCACACCGATTCTCGAACTGGCGGAATCCCCCCCGTGCCGTCACGACGAACTGCGTGCCGATCGGCACCGTGATGCCCGCGTTCGCGACACCAGCTGGTGTCACGCTCTCGCCCTGCCCGAGCACGTAGCCGGTCGCGCGTCCTGGAATACTGGTGGGAATATCTGACGAGATCACATTCACCACGCCGCCGGTCGCGTTGTTGCCGTACAGCAGCGAGGCCGGTCCGCGAATCACGTCGATCCGTTCAGCGGTACTCGGGTCGACGGCGTTCATGTGGTCGGCAGCCACGGCCGCGAATCACCGGTGTGGAGGCCATCGGCCCGTTGAAGCGCATGGACATGCCGGGCTCCCTGGAGAGCGTCTAACTCGGCGAGGCTCGGTGTCGCCGTCACGTTCACGGTGGAGAGAGGCACCGTGGCGACCTTCATGATCACCGTGACCTCTCCCGGAGCGCCGGTCGCCCTCACGGTGACTTCTTCAGGCGCGGCGAAATACCCGATGCGAACGAAGTCGAGGTGGTATACACCGGGCGCCAACCCTTCAATGGAAAAGCGGCCGCGCTCGTCAGTGAGCGCGTTGCGGTTCACACCGCTCACCACCACTTGCACATTCGACAACGGCACGACGGCCGTGTCTTTCACGAAGCCGTTCACGGTGGCCTCCGTTGTCGCGGCCGGCGCTGGCGAGGCCGTCGCACGGGAGGAGAGGGAACTCGCCACCACGAGTACCGCCACCACGAGCGGAGTGAACAGCGAACGCGCGGTGCGCGGGCTGGTACGGCGCCCGAGGAACGCACGCGGCGCCGCAGCGCGGCGCACAAAGTTCGGCCGCATGACGACTCCGGGAAGTGAAGTGTGCGCAACGTCGGCGTGACGTCATCGCGTGGTCCGAGCGCCATGCACGAGGCACGGCCGCCGCCTCAGACCGACATCACCGGAGGGGCACGCTCGACGGCCATCGATGTGTGCGGCGGCGCCAACGCACTGCCATTCGGCCCCGTGGCGACGCTGCACAACAGACAGTCGTGAGAGTGCACGAGTGCACAGCCGGGCCCCGACTCCGACTCCATGTGCACATATGCGTGTAGCGCGTGGAGTCGCCAGGCATCCGCCACCGACGACACGGCCGGCCCCATGACCTGACACCAGGCCAAGAGCAACAGGAAGCGCGTGAGCAGTGGGCAGGGCGTGGGGGCCATATCTGTAACGTGCCGGTTACCGGAAAATGGTGCGATTGCCTATAGAAGATCCGATCGCGCTGAGACACCTTTCGTGAATGCTCCGTACTCACGCGAGATCTTCAGCTCGCTTTACGCGACGCCCTGCGGCCCGTCTGGTACTTGCCGCCGCGCTCGCGACGGGGGCTTGCGACGACCCCACCGTGGTGCGTCCCGACTTTGCGTACGATCCCACCTCGCTGACGGGCGGACTGCTGTACCGATGGACGACTGGCGCACGAGTCCGCGTTTTCGTGGAGCCGTTGGCGGCCAGCGGCGTCGACCTCGCCGCATCGGTGCAACGCGCCGTGCAGTCATGGAATGCCGTGCCACAGGCGCGCGAGTTCACGCTCGACGTGGTGTCGAACCGTAATGCGGCCGATCTGATCATCTACGACCGTAGCGTCGCGCAACCGGTCGTGACCGGGTCGTGCCCGTTCACGCCATCCGGGGCGGCAGGCTACACCTATTTCTGTCCGGTGAACGGTCGCGCTGAGCGGCTCCGACCCGTCGGCGCCACCATGATGTCGGCGGCGCTCGTGATCCGAGTGGATATCGCGACGACGGCCACGCAGTCCGCGCTCGACGCGCTCGTGGCGCACGAGATGGGTCACGCGGTGGGGATCGGCGGACACAGTCCGCAGACCACCGACGTGATGCATACCAGTCCGACGGTCAGCGCACCGACAGCCCGGGATAAGAGTACGCTGCGCAATCTTCTGGGGAGAGCGGCCGATATTACGCTCTAAGGCCCACGTTCCTCACCCAAGCCACCCGACTTCCTGCACGAAAACGGGAAACTCCGCTTGAGCGTAGGGGCCCTGTCCGTCATGTTTCACTTTCGGTCTGTTGTTTCACCGAATGAACACCGAAGTTCCAGCACATTCTCTGCAGGACAGGCCAAGCGCTGCGCCGTGCGCGCTCGACTGCGCCTGTCCCGCCGTACGTCTTCCGTGAGGGTCGCACCATGGCGACACAGGTCACTCCGTCCGCTACCGCTCGTCGCGAGAGCATTGAAGGCCTCGCTCCCCAAGGCCTGAAACCGAGCGGTGAGGTGCATTGGAATTTCGTCGCGCCCGAACTCGTGGAAGCGGCCATCCGCCGTCGCGAAGGTCGGTTGGCCGAAATGGGTCCGTTCGTCGCGGTGACGTCGCCGCACACGGGCCGTTCGCCGAATGACAAGTTCGTGGTGCAGGAGCCGTCGAGCGACGCCGACGTCGACTGGGGCAAGGTCAACCAGCCAATGGCTCAAGCGCACTACGAAGCGCTCAAAGCCGACGTCAAGACATACCTGAACACGCTCTCGGAATTGTTCGTGCAGGATCTGTATTGCGGCGCCGATCCATCCACGCGACTGAGCGTGCGCTACGTACTGCCGAATGCCTGGCATGCCTCGTTCGTCCGCAACATGTTCATCCGCCCGGCCGTTGAGCATCTGGCCACGTTCGCGCCGAACTTCACGGTGTACCATGCACCGGAATATCAGGCCGACCCGGCAAAGCATGGCACGCGCACCGGCACGTTCATCGTGCTGAACATCGCCGAACGTACGATTCTGATCGGCGGCACGCGCTACGCCGGTGAACTCAAGAAGGCGATGTTCACGGTGATGAACTACCTGCTGCCGAAGCAGGGTGTGCTCTCGATGCACTGCTCCGCCAACATCGGCCCCGCGGGCGACACGGCGCTGTTCTTCGGTCTCTCCGGCACCGGCAAGACCACGCTCTCAGCGGATCCCACGCGTGGGCTCATCGGCGACGACGAGCATGGCTGGTCGCCGGAAGGCACGTTCAACTTCGAGGGCGGCTGCTACGCGAAAGTGATCAACCTGTCGCCCGAGAACGAGCCCGATATTTATCAGACCACCCAGATGTTCGGCACGGTGCTCGAGAATGTCGTGCTCAACGAGCCCTCGCGGTCGGTGGACTTCTCGAACCAGTCCGTCACCGAGAATACGCGCGCGTCGTACCCGCTGCATTACATCAAGAACCACGTGCCGAGCGGCCGCGGTGGACATCCCACGAATGTCGTGTTCCTCACGGCGGACGCGTTCGGCGTGTTGCCGCCGATCGCCAAACTCACGCCCGAACAGGCGATGTACTACTTCTTGTCCGGCTACACCGCCAAAGTCGCCGGCACCGAGCGCGGCGTCACCGAGCCGCAAGCCACGTTTTCGGCCTGCTTCGGCGCCGTGTTCCTGGTGTGGCACCCCACCAAGTACGCCGAGATGCTCGGCGAGCTGCTGCGCACGCACGGCTCGCAGGTGTGGCTGGTCAACACCGGTTGGAGCGGCGGCGCGTACGGCGTCGGGCAGCGCATGAAGCTGAGCTATACCCGCACGATGGTGCGCGCCGCGCTCAACGGCTCCCTCGCCCATGCGACGTTCGACACCGATCCCATTTTTGGCCTGCATCTGCCGCATGCCATCGACGGCGTGCCGAGCGAGGTGCTCGACCCGCGCCGCACGTGGGCCGACGGCAACGCGTACGATGCACAGGCGAGCAAGCTGGCCGGCATGTTCCGCGACAACATCACGAAGTTCGGCGCGGCCGTCTCACCGGCGATTCTTGGCGCGGGCCCGAAGGGCTGAGCTCATCGAGCATTCCGCTGTTCAGCCGCTGACGCAGAAAACGCCCCGGAGCACGACGCTCCGGGGCGGTTTTTACGTCCTGCCTGACAACGGCGTGAAACGTCACTCCTTGCGCATCACCTTTTCGACGATGATCTGACGGCCGTCGCGGGCACCGAGGAAGATCGCGCCGTTCGGGCCGAAGCCGATGAGCTGACGGCCGGCAGGCAGCTTGACACGCTCGATCATCTTGCCCGCGGGGCTGATGATGTCGTACACGAGCGGCGGCTGGTTCATCATGGCGGCCATCATCCCCATCGCGGCGGCCGGCATGGCGCCACGCGTGGTGTCGCCAGCAGCACGGGAGGCGCCGGGCGTGCCGGCCACAACCCCAGGCGCCCCACCAGCGGCCCTCGAAGCGCCCGGAGCACCGGCAGCGCGACCGGCACCGCCGAAGCCGCCAGCGGGGCCGCCACGGCCGCCACCCATTCCTCCCATGAACTGCGCCGCGATCTGCGCCGAGAGGTTCGACGTGGCGGGGAGCACCCACAGATTGCCATCGAAGTCGGCCAGCGTGGTGCCGGCGCGGATAGGCGGGTAATAGTCGGGCAGCTTCTCAGCGGCCACGGGCTCGAAGTTCATGCGGAAGCCGCCGCCACCGTTGGCGCCTGCGCGATCGTTGGCCGCCTTGGCGAGCGCCTGCAACGAATCCACGAGCTTCGCTCGGTCGTCGTCGGTGATGCGCTTCCAGTCGAACGGCAACTTGCTCGAAGCCACATGCGATCCATCGGGACGGTAATAGTCGACATGGAAGTCGAGCACGCGCATGATGGCCACTGTGCCGTCGTTCAACAGCGCCCAGTCGTCGGCCTGCGGTAGCGGATTGATCTTGATGGTCAGCTTCGTGCTGCCGTCTTCGCCACGCGTCATCTGCGTTTCGTTCCTGGGGACCTTCACGTACGCGACCGTGTCGGCCTTCCGCGTATCGAAGTCCACGCGAACGATGGGCACCGAATCCGGCTGGTTCTGCGGGTTGAAGCCGCGACCGCCAGGGCCACCGAACGGCTGACCACCTTGTCCACCGCCACGATTCCCGAACGAGGGATCGTCACCGGCGGTACGAGCGGCCGGCGCGCCACCGCGACCCTGCTGCGTGTTGCCACCCTGCCCGCCCGGTTGCCCGCCACGACCACCACCGCCACGGTCGTTGCCACTGCCGCTGCCGAACATCATCGCCGCGGCACCGCCCCCTCCACCGCCGGCGCTCCCCTGCCGATAGTACAGACGCCCCTGCTGATCGAAGGCGTGCGAACCGAGGTTCATGTTGGACAGCGTGTTCACGTCGTTCGTACGAGGCGACGCCATCACGCGCACGGTCTTGCCGTCCTTGTCGAGCACGACCAGCGACAGCGTGGCCGGATCGACTACGATCGTGGAGTCGCCGAGATACGGCAGCAGTCCGAGCGGACGCTGGCCATACGGCATGAGGGCGCCGGGCGCCGTATCGGCCACGACCACCACGTTCTGCAACGTGGGGTCGAAGCGCAGCAGTTGACGCCGCTGCACATCGTTCACGAAGATCGAACCGTCGGGCAGCGCACGCAGCATGTTCGCACCGCCGATCGCGCGCGTGGCCTTCGCCAGCGGCGCAGTGACTTCTCGAACCGGTACCGTGGACGTGGACGGCGCTTCCGGCGCTACCTGGGCCTGCGCGGTCGATGCCGTGGCGGCCAGGATCGACACGCCAACCATCGTCCACGCCGCGGACTTCGTACGCGTCATACCAATGCCGATCCTCATGCGAGTCGTGCTCTGTAGTCGAGAGAAATTGCGAAGCGTCAGGTCAGCCATGATCAGTTGCCTCCTCGGCCACCACCCCCACCACCACCACCACGCATACCGCCGCCGCCGAACTGGTTTCCGCCGGCGGTCCCCGAGCGTAATCCCTGCAACGTGCGCTTGTCGAGGAAGCTGACCAACGACGTGGGCAACACGCGGATCTGCGCTGGCGTCAGCATGCGTTTGATGTCGGGCACGATCTTGATGAGCATGTCGACGGTCTGCTCGCGGGCATCTCTGTAGCGACCGTACGCGTCGTCGTGGTTGTACTTGTCGGGCAACTCGGACAGGAACGTGGTGACCGGGTTCCAGATGGTGTCGGAGCGGAGCACGAAGTAGCGGTTGAGCGTGGCCAGCATGTCGGCTTGCTGACGCGTCAGCTTGAGCGTATCCGACTGCTGGAGCAGCTGCTGCATCGGATTGATGATGCCGGAGGTCGCGGTGCCGCGCAGCTGCTGTAATGTGGGCTTGGTGCCGGCGCGCGAACGGCCTCGATCGAGCTGTTGCAACAGCTGCTGCTGCTCGCGCGTGGGGCCGACGTCGACTCGCATCGACAAGGTGAACGACGTCGCTTGCGCGCGCTGAATAGTCTGCGCCGGGCGCGTGGAGCCGAAGCGCTCGTTCACTTCATACTTGAACGTGTTCGAGGCCGCATCGAAGCCACGTACGAAGAGCAGCGGACCACTCGGGACCGGGAAGGCGCCCCACCCCTTCAGACCGGACTCCCCGTTCACGAGGCGATCGAGACCGTTGAGCGGATTGGCAATCTGGAGGTTGAGGGTGGTGCGCTGCGGCAACCCGATCTTGAGGGAATTGAACGAGATGTTCAGGTTACCCTGCATCGTCCACGGGCTCGTGCAGGAGTTACGGGCGGCGAACTGCCCCAGCTGGCTTCGGAGGCACGTGACGGCTTCCCTCGTGCCGGTCGCCAGCAAATTCTCGAGTCCGGCCTTGAGCGCCGGATCGGTGACGGCGGCTGGATCGTAGACGAACGCCCGGTCATTTCCGTAGCTGTCACCGTTCACGTCCTGATTGATGGTCGGCGTGTAGTTCACACCCGATCGGACGTTACCGTTCCACGAGATGCGCACGGCGTCCCAGGCGTTGTAGCTCACGGAATACTGGATTTGGTGACGCGAGAAGAAGGCGCCCCTCGACCATTCGGTACCACTTGGCGAACCGACGGTGCTGTTGAAGCCGAGGAACTGTTCGCGCACATCGGCCAGGACGTAGGCCATACTCCAGTTGTAGCGAGAGTTGAAGACCGCAGGACGCAAGCTGACGTTGACTTGTTTGCTTTCGGCATCGAGCGTCGAGGTCTGACCGGTCACGCGACCGAAGGCGTCGACCACACGTGCATTGCGCCACGCCACCACGCCGGTCGTCGGCACGATCGCCGACGGCGTCACGTAGATGGGGCGATTCAGTTCGTTGGCCAGCGTGAATCGCTGGATACCCGGGAAATTCAGATCGACAGCGCCCTGCTGGCGCTGATTACGCGAGTAGGTGGCGTCCACCGAGAGCAGGAACCGGTTCTTGAGCACCGCACCGGCCCATTGCAGGTTACCGCGAATAGAGCGCTGGGCGAGGAAGTCGGGCACGAACAGTGTGATATTGGGTGAGCTGTTCGCGAACACCGTGCCGCTGGTGCCGTCGGCGCAGGCGCGCGGAATGTTCGCCTCGCTTACCGCGTATGCCGTCCAGTTCGGAGTCGGTGTGGCGGCACCGAAGCAGGTGAGCTGCTGAAGCGCCGAAGGGAGGCCGGTGTTGTCGATGGCGTTCGAGATGAGCTGCGTGCCCGGCGTGTTTTGAAACACGCCGACGCCGCCGCGAATCACGGCGCGCGGGGCGCGGACCATGCCCGGGAGCAGCGTCATCTGGTCGGCCTGTCCTACCGTCCACGAGAAACCGACGCGCGGACTCACGTACAGGCGGTTCGGCGTTTCCGCGTTGTCGAGGCCGAAGGCGGAAAGCAGCGCCGGATTCGACTGGGGGCCCCTCGAGAAGTGATTCCCGTCGACGCGCACACCGAACTGCACCTGCACGTTGCTCGTGGGGCGCCAAGCGTCGCCAAGGGACATCGCCCCGACGATCTGGCTGCCGGACCGCATGCGGGGCGACAGCGTGCGGGTGAACGAGACCGGTCGGTTGGCTTGCAGGTCGGTCAGCGAGTTGTAGTTGAACGAGCCGAACTGATTGAACGTGACGTTCTGCGAGAAATCGTCGCGGCGCAGCTCGCTGGTGAGCTTGACGCGGTGCCGGTTGTCGTTGGAGAACCACGACATCGTGTTGTTCGCCGCCAACGACGAGTTGGTGGCCACCGTGTTCAGGCTGGGCGAGCCACCGAACAGCAGGTTGCTGACCGCCGCCGACCCATCGACCAGCTGCGAATTCACCCGCACCGAACCCGCGGGGAGAATAGCGAACGGATCGGATTCGTTGCGGCTCATGCTGTAGCCGATCGTGCTTTCCGTGAAGATGCCCTTGAAACCAAGCAGACCGCTGTGACGCGCCTGCAAGGCGCCGCCGTAGTTGTCGCGCGTGCCGTCACGCGTGGGCGTGAACAGGCCGGCCGAGCCGCCGCCGAAGCCGCCGAACCCACCACCACCACCACCACCGCCGCCGCCGCCCACCGGGGCCGTACCGGAATAGTTTCCCGACAGCGTGATCGCGAACGTGTTGCCGCGATTCGAATTCAGCTGCACGTAATCGAAGCTGTTCAGCGTCGTGGCGCGATTGATGATGCGCTCCGGTGAGTAGCCTCCCACCGTAATCGGCACGTTACCAGCCCCGAGGATGTTGAGCAGGCGCGCCACCGAGTCAGCCGCCACACCGGCGGTCTCGAAGCCCAGCGAACTTTGGCTCAGCAACGTCTGCAGATCCTGCAAGCGACGATCGAACTGGAACGATGAGTTGAAGAAGGCGCGATCCGCCTTGATCGGTCCCGACGCCGACCCGCCAAGCGACATGTTCGTGAACTGCTGACCCGTGGCGATACCCGTCTGGTCGAGCCACTGCATCTGCGGCGTAATCAGATTTCCGCTGAGACCGCGGCGGATGAAGTTGGAGCCCGAGCTCGTGCGGACCTGCAGCTGACCACCGGAGAAGCCACCGCGCGATACGTCGTACGACGACGTCGACAGCGATGTCATGACGTTGGCGTCACGCGGCAACGCGGCATCACCGAAGTTGAGTCCGTTGAGCTGCGTATTGTTCTGGTCGCCGCCCAAGCCGAACACCGAGAAGGCATCGGCGCCGCCGTCGGCACCCATGAGCAGCTGCACCCCGGGAATCGCCGACGCCATCGCGGCCAGATCGCCCAATTGGTCGACGTTGAGGAATCCGGCGGTGGCATCGTCAAGCGTCTTTTCCGTGCCCGACACATCGGAGACCGTATCGGTGCGCGACGCGGCCGCCCGCCCCGAGACCTGCACGGCATCGAGCGTGATCGTCGCGGGCGACATGCGTGCGTCGGCGATCAGGATTTCCTGGTCGGCCGTCCGCATCACCTGGTAGCGTCGCGGCGCAAGACCGACGGCCGCAAAAGTCACCCAGTAGTCGCCTTCCCCGCCGGGAAAGGAAATCGTGTAGCGACCATTCTTGTCGGTGCGTGACGAGCGACTGACGTTGCCGCCAAGCGTCGTCGCGGTGACGAGCACGTTGGGAATCGGCTGCGCGTCGGTACCGAGCACACGGCCACGGATGATATCGACGGCCTGCGCGGCCAAGTCCAGACTGCACACGAGGAGCAATCCGATGGCGCCGACGAACCGCCTGAGCAAAGGAGACGTATAGTTCACAACAATGGAGACGAGGAAACGGCATCCGCGTTAAGAGCGGATGTGGGACGTCGTGCAACAGCGCACGCCGACGCCGGACGGACTATGCCCATTACACGGGGCCCGGTGATTTCGTTGACGAATGCCACGAGTCGCGGCGACCACAGCGCTTTGTCCCTGACCGCCCGCCCGCTGACGCCCGGCTGACGACTCCACTCCATATCTTTCGGTATGGAGATTCTTCGCGATCCGCTCTGGAACAACATTCGTCTCGACCCGCTGGCGCTGGCGCTACTGGAAACGCCGGTGGTGCAGCGCCTGCGCTACGTGCGCCAACTGGGCCTCGCCTTTCTGGTGTATCCGGGAGCGACGCACTCCCGATTCGAGCACGCGTTGGGGGCTTGGCACCTCGCCGGCGTCGCCTTGCGCTTGCTCGAAGAACGTGGCGCACTCGAGGGCATCGATGCCCGTTCACAGCAGATCGTGCGAGCGGCCGCGCTGCTGCACGACGTGGGGCACTATCCGTTCTCGCACGCACTCGAGGAGATCGGCGTGACCCATCACGAGCAGGTGGCGCATCCGCTGATCACGTCTGGGCCCGTCGCTACGGTACTTCGCAGCGCGCTGGGGGATTCCGCACCCGACGAGGTCTTCGCGCTGATCACGGGCCGCAGCACCGACGCCTTGCAGGGGCTGATCTCGGGCTCGCTCGATCTCGACAAGATCGAGTATCTCAAGCGCGACGCGACCATGTGCGGCGTGCCGTACGGCGAGATCGATGTGGATCGGCTGCTCAACTCCCTCGTGATCGTACAGACCCCGGAGCGTGCCACGCGCATGGTGGGGGTCCACGAGAAGGGGCTGTCGGCGCTCGAATCGTTGCTTTTCGCAAAATATCAGATGTACCGGAATGTGTACTGGCATCACGCGGTACGCAGCGCGACGGCGATGTACAAGCGACTGGTCGCCGTGGCCCTCGACTCGGGACATGTGGCATCCGAGAACGTCGCGCACTTCACCGACGAAGGGCTGCTCGTGCATCTCGATGTGCCAACGCTACCGGCCGAGGCGCGCGTGATGTTGAACGGCTTGCGCTTCCGACGGCTGCACAAGCGCGCCTACGAATGCCCCGCGGCCACCCTCGGCGACGACGTGGGCGAGTGGATCGCCAGCGATTTTCATCTCACCCGTCGCGTCGAGGATGCCTTCGCGCGAGAACTGGGCTTACCGGCCGGCGCTGTGCTGCTCGACTACCCGGCCAAGACGCAGATGTTGGGGCTCGATATTCCGGTGCAGCGTCGCGATGGCCGCGTGGAGCAGCTCACGGCAGCCGGATGGGAGGGCGCGATCAACCTGCCGCGACTGAGCGACGAACTCTATCGCAGCGCGCGTCGGCTACGCGTGTTCACCACCGATCGCGCGCCGGTTCCGGAAGAGCGGGTGCTGGCGGCGCTGCGCCAGGACGCGGATGTCGTGCGGGCGCGACTCGATGCGGGGACAGCCCTGCTTGGGTAACGATTAAGGCCGGGTGCCGCGCGCACAGCGCGGTGCTCCAGCCTTCGCCGCTTCCAGCATCTCCACCGCTTCGGTGGTGATGGCGACGCCGCGGTTGGCGGCGTAGAAGGTGCGAATGCCGGCGTGCAACGAATCGCTGCTCACAGCCCCGCGCACACCGTGCGCCCAGTCGCGGATTTCGCGCGGCAGCTCCACGATGCACCCGACGTCGTTCCCCTGGCTGTCGAGGAGCACGAAGGTCGGCGTAGCCGTACGACCGTCGAGTGAGCGGTGACTGTCCTGCACCGGTCGGCCGTTGACCGGCAGCACGATGCGAAGATCGAGCCCGGGCACCATCTCGGAAAGCCTGGCCAAGTACGGGACGTTGTTCATGGAGTCCCCGCAGGCATCGATGGCGATCACCAGCAGGTGCCAGGTCCCCCCCACCGCCTTGGCGCGAGCTACGAGCGCGTCGCTTACCCGGGCACTGTCGGCCATCTTGAGCCAGCCTTCGCGTCGCGCCTTGGCAGCCGCCAGAAAATCAGGGAAGATCTGACCACTGCCGAACAGCGCCATCAAGGTGCTGTCTTGAGCGACCACGCACCCCGGCGCACGAGCGGCGGCCGCATGCTCCGCCGCCAGAGCCGGCGTGGGGGCGAAGGCGAAGAAGGCCGCTGAGAGGCCGGCGACGAGACCGGCGCGAAGACGTGTGTAGGGCATCAGGGACGGTCCGGTGAGCGAGGGTCCGGTGAGCGGGGCTTCGTACGCCCGTGTGCATCGGCCAGCTTGCGGCCGATACCACGGTAAAACGCTGCATCGAGCGGCTTCTCTTCGTCGTCCAGTGACAGCGCGCACCGCTCGATCGCATAGAGGACGTTGCCAAGGTAGAGCTCGGCAACCTCCCCGACCGACTCCTCAGGCATGCGAAATGGCAGCCTGCTCGCCGGTCGTGCCCGTATTGCCGGAGCCATGCACCTGGAGGACCTGGACGACGATGGCGGTGATGTTATCGAGCCCGCCGCGGCGATTCGCCTCGGTGATCATAGCGTCGACCATGCGTCCGGGGGTCTGGCGCGACTCGAGGATTTTCTTGAGCTGCGGATCCTCGACCATGCCGGTCAGGCCGTCGGACGCGACCAGATAGAGATCGCCGTTCTGGATTTCCCCGGTGAGCACATCAGCCTCGACCGCCGCGTTGGCGCCTACGCAACGGGTGATCACGTTGCTGTAGGGGTGGTAGCGCGCCTGTTCAGGGGTCAGGAAGCCGGCATCGACCTGTTCCTGCACGTAGGAGTGGTCTTTGGTGAGCTGGCGCAAGGTGCCGTCACGCAGGAGATAGACGCGCGAATCACCGATGTGACCGATGATCCATCGTCCCTGCCCGATCATGATGCAGGAGGCCGTGGTGCCCATGCCCTGCTTGTCGGCTTCCTGAATGGTGCGCTCGTAGATGGCCCGATTGGCGGCGATGAGCGCCTCCCCCATACGGGAGAGTGGCGAGTTGCCCGTCAGGTCGCGGACGTCAGTGAGGTCGCGCGCAACGATCTGCACCGCCATCTCACTGGCCACTTCACCTGCGGCGTGACCGCCCATGCCATCCGCAACGATGAAGAGCCCTCGCTCCTGATCGGCGTCCGCATAAAGGCTGTCTTCGTTGCCTGCCCGAATGCGCCCGACATCTGTGCCGGCGGCGACGGATAGCTGCACGTGGATAGGAAGAGGTCTGACCGAGAATGACGAATGGGACGTGAAGCGGAGAAGCGAAGCTACCCGACAGCGGCGTCGGTTGGCAAGCGCGACGCCGAGCTCGCCGAGAGATCCGTGTCCTTTGTGGGGGGGACGGGCATGGCCGGCAATGAGCCGTAGTCGCCGGATTCGGGTCGTTCCGGCTCCCCGACCTGGAGGCGAAAGAGCCGATCGTACAGCCCCTCGCGGGCCAGCAGCTCGCGATGGGTGCCCCGTTCGACGACCTCACCGTGATGCAGCACGAGGATCTCGTCGGCGTCGACGATGGTGCTGAGTCGATGGGCAATCGCGATCGTGGTACGGCCGCGCATGAGCTCCGACACGGCCCGCTGAATCTCCGCCTCGATCTGCGAGTCCACGGCGCTGGTGGCTTCATCGAGGATGAGCAGCGCCGGATCAGCGGCCACGGCGCGCGCGAAGGCCAGCAGCTGCCGCTCGCCCACGCTCACGCCTCCCCCGCGTTCCGCCAGTTCGTGGTGCCAGCCACCGGGAAGTCGGGCAATGACCCGGTCAGCGCCGACCCGGGCGGCAGACGCGGCGAGGGTCGCGTCGTCGATGACGGCGTCGAGGCGCAGATTCCCGGCCACGTCCCCCGCGAAGAGGAAGATGTCCTGCTGCACGTACCCAATGACCGAACGGAGCACGTCCACGGGGAGTTCGCGGATGTCGACGCCGTTCACCAGAATGCGGCCACGCTGCGGCTCGTAGAAGCGCAGCAGGAGGTTGACGATGGTCGTCTTGCCGGCGCCCGTATGGCCGACCAGCGCGATTTCTTGTCCCGGCGCGACCCGGAAGCTGACGCCCTTGAGCACCCAGCGGCTCTCGTCCGGCGAGCTTGCGGTGTTCGCCGCGACGGGCGCTTCGGCGGCACCTCGCGCAGCAGGCGTGTGATCCTCGGACACCCCTTGCTCCCGATCGTAGGCGAACCAGACATCCTCGAACACGACGGTCACGCCGGTCGACCGCAGGGCAGCCACGCGGGCGTCGCGATCTGGCGTACCAGCGACGCCGGCGGCGACCGGGGTGTCGAGCAGGCTGAAGATGCGCTCAGACGCGGCCATCGCCGCCTGCAGGATGTTGTACTTCTCAGAGAGATCCTGCAGCGGCTGAAAAAATCGTCGCACGAGCTGCAGGAAGGCGGCCACCGTTCCCACCGTGATGGCGTTGCTGCCCACCCGGAAGCCGGCGGTGACCAGCAGGCTGGCCAGCGCGAACGTGGTGAGGAACTCGATCAACGGGAAATATAGCGCGTAGACCGTGATCGACTTGAGATGGGCGTCGAGATGCGACTGGTTGAGCGTATCGAAGCGACGGAGCTCATGCGCTTCACGACCGAACAGTTGCACGATACGCATGCCACCGATCCGTTCTCCGATGAAGGCGTTCAGGCGTGCCAGACGGGTGCGCACGTCGCGGTACGCCGAACGCACCGAATTCTGGAAGACCCGCGAGGCAATCAGGACGAGCGGAATAACCACGAAAGCGGCCATCGCCAGCTGCCAGTCCACCGCAAGCATCACCACGCCGATGGCGAGCAGCGTAAAGAGGTCGCCTACGCCGGCCACGACTCCGGAGGTGAAGAGCTCGTTGAGCGCCTCGACGTCGCTGGTCACGCGGGTGACCAGTCGACCCACTGGATTGCGATCGAAATACGCGACCGGGAGCCGCTGCAACCGTTCGAACAGCTCACGCCGCAGGTCACGCATCACGCGCTGACCCAGGAGCGACGTGAATATAGTCTCGCCGAAGGCCGCCCCGAACTGGGCCACGAGCAGCGCCGCGTACATGAGCGCGACCTGCACCACGAGTCCGGTATCCCGTGACGGGAGCGCGCGGTCGATCACCCAACGGGTGAGCAGCGGCCCGACCAGCTGCATCCCGGACTGCACGACGATGCATGCCAGCGCGACGACGACCAGGGCGCGATACGGGCGCACGTACGCCAGCAGTCGCCGCACGAGACGCGCGTCGTAGGCTTTGCCGAGGGCGTCGTCGTCGGTGGAGGTCGTGGTTTTTGCTGGAGCAGCCATGAAATACGGAATCTAGCTGGCCGCCCAGATAGTTTTCATGGCATGAAGGATCGCATTCGTATCCGTGGTGCCCGTCAGCACAACCTGAAGGGATTCGATCTCGACATTCCACGTCGGGCCATTACGGTCGTGACCGGCGTGTCGGGGTCGGGCAAATCGTCGCTCGCCTTCGACACGATCTATGCTGAAGGCCAGCGGCGCTATGTGGAATCGCTGTCGGCCTACGCGCGGCAGTTTCTGGAGCGGATGGAGAAGCCGGCGGTCGACTCGATCGAGGGGCTGTCCCCGGCGGTCGCCATCGAGCAGAAGAACCCCACGCGCACGTCGCGGTCTACCGTGGGCACGGCCACCGAGATCTACGACTATCTGCGGTTACTCTGGGCGCGTGTGGGGCACACGTTCTGCCGCGTATGTGGTCGCGAGTTGCGTCCCGACACCGTGCAGTCGGTGACCGATGCGGTGATGGCGCTGCCCGAGGGCACGCGCTTCATGGTGGCCTGTCCGTTGATCCGCTCCAGCGAAGTCACACACGCGGTGATCGCGGAAAACCTGCGGGCGCGCGGCTTGGTGCGCGTGGCACTCGGTGAGCGTATCGTGCATCTCGACGACGTCGATGCGGAAGGGATCGACCTCGCCGCGGCGGGCGATGTGCAGATCGTGATCGATCGGCTGCGCGTGGAGGCATCGGCCCGCGGTCGCATTGCCGACGCCGTGCAGACATCGTTCAACGAAGGCGACGGGGATACGGTACTGCTGTTCCCGGAGCCGGTGCTGCCTCCCGAGGCGCTGCGGGCGAGCACGGGCAACAGACCGGTATCGCGACTGGCGTTCACCGAGCGGTTCGAGTGCCCCAACGACGGCACGCGCGCGCCCACGCCGTCGCCACAGCTGTTCTCGTTCAACAATCCGCGCGGCGCCTGCCCCACCTGCAACGGCTTCGGCGCCACGCTCGACTACGACGAGGCGTTGATCGTGCCGAACCAGGAGCGCTCGGTGCGTGACGGGGCGATCGACCCGTGGACCGCGCCGCGCTACGAAAAGCAGCGTCGCACGGTCGTCGAGTTCGCGCGGTCGCTCGGCGTGTCGCCCGATGCCGCCTGGAAGACACTGCCGGCCAAGGCGCGCGAACAGTTGCTGCGCTCCAAGTCGCGCGCGTACACCGGCATCTTTCCGTTTCTCGAAGCGCTCGAAGAGAAGCGGTACAAGCAGTACATCCGCATTTTTCTCCGCAAGTATCAGAGTGCGCGCTCCTGTCGGGACTGTGGCGGCAGCAAACTGCAGCCCGATGCGATGGCGGTGCGCATTCAGGATCGTACGATCGCCGATGTGACGCAGATGCCCATCCGCGATCTGCGAACGTGGCTCGACACCCTCGCGCTGTCACCTGGCGAAACGCAGATCGCCGAGGCGGTATTGCGCGAAGCGCGCAGCCGCACGCGCTTTCTGGCCGATGTCGGACTCACGTATCTCACACTCGATCGCGCCACGCGCACGCTGTCGGGTGGCGAGGCGCAGCGTATCACGCTGTCGAATGCACTGGGCGCGGCGCTGGTGGATGCCACGTATGTGCTGGACGAACCCAGTATCGGGTTGCACGCGCGTGACCTCGACAAGCTGCTGGCGCTGCTCGTGCGTCTACGCGACCACGGTAATACCGTGATCATGGTGGAGCACGATCTGGAGGCCATGCGCATCGCCGACTACATGGTGGAGTTGGGCCCGCACGCCGGTGAACGTGGCGGTGAGGTGGTGTTCGCGGGGCCGATCGCCGAGATCGCGAACAGTCCGCTCACCGGCCAGTATCTCACGGGGGCACGCACCATTCCATTGCCAGCCAAACGGCGGGCCGTCGGACCACGCTGGCTCGATCTGAAGGGCGCCAGCGCGAACAACGTCAACAAAGTGGACGTGCGTTTCCCGCTCGGCGCGATGACGGTGGTAACTGGCGTGTCAGGGTCGGGAAAGAGCACGCTGGTGCACGACATTCTGTTCCATGCTGTCGAAGCCCGGTTGCACGGCGAGCATTCGGCCAAGGAGCATCTTGGCGAAACCGTGGGCACGTTCACGTCGCTGTCCGGCGAGGAGTTTCTCGACGACGTGGTGCTGGTGGACCAGAGCCCCATCGGTAAGTCGCCGCGCTCCAACCCGGTCACGTATGTGAAGGCGTACGACGAAGTGCGGAAGCTGTTCGCCGAGATGCCGTTGTCGAAAACGCGCGGGTATGGGCCGGGACACTTCTCCTTCAATGTGGCCGGCGGCCGCTGCGAGCAGTGCGAAGGCGCGGGGGCGATCGAAGTGGAGATGGTGTTCATGGCCGACGTATTCGTGCCCTGCGATGCTTGCGGCGGGAAGCGCTTCAAGCCTGACGTGCTCGAGGTGCGGGTGCGCGGCCGCACCATCGCGGACGTGCTCGAGCTCACGGTGGACGAAGCCATCAAGTTTTTCCCGCGCGAGGACAAGTTGGCGCAGGCGCTCTGGCACGTGCAGCAGGTTGGGCTGGGCTACCTGCGGCTGGGGCAGCCGGCCACCACGCTGTCCGGCGGCGAGGCGCAGCGCCTGAAGATTGCCCGCGAACTGGCACTCACCGCCCGCGGCGGCGCCCGTAAGCTGTACGTGCTCGACGAGCCGACTACCGGCTTGCACCTGGAAGACATCCGGAAGCTGGCGCAGGTGTTCGAGCGGCTGCTGGATCAGGGGCACACGTTGTTGCTGATCGAGCACAACCTGGACGTGATCAAGCTGGCCGACTGGATCGTAGACATGGGCCCCGACGGCGGTGACGGCGGCGGGCACCTGGTGGCGATGGGCCGGCCGGAGGAGATCGTGAAGGTGGCGGCGTCGCACACGGGGCGATGGCTCAAGACCGTGCTCCCCGCTTGACTCAGTCGGGTGGGGTGACGATACTTTAAGGTTCTTGCATGGCCGTTCGCGGTCGCGTAAGACGGCGGCGACGGCCGTCGATATTCCCGGGTAGCTCAGCCAGGTAGAGCAGGTGACTGTTAATCACCCTGTCGGGGGTTCGAGTCCCTCCCCGGGAGCTGAACACATCTCCTAAAACGAGAAAGGTCACCGCCTACGCGGTGGCCTTTTTTGTTTGGGTGGCCGGCCGTCGTGGGTATCGGCGATACTTCACCATGGCCAACGATATCCCCGCGAGCATCCGCATCATCCGCGGGGCAAACCGCACCCTCGGTCGCGTGGCGCCGTCGTTGGCGTCACGACTGAGCCGTCGTATTTTTTCCACGCCGCGCAAGTTCGCGCCGCGCGAGTGGGAGCTGCCGTTCGAAGCGATGGCCACCCGCCAGCGCTTGCCGAGCGGGGTGTCCGTGCTGCGCGCCGGCGATGGTCCAGCGGTAGCCCTGATTCATGGGTGGGAAGGACGCGCCACACAGTTCGCCGCGCTGGCCCCTGCCCTACTCGCCCGCGGCTTCAGTGTGGTCGCCATCGATGCGCCGGGCCACGGCCATTCGCGTGGGAAGCAAACCGATCCCTATCGATTCGCAGAAGCGTTGATCGAGGTCGGCACGCAGATCGTTCCGCTCTACGCGGCGGTGGGGCACTCCATGGGTGGCGGTAGCATCGCGCTCGCCCTGTCGTCGGGACTCTCCGTATCACGTGCAGCGCTCATTGCCAGCCCGTCGTCGTTGCTCGACGTGCTGCACCGATTCTCGGCCGAGATGCATCTACCGCCGAGGGCCACCGATCATTTCGTGCGCGACGCGCACCGTCGCATCGAGGCGCGAGGCTATCGCACAGACGACATTCAGGGCGCGTTGCGCTCGGTCGATGTGCCGGCGCTGGTGGTCCATGCGGTCAATGACAAAGAAGTGCCCTTTGCCGACGCCGAGCGCATGGCGAGCTTCTGGTCGGGCGCCGCACTGCTGCCGGTAGAGCGCGTGGGCCATCGACGGATCTTGCGCGACCCGATCACGATTGAGGCCGTCGCCGAATTTCTCTCGGCTGGTGCTGAGACACTGCGCTAACGCAGGCTGACGACGTGCACCTCGTCGCCTACGCGAATCACACCGGCGTCTCGATGGGTGGTGTTCATGCCGAAGATTACGCCGCCGTCTGCCCGCCGATACTGCGCGAAGGTGCGCAGCGGCTCGTGTCCACTCTCGGCGGAGTCGGGATCGATGGTGGTGAGGACGCAGCGGGTACACGCTGAGCCAACGCTCAACTCCACGCGCCCAATCCGGATGTCGCGCCACGTGTCCTCGTCGTGAGGCGACGTACCGGACAGCAGCACGTTCGCGCGGAACCGTCTCGGGTCCATCACGTCGGCGTGACCACGCGCGAGCAAACGGGCGTTGAGCGCGTCGATGCTGGCAATGCCCAGCACCAATAACGGCGCGCCGTCGGACATCGCGACGTATCGCGCCTGCGGATCGATCGACCCGGCGAATCGCGGCGCGAGTGGACGACGATCTTGGTCGGCGAGGCGCATGAGACGGCACGGGCGTCCGGCAGCGGCGGTACACCATGTAGCGGCCACGTCACCGGCGTCGTACGCGATGACGTCGTCATCCCACACGCGTACGAGCTGCGTCGGTGCGGCGCGATCGATCGCCTCGATCGGAACGTGCAACGGCGAGAGTCCGGGGGCCGTGAGCCGAATGCCGCCATTCCGATCGACCGACAGAAACGACGGGTGAATGAGCACCAGCCGGTGCGTGTCGCGCGCCGTGATCATGTCGCCGTTCGCGTCGGCGAGTACCCATCGTCGATCGCCCACGGCGCCACGCTCGTCGAGCGTGATCTCCGTTACGCGAATGCCGGCCGCGGACTTGAGCGGATGGATATACAGCGCGGCGACACGCGCACTGGCAGTTGATGTCTCGGTCATGGTGTCAGTCACGGCGCGATCGGTGGTGGCGACGATGTGCGGCGGGCATTCCAGTAGAGATACACGGGCACGCCAAGCGCGAGCAGCCCGGCGCCGCGCGCGGCATTGCCGGGGTTCGAGATGATCGACCCGATCACGACATAGATGGCTGCAGCAATGAAAAGCAAGGTCGTGAACGGATGGCCCGGTGTCTTCACCACTGACGACGTTTCACGTGCGTCGCGCTGCCGAAGCACGAACAGCGTGGCTGCGGTAGCGCCGAAGAAGATCCAGTCGGCAAACACCACGTAGTCGAGTAACTGGCCATACGTCCCGGTCAACAGTAGTACGAGTGCGACGGCACCTTGCGCGACCAATGCCACCACC
>Ga0105049_10002679_pt1 | contig 21104 bp, 16 predicted proteins | sample MAT06_FD_78087 | JGI IMG/M metagenome (GOLD analysis project Ga0105049, IMG submission 78087) | Freshwater microbial communities from Lake Fryxell liftoff mats and glacier meltwater in Antarctica - MAT-06 | ecosystem: Environmental > Aquatic > Freshwater > Ice > Liftoff microbial mat | place...
CAGCGTGCTGCGGAAGCTCCAACTGTGATGGGCGTTATCGAACGGCCCCCGGAAGGTGGCGGTGGGGTCATCTGGCACCGCATCCCAACGGATATCTGGGGCGAGATTATAGCCGTTGTGGTGTGCGCCAATGCAGTCGGCATAATTCAACATCCCGGCGGCAATCATCCCATCGAAATAGGAGAAGTCGTCAATCGCGAACGGGACGCCGGTGTCAGCGTTGGTTCCGCCGCCGGTGGTCGAGAGCGCGCCGCTGATGACCATGACGTTGGGGTCTACCGCTTTGATGCCATCATACGAACGGCGCAACAGTTCGACATAATCATCGGCGCGCAAGCCGCGTGCGGTCATCCATTCGCGGTCAAGATTCTGCTCGTTCCAGACCTCGATGGCTTGAATGTCGCCGGGGTACTGATTGAGCAGGGCGGCCAAGAAATTGACATAATCTTGGGTATCGGTGGGCGGGCCGTGCGTGGTGACGGCGGGGTCGTGAGGGTATGCCCAGTCGGGTGAAGTGACGACGGACGCCAAAATTTTGACCTTAGACCGACGGGCGGCGCGGACGGCGTTATCGAGGATCGTCCAGTCGTAGACGCCTTTTTCCAGCTCAATGTATTCCCAACGGACTTGAATCTTCATCCAGTCCATCGCGAGGTCGCGCTTGACCATCTCTGACCAGTTATTCTGGTCTTTCTTGTTGGCGTTGTTATCCGGCTGAACTTGAATCCCTAGCTCGAAATTACGGAGTTGGAGGGGCGGGATGGTCGGCTCGGCGGTAGGACCGGGGATTTCGGTGGGTTGATTTTCAACAACGGGCGTGGCCGTCGGCGGACTGACCTGTGCTACCGCGACGCCTGCGCTGTCCTGAGTTGGGGCGAGGGTGGCCGTGGCTGGGATGGAAGTGGCCGTGGCTGGGACGGAAGTGGCCGACGGGAGCGGTGTGCGGGTCGGGTCGAGCGTCGGCGGGAGGGTGACTTGTGCGATGGCCGCTCCGACTTGAGTGATGGTCGGGAAGGCGGCATTGGCGCGCACATCGGCGGGTGCGGCTTGGGCTGAACGCGGGGTATAGGTCAGGTAGATGCCGAAAAAAGTCATGCCGGTGATGATCAGCGTGAGCATCGACCATGTGAGGACGAATCCACGCACTTGGCGCTTGATGAGCGGGTTTCGGGTCATGTTTTGTCTCCTAATTTAACGTGAAGCAGCGATGGCGGCACAGGCCGGACAGCCTCCGCCGGGTCGGATGATGGCATAACCGCCTTGCGGGTCGTTGCTGTCATAGCGGGTGTAATCGACATTCCAGACGATCAGCAGGCGCACGCGCCCGCTTTGAGAGGCCAAGGCGATGGCCTCAGCCAGCCATGCCGATTGTTGTGCCACGGTGGTGTTTGCGCCCCATGCGAAATTCGGCGCAATCGTGCCGTAGCCTTCCGGCGAGACATAGCCCAATTCGGTGAAGCATAACGGTTTCGAGCCGCCGGTGATGGCATCGTAGCGGGCGATCATCGTCCAGAAGTAACGGGTCGGGAAGTTGTCACGCGGGTCGCCACTGGTCTGGTTGGGCGAAACGATGCCCTCATTATAGTGGATGCCCACACAGTCCAGCATTCCGGCGCCGCCTGCCGCCCAGAGTTGCGCCAGCCAATTGTCATCGTTGACCACCTGACCCGGGAAGGCAGCCTCTGCGCCAGTGGGGGCTGGCCCGGCGCTGATGACCATCACGCCGCCGTTGACGCTCTTGATTTTCTGATAGGCGCTGCCCAACATAGCGGCATAGTTCGCGCCGCTGATTTGGTCTCTAGGCCATTCGCGGTCAATATTAGGCTCATTCCAAACCTCAATGGCGTCGGGGCCATAGCCTGCTACGCCGCCGAGGAAGCTGGTATAGGCGTCGATATAGCCACCGCCGCCGTTGGCGAGGTCGTTGGGGTTGCCTAAAATCGAGAGCAATACCTTGAAGCCCGCGCCTTTGGCGGCCTGAATCTCATCGGCATAGACGCCGGGGTCAAGCCCGATGGTGTAGCCCAGTTGCAGCTTCATCCACTTCATACCGGCCTGATTCATCGCGCCGATAGCGATGCCGGAGGTTGGATTAGACGCTTGGCCGCCGTACTCAAAGCCGCCGCTCATGTTGATGCTGCCGGGGCCGGGGTTGACGACGGGGCGGGTGTTGGCGGGGACGCTACCGTTGCCGCCCGACGCGGGTTGGGTGGCGACAATCGGGACGAGCGTGGGGGTGGCTGTCGGTTCAGGTGTCGGGGTGAAGGTCGGCAGCGGGGTGGGCGTCAAAGTCGGGCGCAGCACCGCGACTTGTACGCCGCTACGGACAAACGATTGGCTCCCATCAATGATTTCGACGTTGATGGCGTAATTGCCCTCGGCGGCCTCCAACGTGACGCGCAACTGCGGCGCGTCAATGCTGGTGATGACTTCACTGACCGTGCCGTCTGCGCCTTGTACGCGCCAGCGCAACGCCAGCTCACCTTGTGTGGATTCGGTGGGCAAGCTGAGGCGATAGGCTTGGACGGATTCGGCCAAGCCATCGGCCACGCCCGCCGCAACCACATCAGACAGGGCTACGCCGCCGATGCCAAAGCGGGAGAGCGCCGATAGTCGGAAACGTAGCGCGGACGGCGTGGTCAGCCAGATTTTTTCTTCTGGGCTTCCATCGGGATTCTCGAACAGTAAGAACGGCGCGCCGGTGTCTGGGTCTAAGCCCGGCACAGCCTTGAGTCCGTCCAGTTCGGCGAGGATGATGCCTCCCGGCTCGACAGAGCCGACAGCGCTCAGTTCGCTGGTGATGCTGACATCGCCCAGCTTGGCTAAGGCGGCGTCATAGCTGACGGTGGAGAACGCGCCGCCGACCTCGCGGGCGGACAGCGCATTTAACCCAGCCACCAGTTTATAGCGGCTGACCTCGCGAGTCGCCCAACGTAAAAGCGCCTCGACATAGCGGTCTGACCCAGCGGCATATTCAACCGGGTTGAGCGGCAGTTCGATTTGTAGGAAATCGGCGGATGCCCCGATGGCTCGCCAGTCATACGCGCCGGTCTGCCACGCGCCGTCCAGATTTTGCGCGGCGGGGACGATGATGCCCAACAGCAGGCCGTTGGATTTGAAAATTTGCCCGGCGGTGCTGACGAATGCGCTGAAATCATCCCGCGAGGCGTCGGGTAAGCCGCGATAGTCGATAAAAACGCCCGCGAAGCCGCTGCCTTGTGAGATGGCCGCCAATTGTTCGGCGTGGGCGCGCCGCCCGGACGCATTGCTAATCAGGGTCGAAATCGTGCCGACATCCACCGCACGCGGGTCACTGAAATTTTGAATCAGCGGCATGACGCGGTAGCCCGCGCCGATTTGCCAACCGGGGGCGAGGCTGCCGATGAGTTGACCGGCGGGATTGGGCGACAACCCCGCCGGTGTGATGAGGGTCGCTAACCGTGCGGTCTCGGCGGAAATGGTCTGGGTGATGTCGATGGGGAAAATCACCTGTGGGTCGATGCGCGCCGCCTCAAACAACGCGACGCGCTCCGGCAGTTCGCTGATTGGGATGGATAGCGTGCCAGCGGTGGTCGGTTGGCTGGGCAAGAAAAGCCAGCGCCCAGACTCGGCGTCGTAGCCATAAACGTCCAGCGCGTCTAAATTTGCGCTTTCCGGCAGCACGAGGTCTAAAGTGGCAGAGTCGGGCGGCGTGCCGGTGATGGCGAGGTCATAGACGCGGCTTTTGAGGGTCAAATAGCCGGGGACGGCGGCGCGGGCTTGTGGAGCCCAATCCGGCGCGCCCCCCCCCGCAAATATGTCTGGCGTCAGCGATGTCAGCGCGACGCCAAAACCCGTCCCCACATCGTCGGGGTTGAGGACGAGCGTCAGGCCGTCGAGTGCGGCGGCGTTGTTGGCGGCGTCCAGCGCCACATATTGCGCGCCAAACAATCTATCGTAGAGGTTGACCGGCGGCAAGAATAAGCCGACGGCCACCAGAATCCCCGCGCAAGCCAGCGCCGTGAACAGCGTCAGGAAGCAGCCGAAGGTATTGGGGCCGCGTCGCTGGGTGACGACCAGTCGTTGAGGGGGGAGCGCCTGCATCGGGGCAGGTATTTGGGTCTGAGGGGGTTTTTCGTCAGTCATGCCCATCCAATAAAAAATCATTGACGTTAAGTTTTACAGTTTAACCAATCTTATGCAGATGTGTAGGGGACTTGGGTCAGACAGTGGGAAACCGGTGGGTTTTGAGTCGATGTTCAAGCACCTCATGTCTACCCTGACCTTTGGGGTGGTAGACAGAATCTTGAATTCCCGTATACTTTTTTAATGCGGAACTCATTTATTTTCGCATGTATTCGTCAAAAACATAAGGATTGTATCAGCATGATTGCTCGCTTCGGTCAACGTGTTTCGCTCTGGTTATGTGCTGGTGAAGAGCAAAAGCGTGACGAAAGTGACGGTGAAATTGCAGGTGAAATCCGGCACGGGAACCATCACGTTTGACATCTATGGCACGGGATATTTTGGCAGCCCGATTCGTTCGGTTACGCCGCTATTGGCGCTACCGCCCGCACAATAATCAAGGGTCAGAAACATGAGAACCAAATTTACAGTCAGTCTGATGGCGGTGTTAATGCTGCTATCGGCGGTAGTCGCGCCCGTCAGCGCGCAAGAGCCTAATCAAGTCTGGGCGTTTTATATGGGTTTTTGGGTGGGCGGGGGTTGGTATGCCGCGCCGGAAGTCATGAATGACCAGCCGCAAGCCGGTTACTATGACGAGCGCGACGGCGGGACGGTTGGCGCGCAAATCGATCAAGCCAAGAGCGCCGGAATCGACGCTTTCGTTGTCAGTTGGTACGGCAGCAACAACGGCGAGACAACCGCCGTTCTTAACAATGTGCTTGATCGTGGCGGTGAGCGCGGCTTTCGGGCGGCGGCGGCGTTGGACATCTTCGGCGGCGGCCAGACCAAAGACAGCATCGCGGCCTCGGTCAGTTACATCATCAATGACCGGGCGAATCACGGCGCGTATTTGCGCTACAACGGCAAGCCGGTGATCTTTTTTGTGTTTCAAGGCAACGCCGGATTGTCACAACAAGATTGGATCGACCTACGTAATAGCCTTGATCCGAATCACAACACGCTCTGGATCGCCGAGGGATTGAGTGGGTGCTGTCTGTACGGCGGCGCGATGGACGGCATGTACGCCTTCAATATCTCGTGGTCGGGCGGCAGTTCTAGCCGGTATGCGTCGGAGCGTAACGCGGTCTTAAATGCCGGCGGCAGCCTGTATATCCCGATGGTTCATCCGGGCTGGGACGAGACCAAAATCGCAAAACGCGAGAAACGCCCGAACCCGTCATCGGTGAGAGACCGCGCTGGCGGCCAATTCCTCGCCAACAGCTTTAATGGGGCAGTCGCGTCAGGCGCGAATGTCATCATGATCGGCACATGGAATGAATACGTCGAAAACTCACACATCGAGCCGAGTACGGCTTACGGCACACAGTCGCTGGACACCTTGCGCCCGTTGGCAGCGGCTTTCAAAGGTCAAGCACCCGCAGCCCAACCGGACGGTTCTGGTGCGCCATCGGGCCCGACCAGCGCCAGTGTCACGACGCGCACCGTCGTTAATGTTCGCACCGGCGCTGGCATAGGTTTTGATGTGATTGGCAAAGCGCCCGTCGGAAGCAGTTACACGTTGCTCGGTCAGGAAGGCGATTGGTACAAAATCGACTTCAATGGCGCGCAAGGCTTCGTCTCAGCCGCCTATTCGACGGTGAACGGCGGCACAGCCCCAAGCCAGAGTTTTCCAGCTGGGACGCAGGTGGTCGAGGCGAATACCCGCATCAACGTCCGTTCGACGCCCTCTGTGACCGGGGCAATTGTCGGTAAACTGGACGGCGGCCAAGCGTTGAGATATATCGGGATTGACGGCACATGGTACATCGTTGATTTGAACGGCGCACAGGCCTATGTCGCGACGGGCTACTCCCATCTCGAAACGCGCTAACTAGAACTCAAAATGGGCATGGCGCGTGCCATGCCCAATACGGTGCGACGACTAAATCACCGCCACGTCGTGATCTCGCCACAGCCCGCGCAAGAGTTGATATTTACGAAACTCATACCACGCCATTAGAAGGCTGAGGCGGAGGCCATGAAACCCGTCGCGGTAGCCTTTTAAGGTGATATAGCGCCATTTGAATTGACGTAGCGGCTGCAAGATATAGTTTTGCGGCTTGGGGCGCACTCCCTGTTCATATAAGATTTTGGCGTCGTAGGCGGTATAGCGTCGCTGCTTGTCGATGAATTGCGCGATATTTTTGTAATTGTGATGAATCAGCGGCCTGTCAATCGTCCCCAATGCGCCGTCCAAGAGGACCACCTCATGTACTTGACGGGCGGGGTCATAGCCTGCCGCGCCAACTCGCAATAACCGCGTCTGGTAATCGGGATACCAGCCCGCGCCAAGCGTGAGTTTGCCGAAAATATAATTGTGTCTAGCGATTCGCCACCCGGCGTATGAGTCGCCTTGCGCCAGCGCGTCCCGAATCGCATTTGCCAATTCGGGCGAGACGCGCTCATCGGCGTCAATGAATAACACCCAATCGGTTTTGAAGCTGACCGCCTCAAGCGCTGCGTTGCGCTGGCCGGGGTAGGTATCAAACGGGCGGGATAACACGTCTGCGTCGGACTCGCGGGCGATGTTCACGGTGTCATCGGTGCTATTGCTATCAAACACGAGGCGCGCATCACAAAAACTCAGCGCGGCAAGGCAATCACGGATATGGGCGGATTCGTTGCGGGTTAACACAATCGCGGTAAGGTGAGTCATTCGCTCACCCTTTTGATGGTCAGGTACGCCTCGCGCATTTCTGGGTCGGATTCGGCGGCGGCTTTGCGCCCCATCCCGTGAGCAATCATCCGGCGGGCGAGGCGGACTTTCCAGCGCGGGTGAATCGTCTCATATAAGGTCAGCCGACTCGTCCACAAATTGACCAGAGAGCGCGGCTTGGCTTGGCGGGTGCTTTTGCCGCTGAGGTGGACGATATGGGCGGACGGCGCGCACAGCACCCGCCACCCAGCGTGTTTAATCCGCCATGCCCAATCGACTTCCTCACAGTAGATGAAATATTTTTCATCGAAGCCGCCGGTTTGTTGAATGACCTCGCGCCGGAGCAGCATGGTCGCGCCCAGCGGGAAATCAATCTCAAAGGGCTGGCCGGAATCGTATAACGCCTGCGGATACCGCCCGTTAAATCCGCCTTCTAAGAGCCTGCCGGGGGTGGGGTAGAATTCTGCCCATAATTGGCGCAAGCCGGGGAATCCGAACGCGCCATGTTGAAATGCGCCGTCCTCATACGATAGCCGCGCCCCGACCAAGCCGACATCTGGCGCGGAAAACAGCGCATCGAACAGCGTGCGAGTCGCGCCGAGGGTGGTGAGGGTGTCTGGGTTGAGCAAATAGGCGGCGCGGGGCGCGTCGGCAGAGTTAAAAAACCCAGCTTGGCGCAATCCCAGATTGTTGGACTTCCCGAAACCGAGATTATCCGGGCTGACGATGAGTTTTACGTGCGGATATTCGAGTCGCACGATGTCCGGTGTGCCGTCTGACGAGGCGGAATCAATCACGTAGATTTCGGTGGTCAGGCCGGAGGTGGCGAGGTCGGCAGACAGCGTATCAAGCGCGCCGCGAATCAGGTCGTGGACGTTCCATGTGACGATGATGATGGCTAGGTCAAGCATTGCCCCTCATCCCTGCCTCCTCACCCACAGGTGGAGAGGGAATTGTCGTATTATTCGTTTTCTTCGCCCGCTTCATGTTTATTCTCCTCGACCACTTTTTGCGCGCCGACCCCGCGTTTGATGACATAATGGTCGTAATCGCGGGCGACGACGGCGGCGGGGAAAATTTCGCGGGCTTCGGTCAAAACATCCCGTTCGCGGTAGCGGCGGCTGACGTGCCACAGGATGAGCGATTTCACACCCGCGTCCACGGCCAATTGCGCGGCTTGGCGGGCGGTCAGATGCCCGAAAGCGCGGGCTTCTTCGGTATGTTCATCCAGAAAAGTCGCTTCAATGACCAGCGTGTCGGCGTCGCGAGCATGTTCGACCAGATTGTCGATGCGCCCGGTATCGGCGATGACGACCAGTTTCGTCCCCGGCTCATCCGGCGCGAGGACATCGGTGGGGTGAATCACACGCCCATCAGACAGCGTAATCGGCTCACCGCGCACCAGTCTGCCGCGCTCCGGCCCGATGGGGACGCCTAAAGCCTCGGCTTTTTTGACCAAAAATGGGCGGTGAGTGGCTTCTTGGAACGTGAAGCCAAAATTGCCGCGCCCCCGATGTATCACCTCAAAGGCCGACACCTCGTAGTGCTTGGCTTCGAGGATTCGCCCCGGCTTGAGGTCAATCATGTGGATGGGCATCGGGGGTTTTTCGTCACGCAGCACCACCGAGAATAACAGCGCGTCTACGCGGTCAAGCGCCGGTCTGCCGCCATAAATTTCGACGAACTCGACGCCTTCAAAGTGGACGAAACTGGAAATCAGGCCGCCGAGTCCGAGGATGTGGTCGAGGTGGGCGTGGGTAATCAGAATCCGGTTGAGTTTTTTATAACCGAGTCCGCTGCGGAGGATTTGGCGTTGTGTGCCTTCACCACAATCCACGAGATAGCGGTGTTCGCCCGCGATGACCGCCAGCGAGGGCAAGCCGCGATGGATGGAGGGCGCGGAGGCCGATGTGCCGAGGAAAATCAGTTCAAACATTAGCGTGCCACCACCGTAATCGGATAGAGGATCAGGCGTGAGCCACGCGGCGTTAGGGTATCGCCTTGCAGCACGCGCAGCCTTTCACCGCTTTCTTGGCGATACGCGCCCACCGCCAGCGTATATGGGCTGTCGGGGAGCGTGTCTGGCAGGCTGATGAGGTGGACTTGGAGCAAGATGTCACGCTCGACCAATTGAGATGGGATGGCGCTGATGGCATCTTGGTTGCCGATGGGTTTTGCGCCGAGATCGTCATACAAATGGGCGAATAGCGTCAGGTCAGCCGGTAGCAGGCCATCGACGCGCCAATAGGTCACGACAGCGATAGTCTCACCGGGGTGAACCTCGGTTTGTTGGATCTCATAGCCGAGAAAGGTCAGGTTATTCTCTAGGCGAATCGGGGGGAAAAAAGTCTGACCGCTGGAGTCAGCCTCTGGCGACAGGCTGATAGGGGCGCTGGTGGTCATCAGGCCGGTGAGGTCGGCCAGCGCGTCTGTGACCTCTAATAGGATGACATCGCTGGTGGCGTTCTCTTGCCCGCGCACCAACCACTCCAACACATTAGGGCTGGTGGTCAAGAGCGAGTCGGGGTTGGGCAAAATCACTTGTGCGGGTTGGCCGCCTTGCGGGAACACAAGTCCACTGCTGCAATCGACAAAGGCGCGCACCTGTTCGGGACGGTGTAACATCAGACTCAACAAGCGTGCGGCGTTGATGGCGGCCTCCGCAGTCGGTTTGCGGAGGTCGCCGGTGCAGATATAGGTCGGGAGGGCTTCTGCGGTCTGGTCTACGTGCTGCGCCAACGTGCCGATTCGGGCGCTATAAACGGCTTGGGTATCAGGGGCATTGACCCATCCGCCAAACAAATCTAACCCCAACCAGCCCATGTTGAAGATGAGAATCCCCCCCGCCAGCGCGTAGGCCATGCGGCGGCGCGGCAGACGTTTGGCGATGAAGGATAGCCCTAACCCATAACTCAGGGCGAGGACTGGCATAGGGGCGGAGAACGCGATCCAAGACGGGCTGTTGGGCGCGAACAATGCCAGCGGCAACAAGAGGACGATGAAGGTGGCGAGGATGCTATAGCGCAGTTTCGGCCCGCTTGACATCGACACAATCACGCCGACGAGCGTAATCAAGGCGGTGAGGGGGTCGAGGAGCGGGCGGTGCGGGATGTTGAAAGCGGGGTTGCCTTCCCCGTTGAAGCCGATGCCGATCAGGGCGCGATAGAGGCGCTCTGGCAGCGGGGTTGGCTCGGCGGTGACGCCATTTAAGACGCGGGTGATGCCGTTCAGTTCTGGGGAGTTGAGGGTAGTGATGATATAAGGCAGCACCAAAATCAGCATAATCATCAAGGTGAAACCAATCGCACGCCGCACATTGTCTGATGGGCGCGGCGTGCCGAATAAATTGTAGCCGATGACCACGATCAAGGCGGCAATGGCGACCATCACCCCGGCGGGATGCAGATAGACTCCCAGCGCGACCACCGTGCCTAACACGGCGAACCATGTGGTCTGGAAGCTACTCCAGCGTCGGCGCAGATAGGTCGGCAGCGCCAAAATCAGCGCCAATAGCGTCAGGATGACCAATAAGGGCAGCAAGGTCTCGCGTCCGAGCGTGCGGCTAAGGAGCATCGGCCACCAACTGAAAGCCATCATGCCCAGCGCGCCCAAACCGCCGAGGTCGCCATACAAGCGGCGGGCGACGGCAAACGTCAAGGCCATGACCAACATCCCGACCCAGAACGACAGCATGTGATAAATCGTGATGCCGCTGCCCATCAAGCCGGTATAGGTTGACAGCAAACCCGGGTAAAGGATTTCGCGCCCTTCGCCGCCAATATCGAAAAAAACTTGTACCGTGCCTTGTCGGACATTTTCGGCCAACCGCAGGTCAATCACCTCTTGGCTGTGGAGTCCGGGCGGGACTTCGGTCAGCCGGATGAGCCGAAAGAATCCCCCCATCAGTAGGATGCACACGGCCAGCACAAAAGTGATGCGGCTATTTTTGGTCATAAGGTCGCCATATCTTGTCGCGTATGAGTATTCAAATGCCGCCCATTGTACCACGGCCAGCTCATGTGGCGATAATTTGCGCCAGTAAAACCAACGGAATCACCGCGTAGCCCGCTGGGGCGATAAAACGGACGGTCAATGTTTCGGGCGCGTTGGCGACCTTTGCCAACCATTGACCGATGGCGTGGACGGCGTAGGTCATGAAAAAGACTTGAATCATCGACAGCGGCAGCAGTAAGGTCGAACGGTCACGCCCGAAATAAGCCAGCCCAAACGCGAAGAAAAATCCGTAGGCCACCACCATCACCGGGCCCAGCGCCGGATACCAACGCGACATGCGTGCCAATCCAATCAAGCCCAACACGACGCCAACCGGGGTGAACTGAGCTGCCAAAAGCGCGAAGGTCTCGACCCAACGTGCGCCGTCGCGCCAGCCCTCGGCCACCAGATAGGGCAAACCACGCCGCATAGCAGAGGCCGCCTCGGTGGTCATAGCCCAAGCGGCCGCGTCAACATAAGTGAAGATCACCCCGCGCAGCCCAAACCCGACGATGAGCAGTAAGGCCGCCCAATACCAAGCTGGGATGCGCGTTTTGGCTTGTGCCAAACCCAATGTTACCGCCGGAGTCCATAGCACGAACAAGGGGTCATTGAGGGTGGCCGCGCCTAAGATGAGCAAGATAGCGGCGCGGTATGAGGCGCGCAAACGGGCGGCTGGCGGGTCACCGGGGCGTGGATTGGTCTCGATGACGGCTTGGGTCAGGACGTAAATCAACCACGCCGAGGCCAGCACCGTCAAGCGTAAGCTGCGCTGTTCCCCGACGCCGCTGAGAAATACGCCCGCGAACAGGATTAGCGCAATCACCGCGGCCACATACGGGCGCTGGGTGAACGTGACCAGTAATGCGACGCCCAAAATGATGGCCGCGCCCAACGCGAGGACGATGGTGGCCGGGTTGCTGCCGCTACCGCCGGTTTGCGCCCAAAACGCCGGACTATAGGCTAAGGCGAGGCCGCCCGCCACGCTCATCAGGCCGCCCATTCGTCGTAAGGCGAGCGTGACGCCGACCACTGCCACCGCCAATCCGCCCGCCCGCAACAGCGGCGTTTGACCGATAAACAGGAAGGACAGACCGGAAATCAGGCCGGTGATGACGGCGGGCGACCAATACCAAATCAAAGAGCGTAGGCGCGGGGTGAGGGTCGGCATGGGTTAGTTCCCTGTGGCGGGCGCGATGCCCAGCCGTTCGTTTTTCAGGCGGAAATAAGCCTCAACAGTGGCAACCGCCACCGGTAGCGCGTTTTTTGACCCCTCACCGCCGTTGTAGACAAAGGCGGTCACGAGGATTTCGGGTGGGATTTCGCCGGTCTCGTCATACGGGCCATAGACGGTGAACCACGCATGGTCGGGCCAGTTGCCAACCTCGCATTGACCAAGCGCGAACGCGATATTGTCGCAATATTCCGCCGTGCCGGTCTTGCCCGCCAGCGCGACATACGGCAAGGCGGCGCTTTTGGCCGTGCCGGTCACGACGGCCTCGCGCATCCCACGTCGTACCCAACTCAGGTTTTCTTCGCTGTAAAACGGCGGGGTGTAATCGGGGTCAAAACGCAACGGCGAACATATACTGCCGTTGAACGGGTAGCCATACGGGACATGCACCTTATATTCGCGCAAGTCTTCGGTGAACTCAGCGGGGTCGATATCGACCTGTGAGCGATATTGCGCGGCATAAGCGGTGTCATCAGCGCAGCGGATACCGTTGTAAAACGGGCTATCGAATTCACAGGTACACGCGAGGCTATTATCTCCCTTGATAATCATGTCCTCTTGCAGCAGCAGCGTTATCACATCGCCGGGTAGCGCGTCATCAAGGCTGACGGTGCGAGCGATAATCGGCTCGAACGGGCGCACCGGATTACCGGCTTCATCTAAAATTTCGCGTACCAGCGTCGGTTGATAGAGCGTGCCTGTGACCAGTGACTGGATGGAGAACACGAATTGCAGCGGCGTGATGTTGATGTAACCTTGCCCAAAGGCGGCGTTATAGGTATCACCGGTAGACCAGTTTTCGCCGTAGACGCGCCGTTTCCAGTCGGGGTCTGGCATCCGACCCGCCAATTCCCCCACCAACTCAATCCCCAACTCCGTGCCGATGCCGGTGGCTTGGGCGTAGCGGACGAGGTTGTTAATCCCCAGCCCGCCCGGGCGCAAGCGCGACTCTGAGACAGCCGGGTTTCCGCCGCCGATTTGATAAAAATACACGTTACAACTGTTGGAAATCGCGCCGATGATCGTTATTGATTGGTGGCCTTTGCGCTCCCAGCACACAAAGCGTTGGGCGCGAGCGAGGTCGTTGGGCGCGTAGCGATTCTCGACGATTAAATCGCCGGGGTCGAACAAGGTGGTCAGTGGTTCAATCACATTTTCTTGCAAGGCGGCCGCGGCGGTGATCAGCTTCCAACCGCTACCGGGCGGGAACAGCGAACTGATGGCTTTGTTGACCAACGGCGTGAGGGAGTCGTTGAGGATTTGCAGGTAATATTCGCCGTCAATGCCGCGTGCAAAGCGTTGGTTGTCATAGCTAGGGTAGCTGACCATCGCCAAAACTTCGCCGGTACTGGGGTTGATGGCGATGACCACGCCACGCTCGGTCTGGACGCCCGTGCCAGCCAACTGAGAAATTTCGTTAATTTGGTTGATTTGTTTGGTCAGAGCGTCTTGGGCGGCCTGTTGCAGTTCGATATCCAGCGTCAGGCGTAGATTTTGACCGGCGGACGACGGGATGACTTGCAGTTCGCGCTGGACTTGGCCTACCACGTCTACTTCACGGGTGATTGAGCCGCGCTCTCCGGCCATCACAGCTTCCATGTAGGCTTCAATGCCCGCGTAACCGACGCGCTCAAATTTGGGGTCGAACCCCAATTCGCGCAAGCGCTCGGCGTCGTCTGCGCCGACCGGGCCGAGATAGCCAATGATGTGCGAGGTCAGCGCGCCAGTGGGATATTCGCGCACGCCGACGGTGCTGATATTGACGCCGGGCAAGCTGACGCGCTCCTCTAACAGGCGAATGGCGGCGGTACGGTCAATGTCTACTGCCACCGCGACAGGGCGGTACGGCTCGATACCTTCGCTCTCATTAACGATGCGCTCAATGCTGCGAATACGTACACCCTCGCGTAGCTCATTGCTTTGAGTGGACGGGACGCCGGTCAGCGCCGAAATTCGGTTATAAATGGCGTAGCGTTCTTGGGTATTAGAAGGCAGCTCGGCGGGCGTGATTTCGACCAGATAAGCGGCGGCGTTGTTCGCCAGAAGCGTGTTGTTGCGGTCATAAATGATGCCGCGAGTGGCGGCGATGCCTTGCGTGGTCAGGCGATTGTCATCGGCGGCGGCTTTGGCGTCGTCATAGCGCACGACTTGGAGGTCATACATGCGGAGGGTAAAAATCAAGAACACGGCGAACATCAAGCCCTGAAAAAACACGGCGCGCCAACTTTGAGACCAGTTTGTGCTTTGCATTAGGTTTTTTTCCTATTCCACACGGGGCAAGCGGCGTTGGAGTAGCCGCAGCAAAACATAAATGGGTAGGATCAAGAGGACATTATAAACCATGACTGGGGCGATGATATCGGGGATGTCGCTGCCCCATGTGATGTTGAAGGGCGCGTCAGCCGAGATATAGCCCAATAATTGAAAGGCGTCTAGCGCGGCCAATCGGTAGAATTCAAAGGCGAATGTGCCGAATAAACCCATCAAGGCCAGTAGGATCAGCCCCAACTCATAGAATTGACTGAGTATTAGGTTCATGACAAACACCAAGATGACGAGGCCGAGCGAACTTGTCCCCAGCGGGGCGGCGGACAGCAAATCGCTGGCGAGGCCGCCGACCATCGCCCAAAAGACCGCTTCCCGCAGTGGCGCGTTCAACGCCCAAGCCATCACCAACACAAAAACTAGGTTGGGCCCGCCGCCAATCAAGGGTGTTTGGGGCAGCAAAACGGCTTGTAGGACGGCGGCAAGCATGAGGATGGGGAAGGCCAGAAAGACGCCCATAACCTATAGATGACCTGTTAGGGGGCGATGGGGGTGGGGTCGAAAACCGAGAGGTCCACCTCTTCAAATGAGGTGACGACCAGCACGATTTCGAGGCGGTCAAAGTCTACCAGTGAGCGCACCTCGGCGGATTGTTCGATGTCGGATTCAAATTGGCGCGTGCTGGTGACTTGCCCAATTACGATGTCGGGCGGCAGATTTCCGCCGAGGCCGGAGGTTAGCACGAGGTCGCCGACTTGCACTTGTGCGCCTTGTGGTAGCAGCGTTATGCGGAGCGCGCCGGACGCGAGGCCGATCACCGCGCCTTCGACACGGTTGGTCTGGGTACGGGCGCTAATCGAGCTAAACTCGGAAATGATGAGTTGGACGCGGGCGGCGTTGGCGGAGACGTTAATCACGCGCCCGACCAAGCCTTGACCGGTCACGACCGGCATCCCGACGCGCACGCCGTCCCGCGCCCCCCGGCTGACCACCAGCGTGCGGAGGCTGTTGATGGTATCGCGGGAGATGACATCGGCGGCCACCACCTCTTGACTTTCGTTCTGCGAGACATACGTCACGAGGTCGGCCAGCCGCTGATAGTCCCCGCCGATTTCGCGCAATGCGACCACTTCGGAGGTGATGCGCGCCAACTGACTTTCGAGGTCTGCGACGTAGATAAGCTGTTCTTCTGGGGTGCGCTGGCCGGTGGTCAGGTCATTGACGGCGCGCCCAGCCCCGCTGAATAATCCGGCCAGCGCGTTAAGCGGGACGGCCAATATCCCCTCTAATGGGCGTAGCGCGCCGCCCCCACTGAGGACGATCAGCGTGAGGCAGACGGCCAGCGTGACCAAGATTAACGGGGTACGATTACCAGAACGGCGGCGCATAGGGGACGCTTAGTGCGACGTGCTTCCGCGTTGCAAGCCGACCAGCAGGCTGCGGAGATTGTCGTAATCCTCCAACACGCGCACCGCGCCACGGGCGACGCAGGTCATCGGGTCGTCGGCGACATAACAGCGCATGCCCAGTTCATCTTGCAAGCGTTCGACCAAGCCTTTGAGTTGGCTGCCGCCGCCGGATAAGCAGATGCCAGATTCGATCAGGTCGGCGACCAATTCCGGCGGGGTGTCGTCGAGAGCATCTTTTACGGTGTCGATGATGATGTTGACTGACCCCGATACGGCCTCGCGGATTTCGATAGAGCTGACTTCGATCGTGGCGGGCAGGCCGTTAATCAGGTTGCGGCCTTTGACTGGGATGACGCGCTCGGTGGGCAGTGGATAGGCCGAGCCGACCTCAATTTTGATGCGTTCGGCGGTAGGTTCACCGATGAGGAGGTTATGCTTGGTTCGCATATATTGAACGATGTCCTCGTCCATCTCATCACCGGCCACGCGGATAGACCGGCTGATGACCACGCCGCCCAGCGAGAACAAGGCGACCTCGGTTGTGCCGCCGCCGATGTCAATCATCATGCTCCCGCGAGTCTCTTTGACAGGCAAGCCCGCCCCAATCGCGGCTGCGACGGGTTCTTCAATCAGGAATACCTCACGCGCTCCAGCATTGCTGGCGGCGTCATGGGCGGCGCGTTTTTCGACTTCGGTGACGCCCGACGGGATGCCGATGACCACCCGTGGACGGGGAATCGGAACCCACGATTGCTCGTGCGCCTTCCGAATCAGATGGTCGAGCATCGCTTCTGTGACTTCAAATTCGCTGATGACGCCATCCCGGAGGGGGCGGACAATCAGGATGTTTTTGGGGTTCTTACTCCACATTTCTTTGGCTTGCGCGCCGACAAACAGTGGGAGGTTGGTCTTTTTATCAATCGCCACAAATGAAGGCTCGTTAATCACGATGCCTTTGCCGCGCACCGCCACAAGGGTATTGGCCGTACCGAGGTCAATCCCAATGTCGAGTGAGAATAACCCGAATAGGTAATCTAGCGGACTTAACACACGACCCCCTGCTGGCACAATCGGGCGGGATTATAACACACAGTTAAACGTTGACAGTTTGGAAATTAGCAGAATGAAACTGATGGGAGCGATGGAGAACTGGCTTATTTGTATGATCCATCACTTAACCCTAACCGAAAACGACCCGCTGCAAACTGTAAACTGGTTTTTCCGTGCCAGCCCAATAGGTTACTATAGTGGCGTGGGGGGACACACGTAAACCCGCAAGTTCCCTACGCCCCGCAGATTGTACCGGATATTTGCCAGATGAACCCACCCGATTCACTAATCTCGCTCCACGTACTGCAATCACTCATCCCATCCAATAGCGTCGGGATAGCGGCGGTCAGCGGCGGCGCGGACAGTATGGCGCTGTTGCACGTCTTATCATTGAGTCAGCCGACGCGAGGTTTTTTGCTGTATGTCGCGACCTTTGACCACGGCTTACGCGGGCAGCAAGGCGCGGACGATGCGGCGTTTGTGGCCGAGATGAGCCAGCGATGGGGCGTGACGTGTCATGTCGGGCGTGGAGAGCTTGACCCGGCCGCGCCGGGGGTTGAAGCCCGCGCCCGCGCCGCCCGCTATGCGTTTTTGGCAAAGATGGCGCATCAGGTCGGGGCGGACTGGGTCGCTACCGGCCATCATGCCGATGACCAAGCCGAAACCGTCTTGATGCACCTGATTCGCGGGGCGGGGGTGGGCGGACTGCGCGGGATGCGCTCGTCCGCCCCGCTGCCGGGTTCGCCTGACCTCGTGCTTATCCGACCCTTATTAGGAGTGCGTCGCGCTGAGATTATCGCGTATTGCGCCCGCGCTCACATCCCCTATCAGCACGACCCGACCAACGATGACCCGACCTATCGACGCAATTGGGCGCGTCATATCGCCTTGCCGACGCTCGCCCATGCCAACCCGGACATCAGCGGGGCGTTGGTTCGCTTATCAGAAGCGGCGGGGATGGATGACGATTTGCTCGAAAATTTAACCCGTCCGGCGATTCTGGCCGCGTCGGTCACAGCAGGTCGCGTTATCGTGCCGCGCCCGGTGTTCAGCGCGCTACCTCTGGCGCTACGGGTGCGAGTGGTGGCGTGGGCGTGCGGGCGCTTACAGCCATCTGAGCCGCCGACCTTTGACCATTTACGTGGCGCGGCGGGGCTGGCGGATGGGCAGACGGGCGGGCGCTGGGAATTGCCGGGGGGCTTGCGCGCCCGCTTGGAACACGACGCCTTCATCGTGGAGCGCACCGATGGGTCGGAAGATGAGGCCGTGCCGGGGCTGGAGGTATCACCGGACGACAGTTATACGCTGAGATTGGGCGCGTGGTGCGCGCTGGTTGGGGGCGGGGCCGTCTGCTGGCTACCCGAACCGGGCGCGGGCGCACTGGACTTCTATGCCGCGCCGGGGCAGATTGTCGCGCTTAGGACGCCGCACAGTGGGGAACGAATCCGACTGTGCGGGGCGGGCGGTCATTCTAAGCGCCTGAAAGATTGGCTGATTGACCACAAAATCCCGCAGCGGTGGCGGGCGCGGCTTCCGGTGCTGACGGTGGAGGCGATTCCGGTGGGGTTGTGGGATGGGGCGCGTTGGCATCAGTTTGGGTCGGATTTTCCGCCTAATTGTAGCCTAGCTGCCATTTTCCGCCCATAATTTTTGTAATTTTTCATCACAAGATGTTGCGCCTTATAACGAGTAAGGCTATAATTGACGAAAAATAGCCTCGTCCACTTTTTCTTGATCCATCTTTGTTTTATGGAGCGCGAATCATGTTGCCATCCCCGACTTCCCCACCCGTTATGACCCCTGTCGCGCACATCCTGATTGTGGATGACGAGGACTTGAATCGTTACGCTATCAGCAAAAATCTACAAAAGGTGGGGTATACCGTCAGCGAAGCGTCGAATGCAGCTGATGCGTTAGAGATGCTGAGCCACTACGAGTATGATGTGGTGCTGACTGACATCAAAATGCCGGGGGAGATGGATGGCGTCGAACTGCTGCGGCACATCCGCATGGATTCACCCGATGCCGTGGTGATTTTGATGACCGGTTTTGCCAGCCTTCCGTCGGCAGTTGAGGCCTTGCGCTTGGGCGCGCATGATTATTTCATCAAGCCGGGATCGATTAGCGACTTGCGGAACACCGTGGGACGGGGAGTCGAACGCGCTAAGAACCTCAAGCGGCGTAAGGCGCTGTTAGATGCTATCCGTTTAGACATTTACGAGTTGGCGCGCAACGATGGGGCAGCATTGCCATTGACGAACGCGCTGGCAGCGGTGACAGGAGCGTCCTCGTTTGAAGGCGGGCGTTGGAAAGAGCCGGAAGTGCCGGTGGTGTCGATGCAGATTGGGGCGTTGACGGTCTATCCGGGGCGTTACCAAATCTCGGTGGGCGACCAACCGATTGACTTGACGCCGACGGAATTTGAACTTCTGATGTATTTGGGCGCGAACAGCGGGCGGGTCGTTCCCTGTCACGAGTTGGTGCGCGAAGTCCGCACTTACGCGGTGGACGAGGCCGAAGCGCGGGAGGTGATTCGCCCGCACATCTCGAATTTGCGCCGTAAACTCAAGAGCGCCGGTCAAAGCCCAGATTTAATCGTCAATGTGCGCGGGCTGGGTTATCGCATGAATGATCGTATGAGATAAAAGATGACCCGATTCCTGTTTATGTTGACTGTCGCGCTGTGCATCTTGACATCAGCGGGCGCGCAGAGTGCTGTGGACGATGTTTGTCCGGCTGACCCGATTCAAAACCGACCTGTGAGTTTTGCGCCGGGCGGCCTGATCCTGACCAGTTTTGACCGTGGGATGCTGTGGGTAGTCGATGTTGCACGGGGCGCACGTTACCCCTTAGAGGGAGCCGTGCCGTGCGGCTCGAACTGCCATTTGTCGCCGGATGCCAAGACCATCACGTATCTGGACGGTGACGAGGGGACGTATAATGTGCGGGCGTTGGACGGTACGGGCGAACAAATCATCTCGGACGCCGCCTCTGACGTGTTTTTTTGGTCAAACGACACGCTATTGGTGTGGACGCCGGGACAGCGCCCATATCTGATTGGCGCGACTCAGCCGCGTTATGACCTCGATGCAGTCGGGGCGGTCAGCATCCAGCCGAACGGTTTTTGGGCATTGATGCTGACCTATAGCGATGGGGTATTCAGCCGAGCGTTGGTGAATACAGCCTTGCGACGTGCGCCCGATTCACCGGCCATCGCGCTGGGAGTTGAGGCGCGCTTCGCCAACGCCGCTATGTGGTCGCCGGACGGGACGGCGCTGGCCTATGCTCAAGCCGTCAGCGCGACGGACCCGACGGCGGAACTGTATTGGGTCAGCCCATCCGAGCGCACGCCGCTTCAGTTGACCGATTTGACGGGGGACTACGGCGCGCAACGCATCGGCGGGGTATCGACCAATAGCCTGAGTTGGTCGCCCGATTCGACCCAAATCGCGTTTTGGGCAGCGCCGTTAAGCGACCCCAGCGCGCCAGAGACGGCGGGCGCGGCCTTCCTGTATCGTCACGACCTAGACAGCGGTCAGACCACGCGCTATTGCGGCTATTCGACGACGGAACACACGCCCAATCCGCCGCGCCTGATGTGGTCGCCGGACGGGACGCACATCGCATTTGCCGGGAATGTTGATGACGACCCACGCGGCTATCTGCTGCTGGCGTTGGACACCAGTACGGGGATTTTCTATGAATTGAGCGCGGGAATTTATCCGGCGATGGGGGCGGCCAATGTGCTGGCGTGGGGTCTGCGCCCGTGAAACTGCCCGACCTGCCCAGTCGGGAGGTCTGGCACGCGCTGAACAACGCGCTCCCACGCCACCCGCTATTGTGGTTTGCGTGGGGCGGGAGAGATGACTTACTGCCGGAAATTTCCTCAATCAGCGAGATTATCCCCGGCGCGTTGATGTTGATAGGCGGTGGCGTGGGGGCGGCGGCAGGCTTATTGTTTGGGGTGACACCCCTGATTTTCATTTTTTTATTGCACGGCTATATTGGCATGACCGGAGCGCACTCGGTTTCCGGCGGGATTACGCTGGCGCGGCGGCGCGGCGTCTATGAATTGATGGGCGTGACGCCTTCGGGCGAATTGGCCGGGGCGTGGGCGGTGGCGACGCGCTATTTTCGCCGCGACCCGGCGCTGGCTGGGCTGCACATCGCTGTTGAATATTTACGCTTAATTTGGTTGCTGGGCTTGTTCCCGTTCATCGGGCTGATGCTGTTTTCGATGTGTCAAGGGGCGGGCATGACCTCTACCGTCTTACAAGACCTGTTCAATCACCCGTTGGCGGCCTTTAATGGCTTTTTCATTTTCGGTGTGATG
>Ga0105049_10002680_pt1 | contig 21096 bp, 17 predicted proteins | sample MAT06_FD_78087 | JGI IMG/M metagenome (GOLD analysis project Ga0105049, IMG submission 78087) | Freshwater microbial communities from Lake Fryxell liftoff mats and glacier meltwater in Antarctica - MAT-06 | ecosystem: Environmental > Aquatic > Freshwater > Ice > Liftoff microbial mat | place...
GCGCTGGGCCTGCAGTTGCGGCTGGGCGTGGCGCGCGGCCTGGATGAGCCCAAGGGCACCCGCGGCTACCTGACTGCGGGGCGTGCGTTCTGAATGCCCTGCCGATGCACACCTTCAAGACATCAAAGACGCCGACGCCCAGATTTCGTCCTGCCGCAACAAGGTCTCGGTCGAGAGACGCTGCAGTTCAAGCTTCACCACGGCGTAACACTCGCAGGCCCGTGCCTGCAGGGCCACTGAGCTGATCACCGTGAGGTGGCCGCGCCGGTAACTGATGCAGCCGCTTTCCTGCAGCGCTGCAGCGGCCAGGGTCACGCTTTCGCGCCGCACGCCCAGCAGGCTGGCTACCAGTTCCTGCGTCATCACCAGCTCGCCCGGGGGTGAACGGTCGACGGTGGCCAGCAGCCAGCGGCTGAGCTGCTGTTCGACGCTGTGGTGGCGGTAGCAGGCGGCGGTTTGCGCGATTTGCGTCAGCATCGCCTGCGTGTAGCGCAACAGCAGGCGGTGCAGTTGGCTGTTGGCCTTGATGGCCCGCTGCAGCGCGGTTCGCTCGATGCGGTAGCCGTGGCCCGAAGCGTGCACCACGGCAGAACTGCTGGTGGTGTCTCCACCCAGAAAGAGTGCCATGCCGACCATGCCATCCCGGCCCACGCCCGCGATTTCTGCCGAAGCGCCCGATGCCGTCACGTAGTGCAGCGAGATCACGGCGGTGGTGGGAAAGTAGGCGTGGCGCAACTGCTGGCTGGGTTCGTGCAACACCTCGCCCAGTGTCATGGGCACCAGCTCCAAGTCGCCCAGCAGAGCCTCGAACTCAGCCGTGGGCACGGCGGCCAGCAGGTGGTTCTGGTTGGGCGAATGCATCACTCGCGTCGATCGGTGGGCCGGCTGCAGTTGCATGGTCAGGTCAATGGTTGGTCAGAATCTCGACGCCAATGCCGCGGTAGCCCAGAAAGCGGCAGCTTTGGTCGAACATCGGTTGCCCGCTGACCCGAAACTGCTGCAGCCTGCCCTCGTCCAGCCGGCGGTGGAACACAAAATCCAGGAAGGGCCGGCGCGCTGCGATGTAGCTTTGCATCAGCTGCCGCTGTTCGGCGTCCCAGCCGTCGTCGGCCGGTGGTGCTTCGCTGCCAGCCTCGATCGCTTTGTCGCTCGTCACCAGCGGGTCCACGCGTATGCCCAGCATCTCCAGCACCGGGCCCGATACCCGGGTGAAGGCGCCGCTCTCGTCCTGTTCCCAGTACCAGTCCGAGGCCAGTTCGGTCAGGCTGCGGTAGCGCGCTTCGCTTTCACGCAACTCGGCCGTGCGCTCCAGCACCGCCTGCTCCAGATCGCGGTTGTGCGCTTCCAGTCGGCGGTAGAGCAGCCTGACTTCCAGCATGTTGTGGATGCGGGTCTTCACCTCGAGCAGATCAAAGGGCTTGCTGATGAAGTCCTTGGCACCGGCCTGCAGCGCGCGCAGCTTGTGGCCGGGCTGGGCCGTCAGCACGATGACCGGCAGGTAACCTTGACGGTCATTGGTCTTCAAGGCGTCCATCACGGCGAAGCCGTCCATGTCCGGCATCTGCAGGTCCAGCAGGATCAGGTCGTAGGCATTGCGCCGGTGCAGTGCGCACACCTCGGCGGGCTGCATCGTCGTTGTCACCCGGGTGTAGCCCGCGTCGGACAGCAGGCGCTGCAGCAGCTGCACGTTGGCCGCCTGGTCGTCCACGATGAGGATGGACGCTTGAAGGATGTCTTGCTCGATGTTCATGGGGTGATGGTCTCCGTCGTTTGCTCGTTATGCCGGTTGACGCCTGCGTTGGCCGCCAACAGGGCCAGGTCCAGCGCTTCCATGAACGCATCGACCTTGATGGGCTTGGTCAGGTAGCGGAAGAATCCGGCCTGCAAGCCCTTTTCGATGTCACGTGGCAGGGCGTTGGCGCTGACCGCGATGACCGGAATGCATGCGGTGCAGGGGTCGGTGGCCAGAATCTGCAACACGCCCAGCCCGCTGATGCCGGGCAGGTTGATGTCCATCAGGATCACGTCGGGCCGCATCAGGCGCGCCAGCTCCACGCCGCGCCTGCCGTCCTTGGCGCTGATGAGCACGATGTCGCTGCGCCGCGCCAGCAGCCGGCTGACCAGCATCAGGTTGGCCGGGTTGTCTTCCACGCAAAGCACGGTGTGTCGCGGCAAGGAATCTGGCGCCAGCCCTTGGCCAGTGGCCGGCTCGCTGCCACTGCCGGCCAGCAGCGGCACTTCACCCGGCAGCATCTGAGTGTGCGGGCTCTGGGCCAGGTCGACCCAGAACAGGCTGCCCAGGCCCACGGTGCTGAGCACGCCGATTTCGCCCCCAATCAGGTCCACCAGCTTCTTGCAGACCACCAGGCCAATGCCGGTGCCTTCTTCGATGCCGGATTCCTGGCCCAGGCGATTGAAGGGCTGGAACAGCTGCGCGATCTTCTCCGGGGGCAGCCCTTCGCCGGAATCCTGGAAACTGATGCGGATGCGCTCATCCGGCAGCTGCAGGCAGGTCACCTCCACCGTGCCGCCCACGCGGTTGTACTTGATGGCGTTGGACAGCAGGTTGATGAAGACCTGCTTCACGCGCGTGCGGTCGGCGCGCACCAGCCAGGTGCTGTCGACGGCGCCGAAGTTGACGCTGATACCACTTTTGCCGGCCTGCGGTTCGATCATGGCCTGGCAGTCGGCCAGCAGCTCCGACAGCAGCAGCGGCTCCATCGACAGCGACAGCCTGCCGGACTCGATGAGCGCCAGGTCCAGGATCTCGTTGATCAGATCCAGCAGGTACCAGCCGGCCTTCAGGATCTGCTCGATGCTGTCTATCTGCGCCGGCGTGGGCGCGGGTGTGCCCGACTCCATCAGCTGGGCAAAACCCAGGATCGCGTTCAGTGGCGAGCGCAGTTCGTGGCTCATGCTGGACAGGAAGTCCGACTTGGCCTCGTTGGCACGCTCGGCCTCGACCTTGGCGCCTTGCAGCGCCAGGTCCAGGCGCTTGTGTTCGCTCACGTCGCGCGCCGCCACGATGACACCCCGCAGCGCGCCGTCGCGGTCGTAAAAAGGCGTGGCGTTGCACGACACCACCGTCTCGTGCTGGTCAACGGCACGGGCCGTCAGTTCGTAGTTGGTGACCTTCTTTTCGCTGAGCACGCGGTCGATGCAGGCCTGGGCACGTGCCGCGTCGGTGAAGCTGCGGGCGAAGGGTGTACCGATCAGCTCGTCACGGCTCAGGCCGGTCAGTCGCTCGGCCTGCTCGTTGACGTCGGAGATCACGCCCGTGGGGTCGGTGGTGATGAGCGCATCGATGATGGATTCGATCAAGGAGCGGGTGTAGAACTGCTGGTCGCGCAGGCGCTGGTCCAGCTTTTCCTGCACCGCCTCGGCCTGCTTGCGCGCCGTGTTGTCGGTGCCGATGAGCAGGTAACCGATGGCCTGGGCCTGGGCGTCCAGCAAGGCCGTTACCGACACCACGGCCGGCAGGCGCGTGCCGTCCTTGTGCAGATAGGTCAGTTCGTAGATATCTTCGATGCCGCGTGAGGCCTTGAACACCAGCGCTTCAAAGCCTGGCGCGATGACCTGACCAAGTTCGGCGCTCAGCGCCTGGGCGCGATGCACCAGCTCTTGCGGGTCCGACAGGTCGGCCGGCGTGATGCGGTTGACCACATCGGCAGCAGCGTAACCCAGCATGCGCTCGGCGCCGATGTTGAACAGCTGGATGACGCCGTGTTCGTCGGTGGCGATGCTGGAGAATGTGGCGCTGTTGAGGATGGCGCTTTGCAGCGCACCCGTCTTCAGCAAGGCCCGCTGACGGCGGGATTCACCGGACCCGCTGGCGCGGGCGGCAGTTGCCTCGGCCGTGGGCACGAGCTTGGGTGTTCTCAGGGGCACGAGGTCTGCGGCGGTGGAGCTGGGTCGTCGGGGGCACGGGGGACTGGCGGCGTTTCAGACCTGGCGCCGCACAAAGCTGCCCTTGGCCGCGCTGGCGCGCCTTGGGTTCTCGCATGCATCGTGGGCCCGCCAGTGGTGGTCGTCTGTTCGGTACCGTACGGATTTGCCAAGCGAGATCAAGTCAGATTTCACGGCCGCTGGCGGACCCTTGCGGCCTGAAGCCGAATTCAGCCGCCCAGTTCGCGGTGCAGCCAGGCCCGAGCCAGCGACCAATCGCGCTTGACGGTGGCGCTGCTCAGGCCCATCACCTCGGCAATTTCGTCGTTTTCCAGGCCGCCGAAGAACTTCAGCTCCACCACCTTGGCCGCGCGTGGGTCCACTTGCTCGAAGGCCAGCAGCGCGTCGTGCACCTTCACGACCTCGGCGCCCACGCCACCGGCCACCTGCTGCGCTTCGGTGAGCGTCAGCGACACCAGCGGCACATCGCGCTTGGCGGCCTGCTTGGCCACCGCATGGTTGACCAGGATGCGCCGCATCATGATCGACGCCATGCCCAGGAAGTGGCTGCGGCTTTGCCACCGCGTGCGTGTCTGCTCGGTCAGGCGGAACCAGGCCTCGTGCGTCAGCGCCGTGGCGCTGAGTGTGTGGCCGGCGGTTTCCTTTCGCATGTGGGCACCGGCGCCGCGCTTGAGCTCGTCGTAAAGCGCGGCAAACAACTGGTCCACGCTGGCCGTTTGGCCCTGGTCCAGCTGCTGCAGCCACAGGGTCACGTCGGTGGTGCCGGCCATTGATGCATCCATGGCCGGCATTGTCGGGTTCGCCTGTGCCCCAGTGCCTGCCGCCAGCGCCTGGCACCGCGCTGTCGACGGCCATGTTCGGACTTCTTGCGCGGCCGTGATCCTTTTGCGCCCGTTCCTTTGCGCTACCCATCAAGGCCCGCTGCAGGTGGGCCGGCCGTTCACCACCGCAAAGGACTTTCATGCACACCCTGCCCCGCACGCCCTTCAAGCCCCGCAAGCCCCTCAACCCCCGCACGCCGACCCCGCTGTCGACGCTGTCGACCCTGTTTGCCCTGACCTTGGCGGCCACGCTGCCGGGCTGCGGGGGGGGCGACGACGTGGCGGCCACGCCGGCCCCGGCCCCGGTTGCGTCGACACCCGTGGCGCCTGCGCCGGCCGTCAGCACCACCGTCACCGGGTCCGTGGTCAAGGGGCCCGTGTCCGGCGCCGCCGTGTGCGCCTACAGCGTGGTGGCCAGCGGCCGTGGCAGCGCCCTGGGCAGCTGCACCACGTCCGATGCCTTGGGCCGCTACAGCTTTGCCGTGCCCGCCGGCAGCGGCCCGCTGTGGGTGGAAGCCACCGGCGGCACCTACACCGACGAAGCCACAGGCGGGTCAGCCACCCTGCCGCCCGGCAGCCCACTGCGCAGCCTGACCACCGCCACCGGCGGCACGGTGTCCAGCACATTGACGCCGCTGACCACCTTGGCGCTGAACGACGCGCTGGCCCGCCTGGCCGGCAGCGGCACGCTGGACGGCGCCGCCTTCGCGGCCGCCGCCGTGCGCCTGCTGGCCACCTTCGGCCTGCCTGCCGACCTGGCCATCGCCACGGCCACCCCCACCTTCGGCGCCGGCATCGACAGCTACGGCACCGCGCTGACGGTCATCTCGCGCATGGTCGCAGCGGGCACGCCGCTGGCCACCCTGCTGGCCACGGTGGACCCGGCCGCGCTGGCCGCAGCCTACACGGCAGCCGCAGCGCCCACCCCGCCTGCGCCTACACCGCCCCCGCCGCCCCCGCCGCCGTCAGCCGGCGGCACACCGTCTGCCAGCGGCACGCTCACCGTGGGCGGCGTCACGGCCGCCGGTGCGGCCACCAGCCTCACGCCGCGGGCCGACGGCTTTGAAGTGGCGTTGAAGAGCAACGGCAGCGCGAGCTACCGCTTCTTCAGCGCCCCGCAGTCGTCACCGACCCAGGTGGATGTGACCGTGACGGTGTCGTCTACCGGCGCCATCAGTGCCGCGTACTTCGATGTGGCCACACGCACCAGCGGGTTCTGCGCCACCAACTGCGGCATCACCGTCACCGCCGCCAGCGGCGCCACGCGCCCGGTGACGGTGGCTTTCGCCAACACGCCGATGGGCGGCGCGCTCAGGCTCAATGGCAGCCTGGTGGGCGACGCACCCGGCGCGGCCTGGACCGTGGCCGACCTGCCCGGCGGCACCACCAGCGCGCTCACGGTCAACGGCGCCAGCGTGCGGGCGCTGACCAGTGTCGACAGCACATTCGATGCCGGCGGCGGCAACACCATCCGCTCGATCGTGCTGTCGCTGTCCGACGGCTCCTCCCTCGCGTTGAGTCAGAGCGGCAGCGCCGCCTTCACCGTCATCCGTGTCGTGCCGCCGGCCACCAGCAGCACCTGCGGCACGGCCTGCAACATCACGGTGACCGACGGCACCGGCACCCGCGTCAGCTTTGCCAACACGCCACTCAGCGGCGGCGTGGTGATCAACGGCACGGTGGACTTCGCGCGCACCAGCGGCAGCCTGAGCACCAACGACACCGGTGGCTTCACGCCCGTGACCAGCAACATCGAGTCGCTGAACAACAGTCGCACGCTGACCTTCAATGTGCTGGGCACGGCGGCATCGGCCGGCCTGAGCCTGGTGACGGTGGAGGTGCTGGACGGCCGCGTCGTGCGGGCGCAGGCCACGGTGGGCATTGCCACGCAGGTGCTGAGCTGCTTCGACAACGGAGCCGTCATCGGCGTGCCGGATTGCACCGGCGTCACGGTGGGCTCGGACGGACGCACCGTCACCTTCAGCAACGCCGTGCTGCGCGGCGGTGCGGTGGGCACGGCGGCGCGCAACGTCACTTTCAACGGCACGGTGGTGGCCAAGGGCCCTTGAGTGCGCCACGCCCCGTCACCGGGCCAGCAACTGCACTGACCTGGGTGCGGCGCTGGGCCGGCCCGATGCCTGCATGCCGGTGCTGCGCTGACAACCGCGGCTGCAGGGCACAACGCGCTGCCCCGGCCATACTGCGACCATGACCACCCTTCCGCTGCCATGGCCGCAGATCAAGGCCGTGTTCGACGCGGTGGTGGACTTGCCAACCGCAGCGCGCGAGCCGCTGATGGCCGCTGCCGAGCTGGACGCGGCGGCGCTGGCTGAACTGCGCAGCCTGCTGGTCCACCACGACCAGGCCACCCAGGCGCAGGTGTTCATGGCGGGCACGGCGGCGCAGCAGTTGGCTGAAGCTTCTGCAAGCACGGGCCAGCGCCTGGGCGCCTGGCAGATCGTGCGGGCCATCGGCAGCGGTGGCATGGGCGAGGTCTTCGAGGCCCGCCGTGCCGATGGCCAGTACGACGGCCGGGCAGCGGTCAAGCTGCTCAAGCGCGGCATGGACAGCGCGGCGGTGCTGCAGCGTTTTGCACAGGAGCGCCAGGCGCTGGCGCGGCTGAGCCACCCGCACATCGCGCGGCTGCTGGATGCAGGCGCCAGCGACGACGGCCTGCCCTACTTCGTACTGGAGTACATCGACGGCCAGCCCATCGACGAGGCCGTGCGCGGCCTGGACATCGAGTCACGGCTGCGCCTGTTCCTGCAGCTGGCCGATGCGGTGGCACACGCCCACCGCAACCTGCTGGTGCACCGCGACCTGAAGCCAGGCAATGTGCTGGTGGACGGCGACGGCCAGGTCAAGCTGCTGGACTTCGGCATTGCCAAGGCGCTGGACCCGCTGGAGGGCGCTGATGGCCTGACCACCGTGGGCGGCCAGCGCCCCTACACACCCCACTACGCCAGCCCCGAGCAGGTGCGCGGCGAACCGGTGAGCACCGCCACCGACATCTACAGCCTGGGCGTGTTGCTGTACCAGATGCTCACCGGCACGCGCCCCACGGGCCGCAACGCCACCACACCGGCCGAAGCCGCACGCAGCGTGCTGGAAGAAGAGCCCACACGCCCCAGCCGCCTGTCGCCCAGCGAAGCGGTGGACCCGCAGTGGCTGCAGACACGCAAGCGGCTGGAAGGCGACCTGGACAACATCCTGCTCAAGGCGCTGGAAAAGTCGGCCGAGCAGCGCTACCCCAGCGTGGATGCGCTGGCTGCCGACGTGCAGGCCTTCCTGCAAGGCCGACCCGTCAGTGCGCGCCCGGCGCAGGCGGGCTATGTGCTGGGCAAGTTCGTGCGGCGCAACCGCTGGGCCGTGGTGGCGGGCGGGCTGGGCGGCCTGGGGCTGGTGGCCGGTCTGGCGGCGGCGCTGCTGCAGGGGCGCGTGGCCATGACCGTGGGGCTGGTGGGCATGACGCTGGGCCTGGGCCTGGCACTGCTGCAAGCCGAACGCGCCCGACGTGCGCAACGCAGCGCAGCCGAACAGCTGGGCCACGTCAAGGACCTGCTGCGCGGCCTGGTGCTGCGCTACAGCTACGGCGTGTGGCTCACGCCCAAGGGCGGCCGGCTGATGCGCGCCTTTGTCGAGGACGCCCTGCCGCGGCTGGAGCGCGCGCTGCAGGTCGCGCCGCACGACCTGGAGCTGCGTGCGATTGCCGTCGACCTGTACTCGCGCCTGGGCGAAATGCTGGGCTCGCATGCGACCGCCAGACCGGCCGGCGCGGCCCTGGGCCAGGCCGACCCAGGCGCCGTCACCGCCCAGCGCGCCTGCGAGCGGGCGGTGGCGCTGGGCGACCAGCTGCTGGCCGCCGGCTCGCACCAGGGTGCCGTGGTGACGCGCATCGCCACGGCCCGCATCACGCTGTCGGTCATGGCCCAGCAGGCGCACGAGCCGCTCAGGGGCGTGGCCCACCTGGAAGCCGCGCTGGCCTGCGTGGACACCGCGTTGGCGCAGCCGCAGTCGCGTGCGGCCAGCGCCCAGTTGCAGAGTGTGCGTGGGTCGGTGCTGCTGGCCTGGGGCCAGCTGTGCGACCACGGCGGCAACCTGGGGCTGGACGAGCCCGAGCGTGCGATGGAACTGCTGGTCCGGGCGCAGCAGGCATTCGATCTCTGCCTGGCCGACACGGCGGGCCTGGCGGCGCTGAAGGCCGGCGCGCCCGATGACGACATCGACGCCACGGCTTCGGTGCTGCAGAACCAGGGTGCGGTGACCACCAGCATGGCCATGGTCCACCTCAAGCAGGGCCGTGTGCCGGCTGCCCAGGTGCAGGCGCAGCAGGCGCTGCAGCTGTACGAGCGGCTGCTGCGCGACTTTCCGCCCAACGTGTTGTTCAGCGACGGCCTCATCAGCGCAGCCAACCTGGCCACGCACCTGTCGCTGCGCTGCGGCCAGCCCGAAGCCGCCCTGCATGCGGGGCAGAGCGCCTGGGACTTGAACAACCGCCTGATCGCCAGCGAAGGCGCCAACAGCAAGTGGGCTGCGATGCGGCCCATCCTGAGCACGGAATTCGGCGTTGCGCTGCAGGTCAACGGCCGGCATGAACAAGCGCTGGCGGTGCTGCAAGAAGGTGCGGCCCACTGGCAGGCGCAGGCGCAAGCGGCGCCGGCCGACATCACCGCGCCGCGCGCCATGCGCCGATCAGCCATCTGCCGCCTGGCCCAGGCGCGTGTGGAAGTGGCGCTGGGCCAGCGCGAACTGGCGCTGGCTGCCGTGCAGACCGGCATCACCGTGCTGGCAGCGGCCGCGGCAGACCCGCGGCAAGGCGCAGAGACCCGGCTGGTGCAGGCCCAACTGCACCTGCTGCGTGCGGACCTGGGCGCAGCCAGCGCCGCTGAAGACCGCACATTGGCGCGTCAAGTGGCGCTGGCTGTCTTGGCGCTGCCCAAACTGGCGCCGGACCACCGGCTGCTGGCCGAGCAGCTGGCGCAGTAGGCGCAGTAGGCGCAGCCGACTTGGCGCAGTCGGCGCGCGCGTCGGCTGTTCAAGCCGCCAGACTCGGCCCCGCTTGGCGCCTGGCCTTCACGGCCTGGGCCAGACCGTCGATGAGCCCCACGCTGTCGTCCCAGGCAATGCAGGCGTCGGTGATGCTCTGGCCGTAAACCAGCTTGGCCGGGTTGTCCTTGCCGGGGCTGAATTTCTGCGCGCCGTCCAGCAGGTGGCTTTCCACCATGACGCCGAAGATGCAGCGGTTGCCCGCGGCGATCTGCGCGCCGACGTCCTTCATGACCTCGATCTGGCGTTGGTGCTGTTTGCTGCTGTTGGCGTGGCTGGCGTCGATCATCAGCTTGCAGACCAGCTTGGCCGCTTCGATCTCTTTGCAGGCCGCAGCCACGCTGGCCGCGTCGTAGTTGGGCGCCTTGCCGCCGCGCAGGATGACGTGGCAGTCCTTGTTGCCCTTGGTCTGCACGATGGCAACCTGGCCGTTTTTGTGCACCGACAAGAAGTGGTGCGGGCGGGCGGCGGCCTGGATGGCGTCGGTGGCGATTCTGATGTTGCCGTCGGTGCCGTTCTTGAAGCCCACCGGTGCACTCAGCCCTGAAGCCAGTTCGCGGTGCACCTGCGATTCGGTCGTGCGCGCGCCGATCGCACCCCAGGCGATGAGGTCGCCGATGTACTGCGGGCTGATCACGTCCAGGAACTCGCTGCCCGCCGGCACGCCCAGCCGGTTGATGTCCACCAGCAGCTGCCGGGCGATGCGCAGGCCCTCGTGGATGCGGTAGCTCTCGTCCAGGTAGGGGTCGTTGATCAGGCCCTTCCAGCCCACCGTGGTGCGCGGCTTCTCGAAGTAGACACGCATCACGATTTCCAGCTCACCCGCGTGCTGGTCGCGCAGTGGCTTCAGGCGGCGCGCGTACTCCAGTGCCGCAGCCGGGTCGTGGATGGAGCAGGGGCCGATGATCACCAGCAGGCGGTCGCTGCCCTCACCCTGGCCGCCGATGATCTTGCGGATGGCGCCGCGGGTGTTCTTGATCAGCGTCTCCACCGGCGTGTCGGCAATGGGAAAGAAGCGGATCAGGTGCTCGGGCGGCGGCAGCGGCGTGACGTCCTTGATGCGCTGGTCATCGGTCTGGCTGGTCTTCTCAGACAGGGCCAGACGGTCGTCGGTGGGCGTGGCGGACTTGGGGCTCATGGGCTGCTTTCTTCGTGTGCCGGGGCTTCGGTCATGTCAGCCCGGCAACAAAAAACCGCCGGGGCTGCCGGCGGTTTCTGGGGTGCGCTGCGTGTGTCTGACCTACGCGTTTGCCTCTCCAGCCGCCAAGCGGTGCGAGAACCAAAAGTAGGAAAAGTAGGACGTTGCGGAGCGCATGGCGTCGAATGTATCAGAAGCTGTAGCCCAGACCGAAGGTGATCTGCGGCACGGCCTTGACCTTGCCCACGCCATCGCGCAGCTCGGCCAGTTCAGCGTCGATGTCGGCCTGTGACACCAGCGCAGCGATCGGGCCCGTCAAGGCGTAGGACACCGTGGCCTTGCCAAATTTGGCGCCCACGTCGAAAGAGAAGCGCAGCCCGTTGCCCGAACCGTGGCCCCAGCCGAAGCCGAAGTAAGGCGTGCTGGACGGGAACTTCACCTGCACCCGGAACTGGTCGGCCGAGCTGGTGTTGTAGGTCGTGTTGCCGAGGGTCAGCGTGCCGCCCGCGCCGGTGGCCAGCAGATCCAACTTGTACTGGTTGCTGGTGATACCGCCCGTGAAGCGGAAGCTGCCGGCAAGTGGAAACCAGTCAGCCAAAAGGGCGGCGCGATTGAGCTTGAGCGCGGTGTCGTAGTTGATGCCTTCTTCGGTGCGGCGGTCCTTGCGACTGCCCACGGTGGCGTAGTCGACGCGCAGGCCGAACAGCGGGCCGATGGGCTGTGAGTAGCCCAGTACCAAGCCCGGTACACCCAGCTTGGTGTACAGCTCGCCAGCGTGGGCGGCAGTGCTCAGCAACAGGGTGGCGGCCAGCGGCGCGAAGATGTGACGGTGCATCATGGAGTTCCCGGGCAAGAGCTGAAGGTGTGAAGCGCACCATTCTGTGCATCGCCCGCGCACCGCGCATCGCAAATCAGATGGACGAAACCCGGCCAATCCTGGCCGGCCCTGGGGTGCTCAGTAGGCCTTGGCTTCGAAACCCGCCACCGCCAGCTGGGTCACCACGTCCTGCACGTGCTGCGGGTTGCGCGTCTGCAGCACCAGTTCAACCTCGACACTTTGCACCGCCAGCATGGAAAACGCGCGCTGGTGGTGCACCTCGTCGATGTTGGCGCCGGCCTCGGCCACGATGGCCGTGATGCGCGCCAGCACACCCGGTGTGTCGCGGGCGTTGACCTTGATGCGCGCCAGCCGACCGGCACGCACCATGCCCCGTTCCAGGATGGCGGCCAGCAGCAGCGGGTCGATGTTGCCGCCACACAGCACCAGGCCCACCTTCTTGCCGGCAAAACGTGCCGGGTCTTTCAGCAGCGCGGCCAGGCCGGCGGCCCCTGCACCTTCGACCAGGGTCTTTTCGATTTCGAGCAGCATCACGATGGCCTGCTCGATGTCACCTTCGTCCACCAGCACCAAGTCGTCGACGAGGCGCTTCACGAGTTCGCGCGTGATCTGCCCCGGCTGGCCCACCGCGATGCCTTCGGCGATGGTGCTGCTGCCTTGTGCATGGGTGCTGCCCTTGACGAAGTTGACCATGGCCGGAAAGCGGCTGGTCTGCACGCCGATGATCTGCATGCCGGGCTTCAGCGCACGCACGGCGGTGGCGATGCCGCTGATGAGTCCGCCGCCGCCCACGGCGATGACCAGCGTGTCCAGGTCGGGCTGAGCGCGCAGCATCTCGATGGCGATGGTGCCCTGGCCGGCGATCACGTCTTCGTCGTCGAAGGGGTGCACAAAGCTCAGGCCCTGCTCGGCCGCCATCAACAAGGCACGGTCGCGCGCCTGGTCGAAGGTGTCGCCGTGCAGCACCACTTCAGCGCCGAAGCCGCGTGTGCGTTCGACCTTCACGGTGGGGGTGTGCTGTGGCATCACGATCACGGCGCGCAGGCCCAGGCGCTGGGCGTGGTGCGCCACGCCCTGGGCGTGGTTGCCGGCCGAGGCCGCGATCACACCTTTGATGGACTGGCCCGATGCCACCAATGTGGACAGTTTGTTGAGTGCGCCGCGTTCCTTGAAGCTGGCGGTGAACTGCAGGTTTTCGAACTTCAGGAAAACCTGGCAGCCCAGGATCTGACCCAGCGTGCGTGACTCGACGCAGGGCGTGTCCAGCACCTGGCCTGCCAAGCGAAGCGCCGCGGCTTCGATGCGGGCCAGGTCCACCGTCAAGCGGTGCCCCCGACGGTGAGCCTCTCGATGCGCAGCGTGGGCTGGCCGACGCCCACGGGCACGCTCTGGCCTTCTTTGCCGCAGACGCCGACGCCGGTGTCCAGCTCCAGGTCGTTGCCGATCATGGTGACGCGGGTCATGGCCTCGGGTCCGTTGCCGATGATGGTGGCGCCCTTCACCGGGTACTGGATCTTGCCGTTTTCAACCCAGAAGGCTTCGCTGGCGCTGAACACGAACTTGCCGCTGGTGATGTCCACCTGGCCACCGCCGAAGTTGGTGGCGTACAGGCCGCGCTTGAGGCTGCCGATGATCTCTTCACGGGTCTTGCCACCCGCCAGCATGTAGGTGTTGGTCATGCGCGGCATCGGCAGGTGGGCGTAACTTTCGCGGCGGCCGTTGCCGGTGGGTTTGACGCCCGAAAGGCGCGCGTTCAGGCTGTCTTGCATGTAGCCGCGCAGGATGCCGTCTTCGATGAGCACGTTGCGCTGCGTGGCATGGCCTTCGTCGTCGACGTTCAGGCTGCCGCGGCGGTCGGGCAGGGTGCCATCGTCCAGCACCGTCACGCCCTTGGCCGCCACACGCTGGCCGACACGGCCGGCAAAGGTGCTGCTGCCCTTGCGGTTGAAGTCACCCTCCAGGCCGTGGCCCACGGCTTCGTGCAGCAGCACACCGGGCCAACCGGGGCCCAGCACCACGGTCATTTCACCGGCGGCCACGGCGCGGCTGTCCAGGTTGGTCAGCGCCGCGCTCACGGCGTGGTTGACGTATTCCTCGATGATTGCATCGGTGAAGTAGCCCAGGCCGAAGCGGCCACCGCCGCCGCCGCTGCCCACTTCACGGCGCACCTCGCCGGCCACGGTTTGTTCGGCGATGACGGTGACGTTCAGGCGCACCAGCGGCCGCACATCGGCAGCGCGGGTGCCGTCGGCGCGGGCCACCAGCACCACGTCGTATTCGGCACCCACGCTGGCCATCACCTGCGCGATGCGCGGGTCTTTGGCGCGGGCCAATTTTTCCACCTTTTCCAGCAGCGCCACTTTCTGCGTGCTGTCCAGCGTGCCGATGGGGTCGGTGGGCGCGTAGAGCACACGGCTCTTGGCCACTTTCGCCGGTCGCGCGATCTTGACGCGTTTGTTCTGGCCGGCAGCGGCAATGGTGCGCACCGTGCGCGCGGCGTCCAGCAGCGATTCAACACTGAGGTCGTCGCTGTAGGCAAATGCCGTCTTCTCGCCGGCCACGGCGCGCACGCCCACGCCCTGGTCGATGCTGAAGCTGCCGCTTTTGACGATGCCTTCTTCCAGGCTCCAGCCTTCGTGGCGCGTGGTCTGAAAGTAGAGGTCGGCGTCGTCCACCCGGTGTTCGCCGATCAGGGCCAGCGCCTGCGCCAGACTGGCTTCGGACAAACCGAAGGGTTCCAGCATCAATTGCTGCGCAATGGCCAGACGTTCGATGGTGGGTTCGCGGGTGATCATCTGGGGGCCCTGTGCGAGCAAAAGAGCGGGTCATTGTAGGAGCCGGCTCCCCGTTGACGCCGGAATGGGGCTTCGCAGGTTCACGGCGCGGCTGGGCGGCTGCCGGCCGGTGGCACCGGCTCAGGTTCGGACGCAGCGCCATCAGGGCGACACGCCCGGCCCAGCCCGGCGCCGGTGTTCGCGCCGCGCCACCCACACGGTGGCTGCGGCGATGACCACGCCGCCCAACAGCGTGGTGCCGGCCGGCACGTCGGCGAACATCACCCAGCCCAGGGCGGCCGCCCACACCAGGTCGAGAAACTTGACCGACTGCGTGGCCGAGATGTCGGCCAAGCGGAAGCTGCGTGTCAGGCAGTAGTGGGCCGCGCTGCCCAGCATGCCGCAGACCACAAAGCCCAGCCACTGCACGGGCGTGGGCGGCTGCCAGACCCACAGCGCCATCGGCAGGCTGAACAGGGTGACCGTGAGTGCCTGCCAGAAGACGATGACGCCGGTGGTCTCGGTGCGCGTGAGCACCTTGGTGATGAGGAAAGACGCTGCAAACACCGGTGCCGAAGCCAGCATCAGCAGGTGATGCATACCGCTGCTGCCAGCCGCGCCAGCCGCGCCATCGGCGCCAACGGCACCGAGTGACAGCTTGGGCCCCAGCACGATCAACACGCCGCCGAAGCCCACCGCGGTGGCCAGCCAGCGTTCCCAGTGCATGGGTTCACGCAAGAACCACCAGGCGCCGATCAGGATGAACAGCGGCGTCGTGAAGCCGATGGCGGTGGTATCGGCCAGCGGAATGTGCGGCAGCGCCAGGAACCACAGCACCAGGCCGAACGTGTGCACCGCGCCGCGCCAGACCTGACCGATCGGGTTGCGGGGCCGGTAGGCCTGCATACCCGCGCGCAGCAGCAGCGGCAGCAGCACGGCAAAGCCGAACAGGTAGCGCAGGAACTGGGTCTGCAGCGGGTGCAGCTCTTGAGCCAGCCCGCGCATCAAGGCGTTGAGCACGCTGAAAAGCGCGCCGCTGGCCGCTGCCCACAGCAGCGCGCGCACGGCCGGCGACAGCGCGGCGGCATGGGCTTGCAGGCGTTGCGCGGCGCGGGCCGCGGCCTTACGGGGCATCGGGTGTTGCGTCCAGCGCCCGCTCGGCCAGCGCGCGGGCGTAGAGCGTGTTGCGCGGTGCGCCACTGACTTCGGCGGCCAGGGCCACGGCCTGTTTCAGCGGCAATTCGCGCATCAGCACACGCAGGGTGTGCAGGGTGGAGGGTGGCAGGTCTTCTGCGTGCGCCGCGGGTGCGGGCAAGGCATGCAGCACGAGCACGAACTCGCCCCGTTCGCGGTGGCTGTCTTCGGCCTGCCAGGCCGGCAGTGCAGCCGCCGGGCGGGTGACGATGGTCTCGAACTGCTTGGTCAGTTCGCGGCACAGCGTGACGGTGCGGGTGGGCGCTGCCGTGGCCAGCGCGGCCAGCAGGCCGGTGATTCGGTGCGGCGCTTCAAACAGGATCTGCGTGCGCGCGTCGGCCAGCATGGCGCCCAGCGCAACCTGGCGTTCACCGCCCTTGGCCGGCAGGAAACCGATGAAGGTGAAACCCTGGCCGACGGTGTCGCCCGCCGAACACAGCGCCGCCAGCGCGCTGCTGGGCCCCGGCAACGGCACCACGGGGTAGCCGGCCAGCGCCACCTGCGACACCAGCACCGCGCCGGGGTCGCTGATGGCGGGCGTGCCGGCATCGCTGATGCAGGCCACCGACTGGCCCGCGGCCAGGCGCTGCAGCACGGCGGCTGCGGCAACGTGTTCGTTGTGGGCGTGCAGCGCCAGCAGCGGTTTCTTCAAGCCCAGGTGGCGCAGCAGCTGCGCGCCCACGCGGGTGTCCTCACAAGCGACTGCGTCCACCAGGCCCAGCACGTGCACCGCACGCAGCGTCACATCGGCCAGGTTGCCGATGGGCGTGGCCACCACGTAGAGTGTGCTGGCGGTGTGGCTTTGTGCGCCGGCCGCATCTGACGCGGCACGTTGCAGCAGGGGGGAGTCGATGTTCAAGGCGCGGTCGGGTTCCAAGCCAGGTGAGGCGGCGGAAGACCGCGCGCTGCAGTGGCTGCTGCGCAAGGGCCTGACGCTGGTGCAGCGCAATTATCGGGTCGCCCGCGGGCCGCATGCCCGAGGTGGCGAGATCGACCTGGTGATGCAGGACAGCGACGGCACCCTGGTCTTCGTGGAAGTGCGCGCCCGTGCCAGCCGATCACACGGCGGCGCTGCCGCCAGCGTCACGGCGGCCAAGCAGCGCAGCCTGCGCCTGGCGGCCCAGCATTTTTTGCTGCAGCTGCCGCGTGTGCCACCCTGTCGCTTCGATGTGCTGGCCATCGACGGCGACCAGGTGCAGTGGCTGCAAGCGGCCTTCGATGCGGGCTGAACATGCCGCTGAACACCTGGGAACCGATGCACAAGATCACCGTCATATGATCCGTGACCATGCTCGAACAGCGCATCCAGCAACAATTCTTCGACAGCGCCGACCTTCAGTACCGCTGTGCGGACACGCTCGCGCGGCCGGTGGCCGAGGCGGCGGCTGCGTTGCTGGCGGCCATCACCGGCGGCGGCAAGGTGATGGTCTGCGGCAGCGGTGCCGGCGCCGTGCTGGCGCCGCACCTGGCACGCTTGTTCACGGGCCGGTTTGAGCGTGACCGCCCACCGTTGGCGGCGCTGGCCCTGGGTGCCAACCAGGGCGTGGCGCCGGCACAAGAGGTGCGTGCGCTGGGCCTGCCCGGCGACGTGCTGCTGTTCGTCGACGACGCCGATGGCGACAGCACCGCGGTGATCTCCGCTGCGCAAGCCAAGGACATGACCATCGTCGTCATCGCAGGCCGCAGCGCGCAGGCTTTTGGTGAGTTGCTGGCCGAAACCGATGTGCTGGTGGCCGTGCCCCATGAGCGCGCGGCGCGAGTGGCCGAACTGCAGTTGTTGGTTCTGCATTGCCTTTGTGATGCAGTCGATTTCCAATTGATGGGAGACCAGGAAACGTGAATGCACCCCGTGTTTTGCGCTTGACCGCCGCATTGGCCGTCAGTGCCACGCTGGCCGCTGGCCTGTCGGCCTGCGCGCCGCTGTTGCTGGGCGGCGCCGTTTTGGGCGGTGGCATGGTGGCCACCGACCGTCGCACCACCGGCATCCAGATTGAAGACGAAGCCATCGAATTGCGCGCCGGCTCGAGGGTGCGCGAACTGGCCACGCTGGGCCAGGTCAGCATCACCAGCTACAACCGCATGGTGCTGCTGACCGGCGAGGTGCCAGGTGCAGCAGAGAAGGTGCAGGTCGAACAGGCTGTGGCCAAGGTGGAGAACGTGCGCAGCGTGGTCAATGAACTGGTCGTCGCGCCCAACAGTTCTTTCAGTTCACGCACCGCCGACAACAGCCTGGCCACCAAGGTCAAGCTCACGCTGGTGGACGCCAAGGACGTGCAGGCCAACGCCTACAAGGTGCTGGCCGAGCGCCGGGTGATCTACCTGATGGGCCGCGTGACCGAACGCGAGGCCAACCGCGGCGCCGAGCTGGCCAGCCAGGTCAGCGGTGTCGAAAAGGTGGTCAAGGTGTTCGAGATCATCACCGAAAGGGAACTGTCCAGGCCCAGCGGCAACGCACCGGCGCCCATCAGCACGGCGGCACCAGCGGCTTCGGCGCCGAAATAGCCTCGGAACGCACCCCCTCGGGGGGCGCAAGCAAAGCGAGCTGGGGGGCTAAATTTTCAACCGCTGAATGAGGCTGGACGTGTCCCAGCGCGAGCCGCCCAGCGCCTGCACCTCGGCGTAGAACTGGTCCACCAGCGTGGTCACCGGCAGCTGTGAGCCGTTGCGCTGCGCTTCGTCCATCACCAGACCCAGGTCCTTGCGCATCCAGTCCACGGCGAAGCCGAAGTTGAACTGGCCCTGCAGCATGGTCTTGCCCCGGTTGTCCATCTGCCAGCTTTGTGCCGCACCCTTGCCGATGACGTCCAGCACCTGCGGCATGTCCAGCCCCGCACGCTGACCAAAGGCCAGGGCTTCGGACAAGCCTTGCACCAGGCCGGCGATGCAGATCTGGTTGACCATCTTGGCCAGCTGGCCACTGCCGCTGGCGCCCAGCAGCGTCACCGCCTTGGCGAAGTTCAGCGCCACGGCTTGGATGCGGTCGAAGGGTTCGGTTTCACCTCCGCACATCACGGTCAGCGCGCCGTTGACGGCACCGGCCTGGCCGCCCGAGACCGGGGCGTCGATGAAGTGCAGGCCGAGCGTGTGCGCGGCAGCGGCCAGTTCGCGTGCCACCTCGGCCGAAGCCGTGGTGTGGTCAACGAACACGGCGCCAGCCTTCATGCCGGCAAAAGCACCGTCCGCCCCCAGCGTCACGCTGCGCAGGTCGGCGTCGTTGCCGACGCAAGCAAAGACGATGTCGGCGCCGGCTGCAGCTTCACGCGGCGTGGCGGCACAAGCGCCGCCGTACTCGGCCACCCAGGCCGCCGCCTTCGCCGGTGTGCGGTTGTAGACGGTGACCAAGTGCCCGGCCCGGGCCAGGTGGCCGGCCATCGGGTGGCCCATGACGCCCAGGCCCAGAAAGGCCACGCGGCGGGACGGTGCAGCTTCGTAAGTGCGTGTGTTCATGACCCGGATGCTGCCATGAACCGGCCGCCCCGCCGCTGAGGCAACGCGACCAAGGCCTTGCTCGGAACCGGCTTCGCCGGGCCGCTGCAAGAGCCCCCTCGGGGGGTGGCGAAGGCGCGAAGCGACAAGCCTGGGGGCTGAAGTCCCCGCGAAGCGACAAGCCTGGGGGCCTACACCACCTTCATGTGCTCGGTGCCGGCTGCCAGATCGGTGTTGCGCGCACGCGCACTTTGCAGCTTGATCTGCAGCCGCAGGTCGTTCACGCTGTCGGCGTTGCGCAGCGCGTCGTCGTAGGTGACGTGGCGGTTTTCGTACAGGTCGAAAAGGCTCTGGTCGAAGGTCTGCATGCCCAGTTCGCGGCTGCGTTTCATCAGTTCCTTGATCTCGGCGATTTCGCCCTTGAAGATCAGATCACCCACCAGCGGTGTGTTGAGCAGAACCTCTACCGCCGCCACGCGGCCGCGGCCCTGTTCGCGCGGAATCAGTCGCTGGCTGACCAGGGCCTTCAGGTTCAGCGACAGGTCCATCAGCAGTTGCTGGCGCCGCTCTTCGGGGAAGAAGTTGATGATGCGGTCCAGCGCCTGGTTGGCACTGTTGGCGTGCAGCGTGGCCAGGCACAGGTGGCCGGTCTCTGCAAATGCCACGGCGTGTTCCATGGTCTCGCGGTCGCGGATTTCGCCCATCAGGATGACGTCAGGTGCCTGGCGCAGCGTGTTCTTCAGCGCGGCTTCCCAGCTGTCGGTATCGATGCCCAGTTCACGCTGCGTGATGATGCAGTTCTTGTGCGCGTGCACAAACTCCACCGGGTCTTCGACCGTGATGATGTGGCCGTAGGAATGTTCGTTGCGGTGGTCCACGATGGCCGCCAGCGAGGTGCTTTTGCCCGAGCCCGTGGCGCCGACAAAGATGACCAGGCCGCGTTTCGTGAGGCTCACTTCTTTCAGCACCACCGGCAGGCCCAGTCCGTCGATGGTGGGCAGCGTGGCCGGGATGGTGCGAAACACCAGCCCCACATGGCCCTGCTGCACAAAGGCATTCACGCGAAAGCGCCCCACGCCCTGCGGGCTGATCGCGAAGTTGCATTCCTTGGTGCGTTCGAACTCCGCGCCCTGCTTGTCGTTCATCACCGCACGGGTCAGCGCCAGCGTGTGCTGGCCGGTGAGCGGTTGCGGACTGACCTTCGTGACCTTGCCGTCCACCTTGATGGCGGGCGGAAAGTCGGCCGTCAGAAAGAGGTCGCTGCCGTTGCGGCTGACCATCAAGCGCAGCAAATCGTTGACGAACTTCGATGCCTGGTCGCGTTCCATCTGTTAGCCCCCAAGCTCGCTGACGCTCGCTACCCCCCGAGGGGGCCGTCCGGCAGCGGCCCGGCGAAGCCGGTTCCGCGCCGGGAAGCTTGATCGTGTATTCAGCATCGCGGTGTCACCCTGGAAAGTTTTCGGGGATTTTCGCCTTGGCGCGGGCTTCGGCGGGAGAGATCAAGTTGCGCCGCACCAGGTCGGCCAGGTTCTGGTCCAGCGTCTGCATGCCCAGGTTCTGGCCGGTCTGAATGGAGCTGTACATCTGCGCGATCTTGTTCTCGCGGATCAGGTTCTTGATGGCGCTGGTGCCCAGCATGATCTCGTGCGCAGCCACGCGGCCGCTGCCGTCCTTCAGCTTGCACAGCGTCTGCGAGATCACGGCCACCAGCGATTCGGACAACATCGCGCGCACCATTTCTTTTTCTGCTGCCGGGAACACGTCCACCACCCGGTCGATGGTCTTGGCCGCGCTGCTGGTGTGCAGGGTGCCGAACACCAGGTGGCCGGTCTCGGAGGCGGTCAGCGCCAGACGGATGGTTTCGAGGTCACGCAATTCACCCACCAGGATCGCGTCGGGGTCTTCACGCAGCGCACTGCGCAGCGCGTTGTTGAAGCTCAGCGTGTGCGGGCC
>Ga0105049_10002682_pt1 | contig 21091 bp, 17 predicted proteins | sample MAT06_FD_78087 | JGI IMG/M metagenome (GOLD analysis project Ga0105049, IMG submission 78087) | Freshwater microbial communities from Lake Fryxell liftoff mats and glacier meltwater in Antarctica - MAT-06 | ecosystem: Environmental > Aquatic > Freshwater > Ice > Liftoff microbial mat | place...
ATTGCGGATGAGTTTCTTAGCTATTGCGGGAGAGTAGAATCCCCGCCCAAAAAAAGTCGTCAAACTACCGGACCATTCATGAGTGTTGATATTCAGGGAATCAAGGAACAAGTCCTCAAACACACCGATCTTTTGGAGCGAATCCGAGCTGAAGTTCGCAAAGTGCTCGTCGGCCAAGACATCATGCTCTCGCGATTGCTGATCGCTTTGCTCACGGGCGGACACGTCCTGCTCGAGGGCTTGCCAGGGCTGGCTAAGACCACCGCCATCAAGGGGCTTGCCAACGCCATCCACTGCCAGTTCCAACGGATCCAGTTCACGCCCGATCTGCTTCCCGCCGATTTGATCGGGACCATGATTTACAATCCCAAGGAAGGCTCCTTCGGCACTCGCAAAGGCCCCATTTTTTCCAACCTAGTCTTGGCCGACGAAATCAATCGCGCGCCCTCCAAAGTCCAATCGGCCCTCCTTGAGGCGATGCAGGAAAGGCAGGTTACGATTGGCGACACCAGTTATCCGCTGGATGATCCATTTCTGGTTATGGCTACTCAAAACCCGATTGAGCAGGAAGGAACATACCCCCTACCCGAAGCCCAAGTCGATCGGTTCATGCTGAAAGTGGTGGTAGGGTACCCGAGCAAGGCGGAGGAGCGAAAAGTGGTTGATTCGGTTCTCGATGATTACCAACGTACTGTTACGCCAGTTCTGGAGCCAGCTCAGCTCTTTGAAATGAAAAAAACCGTCGGCTTGATATACATGGACGACAAGGTCAAGGACTACGTTTTGGATGTAGTGGCTGCGACCAGAAATCCAGAGGAGTATCGATTGAAGGAGCTGAGGCCATTGATCGAATGCGGCGCTTCACCGAGAGCGTCGATCAATCTATGCTTGGCTGCGCGAGCCAATGCGTTCCTGGCCGGACGCGGTTACGTGACGCCTCAGGATGTAAAAGACATCGCCTACGAAGTCCTTCGGCATCGAATCATCCTCACCTATGAAGCGGAGGCCGAAGAGATCTCTTCCGATGATGTTGTCCGCAAGGTTCTCGAATCTGTACCGGTTCCATAAACCAACATGGCTGCACGTGAGCTGGAAGATGTCTTAAAAGAAGTGCGACGCATTCGAATCGTCGCTCGCCGGCAGGTGAACGATCTCTTGGCAGGCGAATATCTTAGCGCCTTCAAAGGGCGCGGGATGGAGTTTGATTCGGTCCGCGAATACGTCCCCGGAGATGAGATACGCAGCATCGATTGGAACGTTACCGCTCGCTCCGAAACACCGTTCGTGAAAACATTCTGCGAGGAACGCGAACTGACGATCCTGCTCGCAATCGACATTTCGGCCTCCGGTTCGTTCGGCTCACAACGCCTTAGCAAGATTGAGACAGCAGCCGAAGTTGCGGCGGTGCTCATGTTCACTTCACTCAAGAATAATGACAAAGTCGGCTTGCTGTTCTTTGCAAACGATGTGGTGAAGTACATTCCGCCGCGCAAGGGACGGGGCAATGTCCTCCGATTGATTCGCGAGATACTCGCCACCGAGCCGATCCAATCGGAGACCGACATCAGCCGAGCCCTAGAGTACATCGGACGGGTGCAACGTCGCCGAGCGGTCGTATTTCTCATGAGCGATTTTTTAGCTCCAGATTGCTCACGAGCCTTGGCCATAGCCAATCAGCGTCATGACTGCATTGCGATCACGTTCCAAGATCCCAGAGAACAACAACTGCCCGACGTCGGTTTCCTGACCTTGCGAGATGCCGAAACCGACGAATGGGTCGAGCTCGATACACACCATCCGAAGGTTCGTATGCTGTTCGCCAAGGCGGCCGATACCCGCAAAACGAAACTCCAAGAGTGTCTACGAAAGTGCAGCGTCGACCAGCTTGAAATTCATACCGACCAACCTTACGCCACCAGTCTGCAGCGATTCTTTAGGATGCGGGAGCGACAGCGATGAAACCCATCACACCGTGCGCTGGTTTGGTCGGAACCGCGTACCGTCTCAAGATTCCCCGGATAGCAGTGGCGGTCCTTTTCTTTGTTTTGGGTTGCAATCCTCCCGCGAAAAGGCTTGCAAGTAATGCCCTTGAGCCGTCGCAAGCGATCGAACTCAAGAGTCAGAAGGGACCCGTTTCACTTTCGGTTCGACTGTCTCCCAGATCGCCTCGCTTGTCCGATCTCGTCGCATTGGAACTAACGGTGGAGGCGGAGTCGGGGGTCGAGCTCAAGGCGCCCGCGTTCGGGGATGCGGTCGGTGACTTTCTCGTGCGTGACTATGGAGAGCGAACGAAGACAGTTCCTGGGGACAGCACCCAGCCCAATCGCCGGGTCTTTCACTACCAACTGGAACCGGTCCATACCGGCATCCACTTGATCCGTTCGGTGGCCATCGAGTTCGTAGACCAGAGAGAATCTGCAGACAAGCGGGGGCAATCGGCTTGGATTGAATCTGAACCTATCGAAGTCACGATAACATCCGAACTGGGGGAGCAACTCCCCGATTTGGCTGACATCGAGCCGATGAAAGAACCCTTATCGCTCGACGATCCAATAAGCTGGTGGTGGCTGGCTGGCCTCATCTTGCTTTTCACGGGGTTCGCGGTTTTTTGGTTGCGACGCAGGAAAAGCTCCGTGCAAATCGCCGTATCGAAGTTGTCACCCGAAGAACTAGCGCACACGCAACTGGAGCAGCTCTTGGCTGAAAATCTACCTTCGCAAGGCAAATTCAAAGACTTCTATTTGCGTTTGACGGGGATCGTGCGTTACTACATCGAGGGCATCACGTCATTGCGTGCGCCGGAACAGACCACGGAAGAATTTCTGAAGGCGATCCGCGGGGACGAGGTCTTTACGCCGGTGCAAGCGGCTAGGTTGAAGGAGTTTCTCGAAGCTGCGGATATGGTTAAGTACGCTGGTCAGCAACCAGATAGCGATCAAGTCGGGACGTCTATTCAGCGCGCTAAAGAGTTCATCGTGATAAATGCGGTTTCGGTTCCGACAGAAGCTGCTCTCACGATGCAAGATGGGAGTCGCTCTTAATGGATTCTTTTCGCTTCTATGATTGGGGTTGGCTCGTACTGATACCGATCGTGCTGGCCATTGTCTGGATACGTTCTCGACCCAACAGACGGCCGGCGGTTGCCTACTCGAGTGTTTCCGGACTCAAGACGCTGCCGAAGACTCTAATGCAGAGAGTCCATGGATTGCTCCCTTGGTTTCTGGCTTTGGGATTGTGTGTGATCGTGCTTGCGTTGGCCAGACCGCAATCGGGGAAAACGGAATCGAGAACACGTGGCGAGGGAATCGCGATGGAATTGGTACTGGACGTTTCCGGTTCGATGGAAGCATTGGACTTTCAATTGGGAGGAAAGGACGTGAGTCGTATCGAAGCGGTAAAGCACGTCGTGAGTCAGTTCATCGGTGGCTCGCGAGAATCGGGTTTACCGGGCCGAAAGGACGATTTGGTCGGTCTGGTCGCCTTTTGCGGTTTTGCCGATAGCAAATGCCCTTTGACGTTGGATCATGGGGCGTTGATCGATATCGTCAAGAGTTTAGAAGTACCTAAAGCCATCCGGGATCGTCGTGGCAAAGTCATCAACGAGGAGTCGCTGCAAGAGGAGTTAGCGACAGCCATCGGCGATGGCGTGGCCCTGGGGATCGATCGTGTCCGAGAAGCCAAGGCGAAAAGCAAAGTTTTGGTTCTATTGACCGACGGCGACAATAACGCAGGCGTCGTCGATCCTCGTGAAGCCGCGTCGATCGCCAAAGAGTTAGGGATCAAGCTCTATACCATCGGTATCGGCAAAAGCGGCGTTGTCCCTTTCCCACAGGAAGACGAATTCGGACGTCGAGTCTTAGTTCGTGCTCAGTTTCGCATCGATGAAGAATTGCTCCGGGAAATGGCGGAATCCACTGGCGCGAGCTACTTCCACGCTTCGGACTCGACTGGCCTGGCCAAGGTCTATGCCCAAATCGATCGGATGGAGAAAAGCCAATTTGAGGAAAGTAAGTTCTCTCAATACACAGAGCACTATAGGTGGTTCGCAGCCTCGGGGCTCGCGTTGGTCCTGACCATCTATGTACTTTGGGAGACGCGATTCAGGACGCTTCCATGAGGTTTAGAGTGGGACGAGGGCATAGAATTGGCAGAACGATTGTTTTGGAATCCCGAACTAGGAACGTGGATAGGTGAACCTATGGACTGGCAATATCCTCAAGCCCTCTACTTCATTCTGCCTTTATGCGTCGGATGGCTGCTCCTGTCGCTGTATTCGCAAGGCAAACGGAATGCTGCTCGGGCTGCTTTCATGCTGCCCCCCATGTTAGTAAAAATGCTACCGCAACTCTCTCGATGGCGATTCGGATGCAAACTAGCCTTGCGTGAAACAGCCATTCTCTTTGGCCTGATCGCCTTGGCCGGTCCGCGATTTGGCGAACAGGTGGAGATTGTTGTGCCTCGAGGCAGCGACTTGTACGTGATGATCGACGTCTCCCGCTCCATGCTGGCCGAGGATGTTGCACCGTCGCGTCTAGGTCGAGCCAAAGCGGATGTTGCTTCTCTGGTGAATCGGCTGGAGGGAGAGCGGATTGGATTGATCGCATTTGCAGGGCAGGCCGTAGTGAAATGTCCTCTGACTGCGGACTACGACTCCTTTCGTCGCGCTCTTCTAGAATTGGATCCCAGTAGTGCTCCGCGCGGTGGAACGGCAATCGGTGATGCGATACGCAAGTCGTTGGAAGTTTTTCGCGATGGGGCCGAACGCGATCAAGCCATTTTGCTAATCACCGACGGGGACGATCAGCAATCTTATCCGATGGAAGCAGCCGCCACGGCAGCCGAGCGAAAAGTGACGATTTTTACGGTCGGACTTGGCGATTCAGAAACTGGCTCACGTGTCCCTCAGAAAGCCAATGCGGCCACGTTCGTGGAATATGAAGGGCAACAGATTTGGAGCAAGCTCGACAACAAACTGTTGCAAGAAATCGCCATCAAGACGTCGGGAGTCTACGTTCCTGCCGGGACGCGAGCATACGATCTCGGACAACTCTATGCGGATCATTTGCAAGGCCGACGAGGTGCGGAGGCGGAAGCGCAGCAAAAAATCCGCAAAGGCGAACGCTTTCAGATCTTTCTGGCAATTGCATTGTTGGCATTGATTGCTGACTGGTGCGTCAGCCCTTTTGAGCGTTCGGTCGTCCGCGTGAAAATGAAGCTGAACTCCCGATCAGCTCGCGTGGTTACCTCCATGGTCGCAGGTCCAATGATCGCGTGGTTAGCGTGCCACACCACATTGATGGCGGACGATTTCAGCGGCAAAATTCGCGAGGGAATCCGCTTGTACGCGTCTGAAAAATTCGAGGAAGCGAGCAAGTCGTTTGCGACAGCGGTGGAGTTGCTCGACAAGCGAAAGTCGAATGATGCTGCGATTGCGGCCTTTGACGAAGCCTGTGCCTTGCATCGCAAAGGTGACCTCGACATCGCGAGAGAACGTTACTTGCGAGCTGGGCTTAGCCAGGACCGCAGTTTGGCCGTCAAAGCTCATTTCAACCTTGGAGTTTTGGAAACGGAACGAGCCAGAGCACTCGCCGGTGAAAAACCTGAAACTGTTCCACCGGAGAAGCGGCAGGAGATTCTAAGTACGTTGGCACAAGCGATAGGATCGTATCGACACTGTCTGGATTTGCAATCGGATCACCCCTCGGCCCGAAAAAATCTGGAGTTGCTGAGGCAATGGATCAAGCTCTATTCGGACCGCTGGCGTGAAGCGGACCTTCAAAAGCGGCGCGATGAAACCAACCTGCTACAGTTCCTTGACTTTCTCATCGGATCGCAAAAAACATTGAAGCAGACCGCTTTCGCATTATCCGCAAACGATTCGCCCAATACTTTCGCAGAGCTAAAACGGCTTCAAAATGAGCTGAGCCAAGAGATTCCGTTTTTGAAAGACAAGATTGAGTCGGAGCTTCGTCCCAAAGAACCGACCGATCCGGCAGGGCAGGCGAGTGTGCCGTCCCCCAATTCTATCGAAAGCGAAGAAATCGAGAAAGGAATTGCCTTGTTGCAAAGCTGGGCAGAGGAAGCGAGCACCGACATGGCGGCCGCATCCCGGGAACTTGGAAAACGCGATCCGAAAGCCACCGTCGGCGAACAGAGCAAAGCCATCGACTCTTTGGACCGGGTCTGGGATGCAATTGTTCCTTTTCAAGTCTTGCTCGCTAAGGAGTTGGCAGAACAAACCCAGATCGCCAAAAAATTCCCTGCCCCGTCGCAGGAGACTGCTGAAGCAGCGGAAACCGATGAAAAAGAAAACAATGCAGTAGAACAACTCGAATCCAACGCAGACGATTGGAAATCCCATTTGGAACAGCAATCGCTCGTGCTGCGTAAGTCGCGGATGCTCGCACCGAAGGCGGAAGCGGAACTTGCTCAAGTTGCCACTGCGCAAGCCGATTCCACTGCGCAAGCCGATTCCACTGCGCAAGCCGATTCCACTGCGCAGGGGGATGTTCCAGCCGACACGAATGCCTCACCTTCGGAACAAACAGTTACCCCGGAGCAGCGGAGGGCTGGTTACGAAAAGGCAATCGAACTTGCGCCTACTGCGGTCACAGAGATGGAAAAGGCGATCAAGCAGATGGCCGGCAGAGATAGGCAACAATCTGCCGTACACACAGACGAAGCCAGAAGGATCTTGCAGGAGATCCAAGATGCGCAGCCAAAGGATCCGAAGCAACAGCAGCAGGACCAAAAGCAAGATGATACGCAGAAGCAGCAAGACAAATCCGAGGACTCCAAGAACGAGTCCGAAGACCAGAAGGATCAAGAGGAGAACAAGGAAGGGAAAGACGCGAAGAACGACGATCAGAAATCGGACCAACAGAAGCAGAGCGAATCATCTAAGAAAAACGAAGAGAAGCAGGCTGGCCAGAAGCCAGAACCAAAAGTTTCTCAGGACCGTATTGAAGAAGCCTTGCGACGGGTTCGCGAGCGCGAGCAGGAAAAGCGAGAGCGGGATAAACAGTTGCGAGCCAAGATGCAAGGGCGTGCACCGGTAGATAAGGATTGGTAATGAACGTGAATCAGACTCTTTTCGTTCTCAGTATCCTTTGTGCCTTTGGTTCATACGCTTCATCGGCACCACCCGAAATGGAGGCTTCGGTCAATTCCACCGAACTCTTCGTGGGTGAGTCGATCGACTATCAGTTGGAGATTCGTAATGTCGAGAGCCCCCAGCGACCAGACGTCGCTCTATGGAAAGAGAATTTTCAAATCGAACTCGTTGGAGATCAATCGCGAGATCAATCCTCGACGTACATCATCAATGGCCGAGTCTCTCAAAAAAACGTGTTGAGTCACCTCTATGTTTATCGGCTGACACCCAAAACTGCTGGTTCGTTCACGATCCCCTCGTTAACCGTCACGGTCGACGGCAAGTCCATTTCGGGTAACGCGATCCGAGTGCGCGTTCAGGAACCGGAGAAACAAGATGTGGTTTTAATAGAGATTGTCCCGAGTCAGTCCAGGGTTTACCCCACTCAGGAATTCTCGGTGAAATTGCGAGTCTTAGTTCGAGCCATTGATGATTCGGTTCGGGACCCACTGAAGCCGTTGCGAAGGAGTCCGCCCAGTCTTCAAATCAGTTGGCTCCAGGTTCCCGAAGGTCTTGCTTCGAACGAGCAGTCAGAATGGCTTCAGCCTTTATTAGCCAGGAGTAAAGTCGGCTTTACTTTGAATGGCGTAAATACGCAGTCGGGCTCGCTGTTCGATGGCCCGAAGATGGCGCTTTTCGATTTGGAAACGGGTCTTGAAGAAAAGCCAGGGCTCGATGGCGAATTGGCCGAGTACTTTGTCTATGAACTGGAACGTACTTTCACCTCGGTGAAGACAGGCGTGTATAGCTTCGGTCCCGCATTGGTGAAAGGAACCTTCATTACTGGAGTGAATGAGCGAGAGTACGACGGTCGACGCATCGTGGCGGTTGCTAAGCCAATCAACGTCGAAGTTGCTGAGGTCCCCACCCCAAGACCTGCTGGATTCACCGGCGGCATTGGGGATTACTCTGTGAGTTTGACCGCCACTCCCTGGAAGCTACGCGTCGGTGACCCGATGACTTTGACCCTTCAGTTTGTTCGGGGCAAGAACAGTGGATCGTTGGACTTGGTATCTGCTCCTGATTTGTCAATGAACCCGGGGATCGCGGACGAATTTGAAATTGTTGATAAGAATCCAATTGGTCGACTCGAAAAAAATGCGAAGCTCTTTTCCTTTGCGCTTCGACCGAAGCGAGCTGGTGTTACTATTCCGGCCATGCCGATGTCGACGTTTGATCCCATTTCGGAGAGCTTTAAGACGATTCAAACCGAGCCGATTGCGTTGGAAGTCACCGAAGCAGCAACCTTGAATGCCGGTGAATTGGTAGGTTCTGTTGGAGCCAGCAAATCGGGGGCTGAGATCAAGACACGTGCCGAAGGAATATTTCAGAATATTACGGAAACCTCCCAGCTTAGAAACGAACAAATCGATTTTGCGCAATGGATGAAAGGGATAGCGGGGTTATGGATCGGTGCTGGACTCGCGATCGCTTCACTCGTATGGCTTCGACGTAAATCCAGTGATGTCCGTGGACAACGGCGTTCTCAAGCCAAACGCAACGCGCAGTCAAGGCTTGTTTCGGCTCAAAGGACCCTCGATGCCGGTGACTCGAAACGATCGCTTCGCGAAGTGCGGGCCGCGATTTTAGGCTGGATCGCCGATACGGGCAATCAAAATTCAGACGGGCTTACGATCGTCGATGTCAAGGCCGCATTGCAAGAGGCGCACGTGCCAACCGAGGATAGCAACACCCTGCTGGCGCTGCTGGAGAGAATCGAGTCCTCAGAGTATGGTGCAGGAGCGTCGACCAACCCTGCAGATTGTATTCGTAGCGCAGCCAAATGGATCGAGCAATGGAGCCCACAGCTAAAGCAGAGGGCCACCCGATGAGACCGTTTGCTTACACCCTCTTTTTCGCGGCCGTGGCTGTTTGGACCGGACAGAGTGCGATGGCCGATGGCAGCAATTCGAGAGTGAAGGACGAAGTTCGGCATGAAACTTGGATCAAAGCCTTAGCCCAATTTGACAGTGCGAACTCGCCCGAGGAGTTTCGTGATGCAGGCAAGACTCTGGAGTCAATCTCCTTCGATGGCTACTCCAACGGTGCTGTTTTCTATAATTTGGGAAATATCTACTTTCGAGCAGGGGACTTTGGCAAAGCAATACTGAACTACCGCAAAGCAAAGCACTTCCGACCTCGCGATCCCTATCTCGAAGCAAATCTACAGCAAGCTTTACTGTTAGCTCCGGGCAGGATTACTGCATCGCCAAAACCGTGGTGGCTGCATGTCATGTTTTGGCATAATTTCGTAGCCTATTCCACGCGGATATGGATTGCAATTCTCCTTCTCGGGCTTGCACCGCTGGTGTTGCTCGTGGCAGTTACCATCCGCAAGAATCGGCTGATCGGGTTGGCTTTGGCGATCGCGCTAATCGGATTGGCGTTTTGCGCGGACTCGTTCCTGAATTCGCCAGCTCGCTTGCTAGCCAGCTATGCGGTGATAACGGGTGAAACGATCGCTAGAAAGGGAATTGACAAGGATTACGAGCCTGCCTTTGACCAGCCGGTGCGAGATGGGGCTGAGTTTCAGGTGTTAGACGAAACCAACGGATGGACTCTGGGACATTTCGAGGGAATAGGCGATGGTTGGGTAAAAAATGAATTTGTAGGAAGATGATGACATTGGCCGTTTGCCGGAGAATTCCTCGATTTGAGCGGCTCCCCTACTCTCAGCCAAAGTGAAAAATCGCTACATTCTACCTAGATTACCTATTCTCTCTTTGCACCTGGAGGCATTTCCCATGCGTATGACTTTGATTGTGTTGACTTTTGTTGCGTGTGCGTCGGTTTTTTCCGCGCCCGTCGAGGCAGGTATCCTTAGCCGTCTATTCGGGGGCAAGGGTTGTTCCGACTCCTCATCTACATGCGCTTCCGCGTGCGACAGCGGAGCGTCAGTCTGCAGCTCGCCGTGTGCCGCTTCGCCGTGTGCACCGGTTATGGCGTGTACGCCCGCCCCAGTGTGCTGCAATCCGGTAATGCAGTCGATCATAACCATTTGTGCTCCCGTAATTCAAGCGTGTGCACCTGTAGTGTGTGTTCCTGCCCCGATGGTGCGTTCCTATGCAACAGCTCGACGGGTAACAGTAATCCGAAAAGTTCGAAGGGTTTGTGCACCAAATGTTCGCAAATGCGTCCCACGTCGGGCTGTCGCTGTTTCTTGCTGCACACCTTCCGTAGGCAATTACGGTCACAAATGCGGTCTTCGCAATCGCCTCGCGGCCCGAAGAGCCTACTGATAGTTTAGTGGATGCTCCCGCCGCGATCGCTAGCGCTCTGAGTGGCTGTGATTTTTTGGATCCTCAGAAAGTAGCAGGCACACTCCGTAAGTAGCAGGCACACGCCGTAAGTAGCAGGCACACGCCGTGTGCCGTAGCCTCAAGTATAATAATAACACGATAACAGCATGCCGGCGGCAGTGACGGGTACTGCAGAAAAAGAACTCTGTTGCACGCCGGGGGGCAAATACACGCAGGCCAATATCGATGCCAATGAAAAGTTGCCCGCGGGTGCCAAGTTTCGAGGACTGATGACCAAGCATGCTATGTCCCCGATGCCCGGGGACTTCATTTGCCCAGTTACCCTTACAAAAGCCAATCCCAAAGTGGAATGGCAAGAAGTACCTATTCTGCTGCCGACCTTGTGTGGACGAATTCGTTCGGATGGCAAAAGAAGAGCCCGGAAGTCTGAAGGGACCGGAAAACTACGTGCAAGGCCTCAAGCAAATCGGAGGAGGAAGTGCTAGTGGAGGTGAAAGGAAAGAAACGACCGCTGTAACTCCTGCTGGCAGTCTCGATCCGAAAATTGCCGAAGCGCTAGCTGGCTTGGGCAAAGAAGATCGCACCATGGTTGACTCGCAAAAGTACTGCGCGGTCATGACCAATAGTTTGCTTGGATCCATGGGAACGCCACAAGCATGGGTCTCGCCAAATGGAGTGGTTCACTTGGTGTTTGGCTCGGGTGAAGAAATTTCCCATTGCAGTTCAAGTGACAATGGAAAGGGCTTTAGTAAACCAACCGTTGCGTTTCGTGTTCCCAATCTCGCACTTGATGCTGAGGGCTTGGTATCAACCGTGTGGCGACGTGGCCGAGAGATATTCGTGGCGACAAATGACGGCTCTGAAGAACAACTGATCGGGGATGTTGAACAACCATGGATCACATCGACGGCAGATGGATCCATTGTTGTTTGGTCTTCACGACGCGATGGCGTTCTGATGCTGAAGAAAGTTTCGGAGGAACGTGTGCAGTCGATTAGTTCTAATGCTCGGGACGCAGTCGTGGTAGCAGAACCGGTTAAGGGAAAGACTGCTTTTGTGTTTTGGGAGCAGAACGAAAGTGGGCGGTCAACCATTTTTGCAAAAACTGTCGAGGTGGCGGGACCGTAGCCCGATCACAGGTCGTAACTCACCTTGCCGTGTTTGCTGGCCCGACTGATCTTATCGAGACTGTACAGGCCGGCCAGCACAAACTCAACGCATGAAGCGCGAACGGCATCGTTCTCGGTCGCGTTGACTTCGAAGGCTTCTTCCCAGACCGGCGGTACATGCTTCAATCTCTCCGCGTAGACAGCGCTGGGCAACAAGTCCCCCACTTCAATGCGAACACCTTTATTGAAGATCTCGGCAATTTTGCCAACCCCATGTTCGGTTGCGTACTGCTCAAAGACTGCCTTGATTGAGGTAGAGATGAGCGAATCCAGGATCTTGCGTTCGGTCATTTGATGGCTGCCCATCAAATCCACTTCTAGTTTACCGAGCGAGGACGTGTAGAGGTGTCCAAGGTCGCTGATTCGAGGGACAGCTAAAGGTTCACCCAAGACCACCGCGCGTTGTCGAGACGATGCAATCATGGTTCGGAAGTTCGAGAGGGAAAATCGAGCGGAAACACCGGACGCTTGGTCGACGTATTTGCTCTTCCGTGCTTGGGCTGTGATCTCCTCGATGATCTCCGTCATGAAGTATGGAATTTGCACAGGGTAATCGCCTCCGAGATCGAGTCCACATTCCTGTTGCAAGATCTGGATTCCTTGATCGCGATCGGACGGATAGTGTGTCTGAATGAGGGAGCCTATTCGGTCCTTCAGTTGCGGAATCACTTTGCCGCTTCGATTGTAGGTGCTCGGGTTGGCTGAAAAGAGGATGAAGATGTCCAGATCGAACCGAACGGGATAGCCTCGAATTTGGACATCCCGCTCTTCGAGGATGTTGAACAATCCGACTTGGACCAGCTCATCCAGTTCAGGGAGTTCGTTCATTGCAAAGATCCCTCGATGCATGCGAGGGATCAGTCCGAAGTGTAATGCAGATTCCGAGCCCATGCTGACGCCCCCGGTAAGCTTGGACGGATCGATCTCACCGATCACATCTGCAAATTTAGTTCCGGGTGCAAGGCGTTCGACATAGCGTTCGGAACGATGCCACCAGCCTATGGGCACTTGGTCGGCAGCGTGCGTGGCCAAAAAATCTTTGGCTGTCTTGGTGATCGGAGCCAAGGGATCTTCGTGGACTGGTACATCCGGAATATCCAAGAACGGCACGTACTCATCCATGAATCGAACCAGGGTTCGCATCAGACGGCTCTTCGCTTGGCCTTTTTCGCCGAGGAAGAGCATGTCGTGACCAGCGAGCAACGCGATATTGAGCTCAGGGATAACCGTATCTTCGTACCCGACGATGCCGGGGTAGAGTTCTTCGCCGGCGGCTAGCATCCGCAAAAAGTTGGAACGAATTTCTTCTTTCACGGAACGGCTTTTCCAGTCGCTGGCCTGCAACTGGGCGAGGGTCTGCGGGCGGGACAGTTGGGTTTCTAGCATGCGCAATTTTTAATACGAGGAAACGATTCGGTCGGGAGTCGGGCAACTGCCCAGACAATCCATTCTACCAGGCGAGGCAATGGCTAACCCGGAGTGGTTTGGAATTGGCACGGATGTTGCATTTATTGGATAGCAAGAAAAAAAGTTCTGTCAGTTTGACAGGAGCTTGCAATTTCAAGTTTCCGACAACACCCGTCAATTCGGGATAAGGGAAAAGCTACTATGGTCCATTTTCGATTCCCAATTCGACAGTTACCAGCCGCACTGCAAGATTTTGCTTCGGAGATGGAGACCATTGTCGATCAAGTTTTCAATCAGTCGGAGTGCAAAACCGATCGCACCGGCGAGCGATGCGAGGTGCCGGTCGATGCGAAAGCCTTCACGCCGGCGATCGATATCTACGAGTCGGAAGCACAGTTCGATTTATACATCGATCTTCCAGGTGTTAAAGCAGAAGCCGTCAAGCTAGAGATGCAGGAGGAAAAGCTCGTCGTGAGTGGCACGCGCGGAGCGGTAGCACAAGGGGCAGGCGTATCTCCGCATCGAGTGGAGCGCGTTGTCGGGAATTTTTCTCGAGCGATTCGATTGCCAAAACAAACAGATGTGGAGCGGATTAGCGCCGACTTTGACAACGGAGTTTTGCACGTCGCGCTGCCCAAGCAATTAAAGCAACGACCGCGAACGATCGAGATCAAAACGAACTAAAACGAGCTAATTTTTGAAACGAAAAAACCCAGGGAGAGAGCCCTGGGTTTTTTGTTATCGATCCAAGCGTCATTACCAAGAGTACTCGGCACCGACGGTGAAGCCTTGGAGGATGATTTCAGCGTCGTTGTTGATGGTTGCTGAACGTGCCGAGTTCGGTAGGAAAACGGCAGGCGGTGTCGGATTGAAGTTTTCGGTAGCCAGTGCCACTCCATCAATGTAGATGAACTGGTACGAGGATCGCACGGCCCACGAGTGGTTGAGACGATACACCAACTGTGGAGCGATCTGAGTCACATAAGCGATGCGATTTGACAAGACCTCTTCACTGATCGTGTCAGGGAGCGAGTTGGCGAAAACGGAAGTGATTTGATGGGCTCGATTATTAAAGAGCCCGGATTTGGCTTCGACACCAATCTTTACGCCCGGGATCATGTTGTACCAAAGATCGCCACCGAGTTGAAAACCGACCAAGGAGTTCTGAGTGTTGGTCGTGTAGTCGAGGAATCGCAGGCTGTTGTTGGCGAATGTATTGTTGAATTCTCCTCGAGCGGTAAAGGATGCTCGCTCGTCAAGATCGATGTACCGCACACCTCCGAGGAAGCTTCCCTGGAAGAATCCGTTCGGCTCGGACCATCGGCGTCGAATGTTGATTTCGCCGTTGTGAAGTTCCGATTTGTAGCTGAGTGCATGTCGCAACGAACGATCCGGATCGTCAAAACCGTTGGCTGGCACAGTTCCAAAATTGCTTAGAAAGGAGAATAGACTTGGGGTGGAGCGTTCGACTGCTGCCGATTGCTCCCAGTTGTTGAGTCCGAAGTAAATGACTTCCAGATTCGACCCTGCACCCACTTGTAGGTTGGCTTGAAGACTCAGACCGGCTTCGAGGTCGTTTAGATCGACGGCATTGGTTCCGAGCAGAAAGTTGTTTGAGCCAGCGCCGAGCGAAGTTGTGTTGAAATTGGCAGCTCCTTTCGTTCTGGCCAGGAAAATTGCTTCCGCTGAGATGTCGAACCAGCGTTGAGTTGCGATGCCACCTTCGCCGTAGGGGCGGAGTTTGCCTCGGCAGCCTGCCAACCTTCCCTGCAGGTTGTCGCACAGCCCCAGTACCGAGCGGCCGTATCGGTCGCAGCTGGGATCGTAGCCGCCGTAACCTTCTGGGCCACAGCCCTCGGGTCCGAGAGGCGAGCCATCGGGTCCGCAAGGGACATGAGGCATGTTCGGGTCCATCCCCATCCCCCTCGAGGGATCCATGTAGCCTTCGCCTGGCATGCCGGGCGGAGGACCAGGGATTTGATAGGATGCAGGGCCAACCTGTGGTCCCTGGCCCAGAACGCGTGGGTCGAGACTCCCAGGCTTCATTTGAGCTTGCAAGTGGCCGGCTACGGAAGCGAGCGCCAATCCTGCGAATAGTTTTAGTTTCCAGCCTTTGAGCAACGTCATTGAAATCTCTCCAACGCAAATTTGCGATTGCGAGGCCTGTTTGACTTCAGACCACACAATTCCCCCATTGGAACAGATGCTTTGGACACCTGCTGGTCGGCACTGTTATGCCTTGAAACCGTCGAATAATCGGCTTGACACGCCTGTTCGTTACAACGAGAACGAGCGGAACTCCCGATACCACCGACTTTATCGGCATAGGCCCCACGAAAGTTCGCTGAAAGAGTGTGTTTTCTCGTCACAGACGTCAGAATTCCCCGAAATATACCTTGGCTGTTTTGACAGCAATACTCGTTTAACACCAGAGTTCATTGAACGCATGAATTGTCAACGGTTCTCATCCCGCTGTGCATGGTCACGCTATTGGCTTTCTGGACCCGATCTTGGTCGATTCCATATCCGACACTGATGGTGTTGGTCGGGGTGGCGATCGCGTTTGTTCCTGGTTTACCGAACGTTCAACTAACGCCTGACATTGTTTTCTAATTTTTCTACCACTTCTGCTTCATGCTGCCGCGTGGCAAACGCCTTTTCTTGGTGTTCGTTGTGATTCTTGGAACGCTCATGGTTCAGGGGTGTCTGCATCCGAGATTGAATACTTGCGATCTTACTTTCGCGGCCGAGCAGATAGTTGGTTGATGCGTTTGGATCTTGAGGACGAGTCGTTGCTGGAAAGCCAATCGCCCATCTGTCATAAAGCGTTCACGGGTGTCCTGACGGCCCAGCGACATAGGTTGCCTGAGCTGGCGAGGCAGGCGATCATCGACGAGAAGTTGGTACAAAAGATCGAACGAGAGATCGATATGGAAGAAAGTCGGATCAAATCGATCTTGAACGCTGGCTGAAGGTTGAAAACGTATTGACCAGACGATCAACGATCCGCTAACTTGATTGAGTGATCCAGGCTGCGACTTCAGAGAATGCTCGAGCGGGTTGGATGGATTTTGTTTTGACCATAGTTTTCAGTTTTGGTTTAAGGGTGGTTCAGTGACAATTACGCGCGTTGGAACAAACGAAAAGTATTCGACTGGCTGGGACGGGATCTTCGGAGGTAAGGCATCGAAAAAGGTTGCCAAGGCAGCGCCTGTGGCTGGCAAGGGCAAAGCCGTCAAGAAAAACGTCAAGGTAAGCTCCGAAAAAGCTCCGACCGCCAAGGCAAAGGCCGCCCCAAAGAAGGCCGCAAAAAAAGCGGCCAAGAAGAAGTAGTTGCCCTGTTTTGTTTACGCAGGGTTTCGGCTAGCAAAGGTTGCGGGAGTTCGGCACAATCTAGGGATGTACCGAAAATTTCTCAGATCCAAAATCCATCGAGCTACCGTAACCCAAGCGGACCTCCACTACGAGGGCTCTTTGACGCTGCCGCCGGATCTATTGATCGCGGCTGGTATCGCCCCGTTCGAGTCGGTCCATGTGTGGAATGTCACACGTGGTACCCGGCTTGAGACGTACGCTATTCTTGGCGAGACCGGCTCGAATGATGTTTGCATCAATGGAGCCGCAGCCCATCTCGTTCGACCTGGCGACGTGATCATCATTGCGACGTTCGGATTGTTTCTCGACACTGCGGCTGAGATTCGCGTTCCTGAGCCCAAGGTGGTTTTCGTGGACGGTGATAATCGCATTACCCACACTGGCCGCGAGATTCCCGGTCCGCGCCGGAGAGGCCCGAACGATTCCACTGCGGATTCTTGCTGTTAGCCGTTCCATCCGAAAAGACTCTCGGGAGGGAGTGAAATCCAATGCTAAGCCGTATCCTCGAGCCCGAGGTCATGAACGATCGCGACGAAGCGGTCGCATACGACGCCATGGATCACGTTCAAGTGAACCGATCTTTCGTGACAGATCTGATGACAAACGGACCGATCGGAACGGATTGTCTCGATCTGGGAACTGGAACAGCGTTGATCCCTGTAGAGCTCTGTCAACGCGATAGCGATGTTCGCGTGATGGCTTCCGACGCGTCGACCGTTATGTTGGATATCGCCCGCTATCACCTCGAGGTCAATAGCCTGACATCCCGAATCCAGCTGCACTTCGGTGACGTGAAGAAATTAGTCTTTCAGGATGCGTTCTTCGACACGGTGATCTCCAATTCTTTGGTCCACCATTTGCCATCCCACGAATCATTCTTACAAGAAGCATGGCGAGTCCTGCGACCGGGTGGTTTGTTGTTCATGAGAGACCTCTGTCGACCAGCGAGCCTCGAACGGCTCGGTGAGCTAGTCGAGCTCTACGCAGCCCATGAGATGGAAAATTCCAGGCAGATGCTGAAAGAAAGCTTGCACGCTGCTTTAAGCTTCGAAGAAATCGGTGAACTGGCCATCCTGTTGGGGCTGCCTAGCGGCTGCGTACGCATGACGAGCGATCGTCACTGGACCCTGGTGACACGCAAGCCCCTGCCGACAAACGAGCCCCTGCCGTCAAGCGAGCCACTGCCGTCAAGCGAGCCACAGTGAAGGACAATATTTTGGAACAGCCCTATCTAGACTTGATGCACCGAGTTCTCAACGAAGGGGACATCAAAGAGGATCGGACCGGGACAGGCACGCGTAGTTTGTTCGGCGCGCAGTTGCGTTTCCGGCTATCCGATGGTTTCCCTTTGCTGACCACCAAGAAACTCCACATGCGGAGCATTCTGCATGAGCTGCTTTGGTTTCTGCGAGGGGATACGAACATCCGGTACTTGAAAGAGAATAAAGTTTCGATTTGGGATGAATGGGCGGATGAAAATGGTGATTTAGGTCCTGTCTATGGAAAACAATGGCGCAGTTGGGTATGCCCGGACGGAGGAGTGATCGATCAGATTCGGCAGGTCGAAGCTCAAATTCGGGAGACACCCGACTCGCGACGACTGATCGTTAGCGCTTGGAACGTGGCGGACGTTTCCAGAATGGCACTGCCTCCCTGCCACTTGTTGTTTCAGTTCTATGTCGCCAAGGGGCGTTTGAGCTGCCAGCTCTATCAGCGCAGTGCCGATTTATTCCTCGGCGTGCCATTCAATATTGCTTCGTATGCATTGCTAACTGCGATGATGGCCCATACTACAGGCCTGGCGTTAGGGGACTTTGTGCACACGTTCGGAGACGTGCACTTGTACAACAATCACTTAGACCAAGCCAGGTTGCAATTGGAGCGAGTTCCGCATCCTGCTCCAAGGTTACAAATCAAGAACGATCGCGCCAGCATCCTGGATTTCCAATTCGACGATTTCGAGCTGTTAGACTATCAGCCTCACCCGCACATTTCAGCCCCGGTAGCGGTTTAACTAGCGCGTCAGGTTGGCAAACTTAGTTGCACGACGCTCCTCGTCGTGATTCTTGCGACTCGGAGCGTCGCACAACTAAGAGCATACCCAAAAAGCAAGACTGGAAGACGATTTAGCGCGTCTTCCGCTCTGAGTGGCGGGCCTGCGGTGGCTCCATATTTGGGCAAGGCAAAGCGATACTAGAACCCGTACGAGGGCGCGTGCACCCAAACGCCTGGATAGGCAAACATGGGGCGAGTTCGTACAGGAGGCTGGGCCAGGTAGAAGACACCTGCATTAACGGTTGGGGCGCCGTAGTTGTAACCGATCCAATCATAGTGCCTTAGGACAGCTTCTCGATGGATCCGCTCTTCGCGTGCCCGAGCCGTCAGAAGTTCTTGGGCAGGGCTAACGGTAAAGCGAGCGCTTCTCCGCAGTCCGCTGCCACCAGCGACGGGCTCATCCCCGTGAACAACGGACGCGGACGCAGTGACGAATGCCGCCAACAAGAAAGAAGCAAGGAACAGTTTCATAGGATGGTCTCCGTTGATTTATAGGAAATCTTCACTCACCGACCATCCATGGCAACAGGCTCGAACACGTAAGCCGTCCGAGTAATTTTTTCCTTATCGTCCGAAAATCCAAGGAAATGCAAAGGAAGTGCGTCCAGTGGCACAGGTAGGATGGGCCGTAGATTCGGATCCCACTGGCCCTTGTTGGATGATCATGAGTTTTGGGATAAACTCTGTCCTCGAAAACCACTCACTTCCTCCTGACCATCCTAATTCTTCCAATGCTCGATCGAAAATTTGTCCTGGAAAACGCTGAGCTGGTCAAAGCCAACTGCATTCACCGAGGTGCACATGCTGAGATCGAGCGATTCGTCGAATTGGAAACTCAGCGAAAGGTCAAACTGAATCAAGCCGAAGAGCTAAATCGGCAAGCCAATGCGACCAGCGCCAAGATAGGCTCGGCAGCGCTAGCTGACCGCGAAGCCATCAAAGAGCAAGGCCGAAAGCTACGGGAACAGAAAGACACCACGCAAGCGGAGCACGATGCTCTCGACAAAGAGATTGCCGCGATCCTCTCTCGCGTTCCGAATATGACCCATCCGTCGGCTCCCATTGGGCGCGATGATCAAGCTAATTTGGAGATAGCCCGCGGCAAGACCGCCATTCCGCAATTCGATTTTCAACCCAAAGATCACCTGCAGCTCGGCAAGCAGCACGACATGATCGACTTCGAAGCCGGTGCCCGTGTGGCTGGTGCCGGGTTCTATTTCCTCAAAAACGACGCGGTCCTCTTAGAGTTGGCACTCCAACAGTTCGCAATCCAGCTTTTGCTCAAACACCGTTTCGTTCCGGTGTCGACGCCCGATGTGGCCAACACAGAAACGTTGCACGGTATCGGCTTCATTCCACGCGGTCCAGAAACTCAGATCTACAGCATTGAAAACACGGATCTCAACTTGGTCGCAACGGCGGAGATCACGTTGGGCGGCATGTACGCAGGACAAGTCCTAGAGGCGGAGAGCTTACCACTGAAGCTGGTCGGAATCAGCCACTGCTTCCGAACCGAAGCGGGAGCGGCAGGACGAGCGTCCAAAGGGCTCTACCGCGTTCATCAATTTACTAAGATTGAAATGTTTGCCTTCACGCTACCAAACCAAAGCGATGCGGTACACGAAGAGCTACGTCAATTGGAATGCGACCTGTTCGATCTTTTGGAAATCCCGTTTCGCGTGGTAGATACTGCCACGGGCGATCTCGGTGGACCAGCCTATCGCAAGTACGATCTTGAGGCTTGGATGCCAGGTCGAGGAAACGGAGGAGAATGGGGCGAGGTCACCAGCACTTCGAATTGCACTGACTATCAGGCTAGGCGACTCAACATTCGATCCAAAACAAAGAATGAGAAGGGAACGCAGCTGGTTCATACATTGAACGGAACAGCTATCGCTATCAGCCGGGCGATTATCGCCATCCTGGAAAATCATCAGCTAGCGGACGGCACCATTCGAGTACCCGCAGTGCTACGTCCCTGGATGGGCAAGGATTTCATGGGCACTTAACCGATCTCGTCGTCGGTACCGACCATACGGAACTCGATGGGATGGCTGCCAGCGCCGAGCCCATGACCGGAATGGATCGCCTTCCAAACATCGCCGACAGCTGCGTTGGCTGCTTTGTCAATCGATTCTCCCCTCGCGATCCTTGCGGCTAGAGACGCAGAAAGCGCACATCCTGTTCCATGGATGTTGTTCGACTCCAGTCTTGGAACCGAGATGGCAAAATTCTGTTCGCGATTACCGAGAATATGAACCGACATCCCATTCTCCTCGCCCAGTTTAAGCAGCACATGTTGCGCGCCCATCAAGTGGATGTCGTGAATGGCTTTGGCGACGGCGTCATCGCTGTTCAATTCAAATCCAACTAGCTTCTCAGCTTCGAATCGATTGGGCGTGACCACGTACGCGAACTTGAGCAGCTCCGATCGAATCGCTTCGACACCGTCGTCATCGATCAGCGCTTGGCCATGTTTGCTGATCATCACCGGATCGATAATGAGAGGAAACGTGAATTGTTTCGCTCGTTCAGCAATAGCCAAAACCATTCCTGCGTTCCCTAGAGCGCCTAGCTTGCCAGCCGATGGTGGGATGTCCGAGACGACCGCATCGATTTGGGCCAGCGTCAGCCTGGGATCCAGGACTACGATTTCCTCAACGGCCAATGTG
>Ga0105049_10002685_pt1 | contig 21078 bp, 12 predicted proteins | sample MAT06_FD_78087 | JGI IMG/M metagenome (GOLD analysis project Ga0105049, IMG submission 78087) | Freshwater microbial communities from Lake Fryxell liftoff mats and glacier meltwater in Antarctica - MAT-06 | ecosystem: Environmental > Aquatic > Freshwater > Ice > Liftoff microbial mat | place...
GTACGACGGGTTCCCTGCCCGATCGCGACGAATGGAGCAGGCGGGGAATCCCTCTTTCTCCGCAAAAAAATTATTTATAATGGTACGACGGGTTCCCTGCCCGATCGCGACGAATGGAGCAGGTGGGGAATCCCTCTTTCTCCGCAAAAAATAATTACAAATCCAGCGTCATGTGGATTTGTTTATTGAGCAGGTTGCTTAGATACAATGTCATAGTGAAAAAGCGTAAAAACAACATTAACTGGCATTCAATTATTAAGACCAAATTTGAAGTTATTTATTTCCTTATTTAAAGCGACTTATTATAAATCGGAAAATTGTTATTGGTGATTTATTATAACTATGAGCGCATCAAAAAAACAATTGATTTGCATTTGAAGAAGTTACAGCAGTAATTTCTTGTTCGTCAACACCCACAATATCGCTAAGTCTTTTTACAATGTAAGTAAGATATGCTGGCTCATTGCGTTTGCCTCTGAAAGGGGCCGGTGCTAAATAAGGTGCATCAGTTTCGAGGAGCAGGCTGGATAAATGTTTTTGGGTAAGTATTTTATCCAATCCCCCATTCTTAAATGTAGCTACTCCGCCAATTCCGGCGTAAAAACCAAGTGAAATAATTTTTTCTAACTGAACTGCATCACCAGAAAAACAATGGAAAACGCCGCGTAGATTTTCGTCTTTATATTGCGTAATCATTTCAATACAATCGTCGATAGATTCGCGCGAATGAATTACAATAGGAAGTTGTAGTTTTTTAGCTAATTTAATTTGAAACGCAAACGCTTGTTTCTGCAAATCAACATGGGTTTTATCCCAATAATAATCTAAGCCACATTCGCCAACGGCAATAAATTTATATTTTGGATTGACAAAATAATCGTCAACTATTTGCAGTTCCGCTTCAAAGTTTTCTTTAACACTGCAAGGGTGCAATCCCATCATAGGAAAAACAAATCCAGGTTCATTTATAGAAAGTTGGAGCAATGCGTGAATAGTTTCGCTATCGATACCAGGGAGTAAAATTTTAGTTATGCCAACAGCCTTAGCGTTAAGCAATATTTCATCCCTATCGGCATCAAATTCTGGCAAATAAATATGCGCATGCGTATCAATCATTCGTAATTGTGTTTAATTATTTTCGGCAAATTTACTTGCAATCAATTCAGTAAAAATAATTTCATTTAAATCTGCGGCGCAGGTGATGATTCTGTTTCCTTTTGTGTAATTGTTGCAAAATGGTATCCATCTGCCAATAAACGTTCAATAACAGCAGGTAATGCAGGTAAAACGCGTGGCCTAGCTTTAATGCTATCATGAAAAACAATTATGGAACCAGCGGTAACATTTTCCACTACATTTTCAATGCATTTTGCAGCGTCAATTTCTACGTCAAAATCGCCACTCAGTACATCCCACATTACAATTGTAAATTTTTTCTTTAATTCTTGAATCTGATTAAATCCAATTCTACCGTATGGAGGTCTGAATATGTGTGAATCTACAACTTCGTTGCAGGCTTCCACATCGTCGAAATAAACTTGGTTATCTGATTTCCATCCATTCAAGTGATGGTTGGTATGATTGCCTACAACATGGCCTTCATTCAAAATTCGAGTAAATAGTGCAGGGTGTTTCCGCACATTATCACCAATACAAAAAAAAGTAGCCTCGATGCCCTTCTCTTTCAAAATATCAAGAACTACATCAGTAACTCCCGGAACAGGACCATCATCGAAGGTAAGGAATACTGTATTTGGTTGTGGAACATCCCAGAGTAGGCTGGGGTATACACTTTTGAGATACCTGGGTGTTTTTACAAAATACATTAAGGCAAAGTTACTTAATTGACAAAAAAATGTGCAAATAGTTTAACCCAAATTAATCAATCGACATAAAATACTCACCCAAACGTTTGATTTGGCCGAGTTTAACCTAATTAGCAAACAATTGGAAAAGAGTATGTTATTGGCAGGAAACATTAGGTTTTACTGCAAAATGCAAGGTGTTATCACTTCCATTGCTTAATCTGATTTTAATAAACAATCTGTAATGCTAATTTTGGGAATAATAAAAGCGCATTAAATGAGGCATATATTAGCTGAATTTGCTGACTGCAATTAACTTTGCAATTCACAGAGCAATAAAATGGAACAACAAGTTAGATTACGATATGCGCCAAGTCCAACAGGAGCGCAGCATCTTGGTGGTATCAGAACGGCACTTTATAATTTTTTATTTGTCAAAAAACTTGGCGGCAAACTTATTTTGCGTATCGAGGATACAGACCAAGCGCGATATGTTCCTGGTGCTGAAGCGTATGTAATAAACAGTTGTGAATGGGCTGGTATAACATTCGACGAAGGTGTTCATATTGGTGGCCCGTATGCGCCATACCGCCAAAGCGAGCGAAAAGATTTATATAGAAAATTTGCTGATGAATTAATTGAAAAAGGGCATGCTTATTACGCATTTGACACACCTGAACAATTGGAAGAGATGCGCAATCGCATGATGGCGCAAGGAAATCCATCACCAGCATATGATCATATTACGAGGCAATACATGCAGAATTCAGTTGCTTTGTCGAAAGACGAGGTGGATTTGCGTCTTCGAAACGGAGATCCTTACGTTATCAGAATTAAAATGCCGCGCAATGAGGAAATTAAATTTCACGACTTAATTAGAGGTTGGGTAACATTTAATTCATCGCAACTTGATGATAAAGTATTATTTAAAAGTGATGGAATGCCTACCTATCATCTTGCCAATGTGGTAGATGATTATTTAATGAAAATAACACATGTTGTTCGTGGTGAGGAATGGTTGCCAAGCGCACCAACTCATGTTATGACTTATAAGATGTTTGGGTGGGAAGATGTAATGCCGTCGTTTGCGCATTTACCATTGATTTTAAAGCCTGAAGGCAATGGCAAATTAAGCAAACGCGATGGAGATAAATATGGATTTCCGCTTTATGCGTTAGACTGGAAGGAGCAAAATATTTCAGGATTAAAAGAAAAGGGATTTTTACCTGAAGCATTTATTAATTTTATTGCGTTTTTAGGATGGAATCCAGGTACAGAGCAAGAGGTGTTTAGTAAAGAAGAATTGATTCAAGCCTTTAGTTTTGAGCGTATTGGAAAGTCGGGTGCTCGATTTGACCCTGAAAAAGCAAAGTGGTTCAATCAGCAACATATTAAATTAAAGACGGGTGAAGAACTTGCAAGTTTGTTGATACCATATCTAGAACAAAAAAATATTACTTTTGAGCAGGATTACTTAATAAAGGTTTGCAATGTTATGAAAGAACGAGCAGTATTCATTCCAGATTTATACGAAGCTGGAACCTACTTTTTTCAAGATATTGAATCTTATGATGAGGAAATTATCAGCAAGAAATGGAAAGTTGAAAAACGAGAAATCTTTGTAAATTTGATTAATAAAATTGAATCAATTACTAATTTTACAGAATCAGAAATAGAAGCAACCGTTAAATTATATATGAAGGATAATAATATAGGAATGGGGGAAATTATGCCGCTACTGCGTTTAGCATTGGCAGGAGGTTTACAAGGGCCACCTGTTTTTGCTACTATGGACGTATTAGGAAAAAATATTTCTGTTGCCCGTTTGCATAAATCAATTAAAATTTTTGATACCTTTCACTGAAATTCAGAATAAACTATATGCCTAAGAAGAAACCGTTGGAAGGTAAACCGGAAGTCCACAAAGATTTAGATGGCTTCGAAATGAATATTAATGAGTTTGGAGAGATAACTACTAACACAGATATCGACAAACTCAATAAGTTTTTAAATACTAATGTTGATGACAAGAAATTTAAAGGCTTAGTTGACTTGCCATATGCAAACATTGATGAAGAAGATGATGATGATGACGAGGATGATGTTGGTAAAGATGAAAAGGATGACTTAAATGAAATTGCCGATGAGTTCGAAGAATTCAGACAGTTTAATGATAAAGACTTTAAGGATGAATTTGATTTCGACGAAAAGGATGAAAAAGGCGATTTTGAAGACGATGAAACTACAAAGCATATTTACGAAGACCTTGAGGATGAGGATGATAAGAAAAAGATTGACGACGATGATGATGATTTTGATGAAGAAGAATTTTCAGATGACATGGCCGACGACTTCAGTGAAGAGGACAATTACAATTTTGGTGAGGGCGATTTTGACGACAAATATTAAAATTTGACCAAAACAGTGTTTCTTAATATTACGACGCCGCTAAAAACGGCGTCTTTTTTTTGTTAGAAGTTCAAATAGAAATCGCCTGTAAGTTTTTTATAGGCTTGCGTGTAATTATTTGTTTCATCAGCAATATACAACTCAGTTACTTCCAATTCCTGTTTTGTGTTTCCAAAAACCAACAACCTTCGTTTTGCTGTCAATCCTATTTTAGTAAAAATTGTAGTTTGCCGTATACAATACAACCCTTTTTTCGTGGCCAAATCCGTAAAAATTTTCGCCTCATGAATGGGCAATATTAAAACTAATTGTCCATTGGAGGCCAATTGTTTCATCGCGGTATTTACTAATAATTCGTATGGCAAAGTAGCTGCATCTCTTGCCTTTTTGCGCGATGCATCATCCACATGCCAGCCTTTACTAAAATAAGGCGGATTACAGATAATAATATCATAAAGCTTATTGGCACTTATAATCCATTCGTTTAAGTCAGCATGTATTAAGGTTATCCTGCTTGCCCATCTAGCATTTTTTACATTTTCTGCAGCTTGTTTAAATGCATTTTCGTCAATTTCAATTGCATCTATTACGGCGTTTTCAAACTTTTGTGCCATCATTAAAGCAATTAAACCGGTTCCAGTTCCGATGTCGAGGATACGTGGTGCAGTTAAATGCGAGTTTGCCCACGCGCCAAGTAAAACACCATCAGTGCCAACCTTCATAGCCGTTTTGTCCTGATGAATAGAAAATTGTTTAAAATGAAAAACTGACATCTGCCTACAAAACTGAAAAAAATGTGTGACAAATAATGCTTTGAGCGTAAGTTTAATCTCTATCTTTTAAACATTAATAAAAAAATTGAGCAACTATAATAAAACCCAGAATAAGCAATCGAATTCATAACATTTTACATTTTGTAATAAAATCAACTATTTCAAGTAAATAACATGCGTTTTTCAAATTGTTTGCTATTCAGGTTAAAACCACATTTAGCAATGGAAGTTCTATCAGCTTGAAAAAAATAGGATATTTCAAGCCAATAACTGGTTCTTTCAAATTGATTGTTACCCAGCTCAAACTCAACAAAATGAATAGTTTGTTTGATTTGCTAATGTCTATTTATTAATTTGGGATAAATAAACTACCTAATAAAAAAAACCGCATTTTTGATTGATGCGATTTTTTTATTGATTAATTGGAAACCATTAGTTTCTCAATATAAGTTTCATCACCACCAGTTACCCGCACAAAATAATTACCTGCTGCGAGTTGACTAACATTTAAGTTGATAGGGATATTTTTATTAATTGCCAAGTGTTTAACTGCAACAATTTCTCCCTTTAAATTAATTATTTCAATTGTTGCATCAGGAATAAATGCATTAAGTTTAATTTTTGCAAATTCTTTTGCTGGGTTTGGATAAAGCTGCATGGCTGAATTATCGGTAATTTCGTTTACACCAATAGTTGGCTCCTCTTCATATAATTTAAATTCCCATGCACCACGTCCGTATGTGCCATATCGAACCGCTTTAATTTCTGATACATAATCTACACTCCAATATGTTTGCAATGGCGCATCGGTGCCTGCGAGGTCGTACCATTTATTTTCGGCTTTAACATATACATAAGGAGCTACTTCGGTTGCCGCAAATAATAAACTATCGTTATCGGTAATTGCTAAATCGTAAACTAATGTAGATGGCAATCCATCTGTTAAACCAGTAAACGAATCGCCATTATCTTCTGTAACATAAACTGCGGGATTGTCGTAACCACTTCCACCAATATATACTACGCCTAAAGTAGTTTTTGAAGGTTCAATACTTGCACCATAAAAATAATGCGAACCAGGGCCGTCAAAACCAGAACTTAAGTTCCATGTTTCACCAGCATTAGTTGAAGTATAAAAATTTCCACCTGTGGTAAGTAGATACCAATAATTTGGATCAATAGGAGAATAATTAATTGCAGAAATTGAACCGCCTCCAGCAACGGAAAAGTTTTTTGTTTGCTTAACGCCATCAACGTAAGGGCCTGACTTTTCTACTCGCCACAAATAAGCCCCACCTGCATCGGAGCCTCCTCCCCACCAAGCCACTTCATTATCCCAAGGGTCTTGCATAATTGGTGGCATCCATAAATGTCCATATCCAACAAAATCCCAAAAAAACAAATTTGCACCTGCTGCTGCATCATCAATATACATCGCGAAGCCAGGATAAATGCACCATAAATTATCGCCACCACTTCTGGTAACGAAATGTCCGTAATCGCCACTAATTAATTGGTCGAAATAATAATCACCATCAATGTCGTAAGCACTGCGTTGATATCCTTGATCTTGTGAGCCAGCAAAAATGATATCTGGCACAAATCGATAGGTATAAACATCGTAATATTGCGCATTACGCATGCCTTCAAATGTCATATTATTCCATGTTAATCCGGCATCTAGCGATTTGTATAAACCACCGTCTGTGCTAATTAATACCATTTCTTGCCCTGAGCCTGGATCGACAAATGTTCTTACAAATGGAATATCGGCATGCAGATTATTTTGCACATTATCATAATACTCCCACCAATAATTATTTCGTGTCCAAGTAATACCTCCATTAAAACTTCTGTGCGTATCTAAGCCGCCATAATATAAATAATCTTCCGTTTTTTGGGAACAGGAAAAACTATTCTTGCTGAAATTATACTCCTCTACCGAGCCAGTAAGCGACCACGTTAATCCTGCATCAGCAGATTTATATATATCGGTATTACCAGTTGCGTAATTATTATTGGCAACATATAATACAGTTGATGTAACACCTTCAAATCCACTTAGCATTACATCACCATTGTCGGTTATTGGCAAGGTTCCCAAATTGTTTAATGCACCAGTATCGTCGAATACACTTACATTATTATTCTCAACTAAATAACATACTGGCTCACCGCTATACGATGCCCACAAAACAAAATTATTCATTCCACCATAAGTTGGTATATCATAAGAAATTATTTTTTCGAACGAAACGCCTAAGTCACTTGATTTATAAATTGAAATGATATCCCACCAATTGGTATAATCCCACTCATAAGCTAAAACATACATAGTATGTTCAGCATCATTCAACATTTCGGCATCTGCAATATAACCCCAAGCTTCAACATTTTCTAAGCCTGTAGTTTCTGTCCAGTTCAGGCCTTCATCATCAGTATAAAAAATTCCTTGTAAGCCCCATTGCGAAGTTGCAACTACAATTCTATCTTCAATTTTTCTTAAAAAATGACTGCCTGTAATTTTAAAATTATCGTTTATCACATTCCAGTTTGTTCCATCGATGTCGCCTTTCCATAAATTTCCGCCATCGGTAAATGCGTAAATATTATCATTTTCATAATCTACTTCTGTTGCCCAAATTCTACCTGACGTATTAAAACTTCCCAATTCATCCCATTTGCCAACAACATTGCCATCAGCCAAAGTATCCCATTCGCCACCAGTAGTTCTGTATCCGTTTAATGAAGCGCGCTCTTTCATTAATTTATAGCGCAAATCAGCATCCATTTTTTTCCAATTAGTGCCTGGCGCCGAGCGGTGCATCGATTCGAAAAAAGCTTCTCGCTTTTCACTGTTTTCTTCACCTTCGGCTTGCATAGCAGTAACTTCGGTTGGTGCAGGCATGCTTTTGTGAAAATTGTTCTCATCTTTTTGCAAAATAAAAACAAAATACATGACAGCAAATGTGAGCAAAACAGTAACTGCAACAATTACAAGACCTATTTTTTTCTTCATGTTAAAAATGTTGAATAATTATAATAAACAAAAATTAAAAATTTACAGGGTTTAACAAAATACTATAGACAATAAAAATTCGAAATTGTTACTTAATTACTTCACTAATTACTGAACCAATACATCCATTTGGTTCCGAAATTTTTAACATCGCCGCAATAGTTGGTGCAATATCTGTTACTTTCACATTTCTATAAAGAGCGCCATGTGGTATTTTCCAACCATAAAAAACTAAAGGCACATGTGTATCATACGAAAAGTGTGAGCCATGCGTAGTTCCTGATGTGCGATATGCCTCGAACCAATATGGTTCATATAAAATTTGGATATCGCCACAACGTTTTGGATAAATACCATTTATTACAAGCTCTTTAATATTTTCGTTAATTGTTGAGCCAGCAAGCGCATCTATTTGCAATACATAGGCAACACCTTCCATTCTTAAAAGCGGCTCATACAGCATATCAAATATTTCTTTTTTTGTTTTCTTTTGAGCGATAAGCAAGCTGTCGTTGATATAAATTTGCTGATTGGCATAAGCTTTAATCCATTCACCTTCACCTAAGTTATTACGCATAATTTCTGTCATAGCTGCCGTCATTGCTGTTTCGGTGGTAGTACCTGCTGGAATTTTCAGCGATTCCATATATTCCGGTGTCGGAGAAACGCCATGATCTGCCGTTAAAAAAATCATGAAATTTCCTTTGCCAATTTTAGTGTCCAAATAAGTTAATAAATCGGCAATGTCTCTATCTAATCGCAAATAGGTATCCATAATTTCCATTGAATGCGGGCCATAAGCATGACCAACATAATCGGTAGATGAAAAACTCACGCATAAAAAATCGGTAATAGCATCTTTACCCAATTCTTCGTTAGCAATTGCTGCCTTTGCAAAGTTTGCGGTTAATGTATTGCCAAATGGTGTTCCTTTTATTTTTTCACTGTTGCCATTATATGGTAAATAATGCGGGAACTTAGGCGATTCTTCACCAATATAAACGGTTTCCCAACTAACGCTATCGGCAGTTGCATTTTTGTATGTTTCGGCAGGCAATAATAAATTCCAATTTTTATTCATCATTTTTTCGGCTTGTTTTTCAGCATTTAATGCATTAACCCAAGCTGGAAGTGTTGCCATATAAAAATCGCTTGTAACCCATGCGTTTGCGCTACCATCGTACCAATAAGCCGCATTTGCTGTATGGCCAGCGGGTAAAATTGCACCTCTGTCTTTAAGCGCCACACCAATAACTTTCGACGCTTGCTGATTGCTCATTTTCAACATATCGGTAATAGTTGTAGTGACCATATTTTTTGGCGACATTTGATTACCTGTAATTGCGCCAACCGGCTTTACACTTAAATCTTCAGTTACGTAAACATTCCTGCCAAGCACTTCACTATACCAATCGTTTGAAACTACACCGTTTATAGCGGGCACCGAACCAGTATATATACTTGCATGTCCGGGACCTGTATATGTTGGAATATAGCTGTAGTGCGTGTTTTCGCAACTGTATCCTTCACGAAGCAGTCGTTTAAAGCCATTTTCGGTATATACATCAGCGTAGCGATACAAAAATTCGTAACTCATTTGGTCTACTACAATTCCAACAACCAATTTGGGCTGAGCGGGAATGGTTTGAGCCTGAGTAGTCGAAATTTTAAAAAGCAGCAATACGATCGAAAATATAAGTTTTTTCATGATACAACTAAATTTTGGATAAAGTTACATATCACAATCTAAACAAATGCGACAAATTAGAGGGTTAAAATTAAGTTTACATACAGTAAAAGTCACTGTATTACTTAATGAGTAGTGCAGGTTAATTAGCCTAAAGATGCTTCGAAATCACTTTGAACAAAAGTGGGTTTATTTAGCAGATGTATCAAGCGATTAAATATGTGAATTAACAAGTGGAAGTAATTACGGGAGTTTGTTATTTTAATACCTAAAACCTGCTTAAGCAACGGAAGTAATACTATCTTACATTTTTAAATAAAATCACAAATATCTTACCAATAACGTGCTTTTTTCAACTGGTTTGTTAATCAGTTAAAACCCTACTAAATGTTGATTAACTGCTTTCTAATGATTAAATTGGGTTAAACCAGGTTTAGTTTTTGGCAAGGTTGCAATAAATGTTTTATATCTTGCTTCGAACAACTGATCACCTTCGCAAGGCAACCCTGCTGCCATTTTCCTGATGTTGCTGACGCGATTTTTAGGGTTTGGATGCGTGCTCAAAAACTCCATAATATCTGATTCATCTTCCGATTCAATTTTCTCAAAAAAACCGGCCGAACCAGATGCTACATAATGTGTGGGACACAAATAATTAACCGAATATGCATCTGCTTGCTCCTCATCACTTCGGCTGAAAGCCAGTTGGGTTAGGCTTGCTACAACATCGGCAATCAAATTTTCTTTATTGCCCAAAATAATGCCAATTAAAAACGAGATACCATATGCTTTAGTGAGCTGATCGGTTGAATGCCTCAAATCGGCATGTGCCATTTCGTGCCCAATAACACCGGCTAATTGGGATTCATCTTCCAAATATTTAATTAAACCTGTGTACACATAGATGTACCCACCCGGAGTACAAAATGCATTTTGAACGGCATCGTCATTAATTATTTTTATTTGCCATGGAAAAGCGTCTTGGTGATACACTGCACCAGATGCTAAAATCGTATTTCTAATAGCGTAAATGTGTTTATATGCCTCGGCATAAGTGAGACTATCCAAAATAGGGTAGGTTTCTGGATTTGACGCTATTTCCGCAGCCATTTGCGCACCTAATGCTAAATCGTCCTCAATACTAAACATGTTTACACCACCGCCTTCTGAGCAACCCTTTGAAACAAGGGCTACAAGTAAAGCTCCAGATACTAATAATAGGGTGTTAAACTTCATGCTTTAATCATTTAAAAGTTGACTCAACAAACGCAATACAGTACAAAGTTATTTGTTATAACTAAAAAATGTGCCTAAACTTGCAGACTAATGTCGGTAATAGACAAAATTCAACAACCCATTGCCTCTGAACTGGCTCAATTTGAAGTAAAGTTCAAGGAATCGATGAAAAGCAATATTCCATTGCTCGACAGGGTTATGTATTACATCTTAAAACGCAAAGGGAAGCAGATGCGTCCAATGTTTGTAATGTTGAGTGCAAAAGTATGTGGTGATATTACCGAGTCAACTTACACTGCCGCTTCGCTGATTGAATTGTTACATACCGCAACATTAGTGCACGACGACGTGGTGGATGATGCTTACGAGCGCAGAGGATTTTTTTCGATTAATGCCTTATGGAAAAATAAAATTGCCGTATTAATTGGTGATTATTTATTAGCGAAAGGCTTGTTGGTTTCGCTTGACAATAATGAACATCGTTTATTAAAAATTACTTCCACGGCAGTGAAAGAAATGAGCGAAGGAGAGTTGTTGCAAATAGAAAAAGCTAGAAGATTAGACATTAAGGAATCGATTTATTATGAAATTATTCGTAAAAAAACAGCTTCGTTAATTGCAAGTGCATGCAGTGCAGGAGCTGCTAGCACAACTAAAGATGAATTAATAATTGAAACCATGCGTTTATTTGGTGAGAAAATTGGTATTGCATTTCAAATAAAAGATGACCTATTAGATTATGGTGATGATGATATTGGCAAACCATTAGGTATTGATATCAAGGAAAGAAAATTAACGCTCCCTATAATTTATACGTTACAACATGCTTCAAATGCCGATAAACGCAAAATAATCAACATCGTTAAAAACGAAAATAAAAATAAAGAAAAAGTTGATTGGGTGATAAACTTTGTGAAACAAAATGGTGGCATTCAATATGCTCAACAAAAAATGCATGCATATCAAAATGAAGCATTTGAATTACTCAACCAATTTTCAGAAAGTGACAGCAAAAAGTCGCTTGTTGAGTTAGTTAAGTTTACTACTGAACGTAAGAAATAAATCCACACACTAATTCCGCAGCCGATTTATTTAGTATTTAACTAAGGCCTTTGTAACAACGCCTTTGTCGGTATAAAATTTCACCCAATAAATACCAGTAGTTAATTGGGCTGTAGATATAGTTAACATATTTCCCTGTAAATTATTCAACTCCATTACAATTTTGCCAGCAGCATCAATAATTTGAATTGCAGATTCAAAATTACCTGCTCCAATTAATTCAACCGTAAAATAATTGCTTGTTGGATTTGGGTAGATGGTGAATTCGCCTGTATTTAAATTATCAATATCTAATACACAATCGGGATTAAATGCAAACGATGGAGAACCAAGTAAACAACCATCGAACCAATTTTCGGCATTGTTCATTTTTCCATTAACATCAAGTAATTCTAAGGTATACCCACCACCATCTGGTGATAATGGCCAAGGATATTCATTATTATAAATAATAGTTAATTGCAAAATACCATTTGCATCAAACAATCGTAACTCTGCATTGCTGTCGTTAAGTCCGAATAAAAATGGTCCTGCATAATTTGTTATAGCAGGGAATATTGTATTTAGTTTTGTGATATCATTTGCTACAACTAATCGTTCATTAGCATCCAAAATAGTTCCATCTGCAATAGTAAATAATAAAGTATCGTTCTCATCAACAAAACGCCAGCCAGAAATATCAATTACTATCGGACTTGCATTCAATAATTCAATCCAATCTCCTGCATCAGCAGTAAGTGAACTTTTATAATTTATCTCAGAAAAAACTATCGCATCATTGCATGCAAGATAATCGGTTCCTGGTGATCCGAGTAAACATCCATCGAACCAACTTGCAGGATTATTCATAACTGCGGCAGCATTTGCCAATTCGAGTGTTCTGCCTGTTCCATCGGCACCTTGCGGCCACGCTGATGAATCGGCGAACGACATATTTATTACACTATTTTCTGAAAGGTCGATTAAGCGAATAGCATCGCCTGAATTATCTAATTCAAAATAGAAACCGCCAATTACATTGGTTACATCAGGATGCATGGCTGCAAACACTAAAGGTTTTTGTGCAATTACCAATCGTTCACCTACACCCAATTTTGTACCGAGCGGAATAGTATAACTATTTTCATTATCTCTATCTTTAATTTTCCATTCGCTTAATTCAATTGCTATGTCACCGTTATTATTAATTTCAAACCAGTCGCCAGCTTCAAAGTCGTTGTTACTATTATAATTAATTTCGGTTACTACTAAATCCGGCGTAATTGGTGCACCAGTAAACACGGCATTAAAGGTTTCGGACTCTTCCATATTTATAGTCAGTGCTATTTCTAAAGAACCGGCTGGAATTAAATCATTTGCATCCTAATTAGAAAAAGTATAGCCTGGATTGGCAATCGCAGTAATAGTAACTGGAACGCCATCAAAATAAATACCATTCCATGGCAATGTAGTTGGCGTAATGGTATTTATTTTAATATATCCAGCACCAACGGGTTCAACCGATAAGGTAACGGTTCGTTGTCCTTGCAATCCAAACGAACTATTAATATGCGTTCTTGCTGTATTGCGTCTGGTATTATTATAATTTAAAACAGTATTTATATAATAGTCAACAGTGGCTTCGCTGGGTTCACCCCAAACTTCCACTTGATGTGGTATTTCAGTAATTATAGAATCGCGCATTGAATAAACAATGGCTTCCATGTTTTCTTGACGGTAAATAGTATTAATTAAATCGGCAAATCTATTTACGAAATAATCGCGCAACTTTAAGTTATCTAAACTGCGGTCGAATACCTGCGAAAACACATTTGGATAATACGGGCTGCGTGTCAAATTAATATAATTGTCGTTCGGAACAGCGCCAAAATACCCCATTGCACCATCAAGGTCGTACATAATAAATCGCCATTTACCACCGCCTTGTTCTCTCCATAATTTAGTATTATTAACTCCCCAATAATATCCACCAAAATCTACATTCTGATAATAAATTTGGCCTATGTAATAATCAATATAATTTTCAACATCATTATACTGTGCAAATTTATTATAATAGGCATCGGTTGCTGGAGCGGTAGCCATTAAACTATTATACATATTATAATATCCGGTATCGCTGCCATTCAAAACTGTCCATGAATTTAATAAATCAACGGTATTATTATCTATGCCATAATTACTTTCTACAAAATGTTCATCTGCTTTTTCACGTATTTCATACATTCCAAAAGCTTCGCCGTTTATAAATAACATGCAAGGCTGCCATTCTTCGTAATCGATATGCGTTTCCTTCATCACCTTTGCCAAAAAAGCATCTTGAATTTTATAAGTCCATACGTGTTGCCCGCCGTTGCGCAAATTAAAATTATTAATAAGTCCCATGTCTGGTTTACCGCCCCAGAGTGGATAATCTAAAGACCCATCATATTCATTTTTAAAATCTACTCTAAAACTTTTTTGTGCTTCTGCCCTACTCCAACCTCCGTGTATTTCGAGCGACATATCTTTTTCCCATTGTGATATACCTTCAGCAGTAAAATATTCAATATGTCCAAACCGTTCCCAAGGTTGCCAAAAATTAGCTCCGTAGTAAGGATAATCTGCATCGTAGCAACAACCTAATTCATAAATACCAGTATCATAATCGTACAAACTTCCTATGTCTATTGATATAGATAAAATTGGCAAAGTATATTCATCTTCATTAATAAAATAAGATTGTTTTATTTGTTTACTTGGTAATAATCCGCCAGTGCTGAAACATTTTGCTGAAACAATTTTATTATCACTTACTGAAATTGCGCCTGCATAAATTGGTGATGAGGCTGTAACCGCTGAACCATCTAAAGTATAATGGATTACTGATGTAGGTGATGGTGAGGTAAGGGATATTAGCTCTGTTCCTACATAAAATCCCGAAGCAAGAGAAAATATTGGTTCTGGTTCATAGCCTGTAAAACATGCGGCCAAATTATTAGTATATCCTGGTGTTGGTATATCGGCAATACACCACGAAGCAGCACCATCGGGTTTACGCATTAGGCTTTCACCAAGTGCAATATCGCCTGTGTATTTTGAATCAATTATAGTTCCTGATGCATCAGATAAATAAATGGTTTCTCCGGTATTGGATATTTTAAAACTTGTTTGATTGTATTCGAATGCGGCTGCAAACCAAACTGGAACAGTATAAAAATAATTATCAGCTGTATTAATTCCGAACGAAAACCAATAGTTTGAAGATAAATCAGATGAAGCAGCTGAAGTATTATGTGTTTGCACACAAAAATAATTGGTACCTGTAACCAATAAACTATTTATAACTTCAGCAGAAATATTCCATTCCTCTGGATCATATCCTGCATATAAACCTGCTTCGTGGTCGACACTTGCTGCAGCATTGTATAAGGGTGGTGAACCAACAATATTTGCAGATCTAGCAATTTCGACACCATTCAGGTATGCAACAAATGCATCATCATAATCGGCATGTAATTTCGCATTTTCAATTACCGATAAATCATCTACTGTAAATCCTCTCCGCATAAAAACACTGATGGTTGATGCTATTGTAGTTCCATCATCGCCATCGCCATAACCAATACCACCAATTCCGCTACTCCATGCTGCATCAACAAAACCAATTGTGTTCCAATCGGCAGGTGGAGCAGAAATCCCGAGTTTATATTTCCAAGTATCATTATTATAAACCGCGGATTCCCAATGGTTAACATTCGACCAAGTATTCATACCATTTGCTAATACCATAACATGGGAACCAGATTCCAGAACAAGATTTGGAAACTTCCACTTTTGAGGAAAAAGTGCATCGTCGCTCAATCCATAATCTTGCAGATTAACTGCTGATGGGCCTGCGTTGTATAATTCAATCCAATCAACCTGTTCGCCAGTAGCATCAGTTATGGCGCCTCTAGAAGTAACTTCATTAATTACTACTTGGGCACTTAACGATGGCGCTAGTGCAAGTATTATGGCTGAATAAAGTATATGCAATTTCATCTAAATCGAATTATTAACATAAAGTTAAATAAAAAATTACTCAAAGCTAACATTTGCCAATTATATAGCATGATTTAGAAGGCTGAGAAACGTTTGTTAAACAAATAATTCCACAATCTTTCTATAGTTCATTGTTATAAACCTACTTTTGCAAATGGATAACTTAATTAAATGCAATTCCCGGAACGATTTATTGAACATATATCAAACTGCGATGGGTTTGATGAGATTGCCTTTAAGGAAGCGCATCTATCAAAGGCACAAGTATCGTTGCGTTTAAATCCGCAAAAGTTATTTGCACATGATTACATAGATGCTGTGCCTTGGTGTGAAAATGCTTTTTATTTATCAGAGCGCCCTCAATTTGTTTTCGATCCTTTGCATCATGCAGGTGCATATTATGTGCAGGAGGCATCGAGCATGTTTCTTGACTTCATATTAAGAAGCATTGGCGCCGACAAATCTCCAGGCCGTATTTTGGACCTATGTGCTTCGCCAGGTGGAAAAAGTACATTAATAGCAGCCGCAATGCATCCGCGAAGTGTATTGATAAGCAATGAAGTAATTCGTACTCGTGTTGCACCACTGAAAGAAAATATAACGAAATGGGGCAATCCTAATGTGATAGTAACCGCGCATGACGCTGCACAATTTCAGCTTATGCCAAATTATTTTGACATTATTGTTGTGGATGCTCCATGCAGTGGCTCAGGGCTTTTTAGAAAAGATGCGCATGCTATGCAAGAGTGGAGTGTCGACAATGTGCAGATGTGCAGCAAACGACAGCAACGCATTTTAGATGATATTCTGCCTTGTTTAAAACCGGGAGGTTATTTAATTTATTCTACCTGTTCTTTCAGTAAAGAAGAGAATGGAGATGTAATTGAAAATCTATTAAAACAAGGATATAGTAATCAAAATATCAATATTAATTCCTCACAATTTCCCGGTATTTTTTCAGCAGAAACTGGCTTCACATTTTATCCTGACAAGACACGTGGTGAAGGTTTTTTTATAAGCGTTTTGCAAAAAAATAAAACTGATGAAGTTGTAGAAACTGGTGGCAAACAATGGAATGTTACCTATGCCGACAAATCAGCAACAGCAGCAATAAAACCATGGGTAAGCGCTATAGAAAATTACATAATAGTCAACATTAATAATACATATTATGCGTGTACTCACGAAGTAGAGCATGTAATCAATTCAGCATCAGGCCTCTTTTTTAAGCAGGTAGGTATGGCTTTAGGTGAAATAAAAAATGGTGACCTTATTCCAAATCATGCGTTTGCAATGAGCAATATATTATCCGAAAAGGTATTAATAATAGATGTTGACTATGCTACTGCCATTCAATATTTAAAAAAGAATAGTGTTGACTTAACTGCAACTGAAAAAGGGTGGTACATTGTTAAACATAAAAGCATTTCACTTGGGTGGATTAAAATTATCCCTGGAAGAAGTAATAATTATTATCCCACTGAATGGCGAATTAGAAAATAATATTTCCACACCGTCTTCGCATTATTCCTTACACTTTAAAGGGTCGAATACTTAATTATGTGTTGTCACATATTATTGTAAATTGTAATAATTCTGCGTACAATTTTATTTTAATATAAACAGAATAAAAACAAAATCTTAACAATTTTTTTCTATTAAGATATTAACTCAAATGCTAATATACTTGAACTCAAAATACACCAACATGTTCAGTAAATTATTTAAAGCTATCTTTTTTATAATTATTCTCCTCGATTCTAATATTTATGCTCAGGGTATTGTTATAGGTACTACAACGTACGACAATCAAACTACCGCGGGAGCAAAACATCGTTTAATCACTACACCAGACAGCACAATCAGTGCAGTTTGGACAGGCTCCACCTCGCTTGCTACCACCTTTACCGACCGCGGAACATTTTACAACCACTATAATGGTATTGGATGGGACGCAATTCCGACAAGTAGGGTAGAAGGTGCTAAATCGATATCAGGTGAGTTATTACTTGTTGATGATCATGAAGTTTTAATCTCATCAGATGGTGTTAAATTAAAGGTTTACAAAAACTCATCGATAGGCGCAACCGACTGGTCACAAACAAGCGGTTCTAACGACATAAATGGAACTTCGCCAATGTCTTATTGCCCTGCTAGTACAAATGATATTTATGTAATAAATGTTGGTCCTGGTGCGATTCCTGCTTTGCAATTCTCCAGGTCACTTGATGGCGGCCAAAATTGGGATGTTCTTGCTTATGAAATTCCTTACCTTACTACTGCAGATGGTATTAGCACCATTCTTGGTGAATACTATAAAATTGGCGTTTATGGGAGTGACGTTTATATAATATACGGCGCTTCAAATACAGATTTGAAATTACTTTATTCTTATGGAAGTGGTGAAGCTGGAACATGGTCTGAAATGATTATTAATGATTTTCCAATCGATAATTATACTGGTGGGTTAGGTCAGAGTACCGACATTAACGGCGATGGTATTGCAGATACAATTACAACTACAGATGGTGCACATGAATTGCTGCTTGCATATGATGGCCAGGCTTACTTCTTTTCTAGTGCCATTCAAATTTATGATGATGATCCAGCTGTAGCAGGTTGGGATTATATTCCAACTACTAGCAAACTTATGTTTTGGAAAGTAGGCCTTCCCGGATTGCAAGAAATAGCAATAAATGTAGACTGGAACAATGCAGATGGACTAAATGACCCTTTTAAAGGCATTGGTGCTAATTATTCGGCATATGGTGCTGAGGGATTTGCTTCCATGCCTTCAGCAGGTATTGATGCGGGAACAGGCCGAATATATGTAGCTTTTGTAATGCCGGTTGAATACACCGATCCGCTTGGCGACCCTACATTACCAAGCGCGCAGTCAAGACATGATATTTTTGGAATTTACACAGACGACCTAGGCTTTACTTGGTCATCACCAATAAACCTGACCTATTCTGCTCACTTAGGATATGAAAATGTATTCCCTTCACTAGCTGATCAAACATTTGATGGAAAAATTCATATGTTATGGCAACGCGATGGCGAACCGGGATCAGTTACCGATTCGCCTGCAGACGCTATACATGTGAATGATATCATGTATTTGGGTCTCACAAGTGATAGGTTTGAACCTTATAACCCAGTAGCATCTTTCGATTTAGCATTAACTGACATTGGTGGCGCTTTTGAAGCTGTTTTTACTAACACTTCAGTTGATGCAGAAACCTACTTGTGGACTTTTGATGATGGCGCCATTTCAAATGAGATGGACGTAACCCACACCTATGCACATGGTGTATATAACGCATGTCTCACGGCCTCTAATGTTTATGGTTCTTCAACAAATTGTCAAATGATTCTTGCTGTAAATGACCCTTTGGCAGATTTTTCCTATACAGGCGACCCGGCTGTTAATTTTACCGATTTGAGTTCCGGTGGTATCACTTCTTGGAGTTGGAATTTTGGCGATGGCGGAACTTCCACACTACCCAATCCAAGTTATACGTTTACTGAAAATGGCGAGTTTACCGTTTGCCTTTCTGCGTCAAATCCAATTGGAACGAATTCAATTTGTAAAACGGTAATTGTAAACGCACTAATACCTTTCGCTAATTATACGTATGTTGGTGATCCTACAATAATCTTTACAGATATGTCAACACAATCGCCAGATACATGGAATTGGAATTTTGGGGATGGCGGTATTTCAACCGATCAAAACCCTACACATATATTCCTTTCGAACGGCCTGTACAACGTTTGCCTAACTGTGGGCAATGTGGCTGGCAGCAATACAACTTGCCAAAACCTAAATATTGCAGGTTATGCTACAACAGTTGCAAATTTTATTAAAACTGGTGATCCGATAGTATTATTTACTGACCTAAGTACTAATAGCCCTGCAACATGGTTTTGGGACTTCGATGATGGTGAAATAAGCCTTGAACAAAATCCTACACACACCTACACATCAAATGGCACTTATAATGTTTGTTTAACAGCAACAGGTCCTGGAGGTGGTGATACTTATTGTTCATATATTAATATTGCCTCAGCAGAACCAGCACCAATAGCTGAATTTATTTATGACTTTGCATTCACAAATACATGGAACTTTTTCGATCAGTCCTCAAATACCCCGACTGACTGGTTATGGGAATTTGGCGATGGCACCATTTCTGGTTTACAAAATCCAATACATACTTTTCCATTTGCAGGTGATTATAATGTCTGTTTAACTGCATACAATGGAATTGGTGGTAATACTATTTGCAAGGATGTTAATATATCGAATAGTATAATATCACTCACGTCAATTGAAATACTGATTGCACCAAACCCTGCATCCGACATATTGCACATTAGCACATCTTTGGCAGAACAGTTAGAATTTATTCAATTTATCGATATGCTTGGCAATAAAATACAGGTGCCCATGCAACAAATAGAAAATAACACCACTGCTGCCGACGTACGGAATTTACCTGAAGGAAATTATTTAATTCAAATTGAAAACAATAAGCATGTTGCTGGTGTAATTGTTCAAATTCAACATTAATATTATTTTAATTAATAAGCATTTACGTCCAACCATTAAAAAAATAGAAACCAAAGCAAAGCAAACTTGCTACTTGCTTTATTTAATGAAGTAATAGCACCATTAAAAAAACATAAAACTTGCGATTGAATTTCTACGCAAAAACACTATACAACCAGAAAATGCATTAACCAGATTAATGCCTTAATAAATTTAAAGGCATTAATCAAAAATGGGCTAAAGTTGTTCCTTTTAGCATCAATAACTACTACTCAATAGTCTTGCGAAATCTCAAGTAATTGGGGCAAACTTAAACCCAAAATATGCAATGGAAGTTGAAAAATCTTAAAATTTGAAAAAATAGCTGTTTGCTTCCAATATTGGGCTAAAGTTGTTCCTTTTAGCATCAATAACTACTACTCAATAGTCTTGCGAAATCTCAAGTAGTTGGGGCAAACTTAAACCCAAAATATGCAATGGAAGTTGAAACATCTTAAAATTTGAAAAAA
>Ga0105049_10002686_pt1 | contig 21072 bp, 16 predicted proteins | sample MAT06_FD_78087 | JGI IMG/M metagenome (GOLD analysis project Ga0105049, IMG submission 78087) | Freshwater microbial communities from Lake Fryxell liftoff mats and glacier meltwater in Antarctica - MAT-06 | ecosystem: Environmental > Aquatic > Freshwater > Ice > Liftoff microbial mat | place...
AGCTGGATTTGTCGCCGTGCTGGTCGGCTTCACCAGTTCGGTGGCGATCGTGTTCCAGGCGGCGTTGGCGTTTGGCGCAACGCCGGCCCAGATCGCGTCGTGGATGTGGGCGCTCGGGCTGGGCATGGGCCTGTGTTCCCTCGTGCTCTCGCTGGTGTGGCGTCAGCCGGTCATGGTGGCCTGGTCCACTCCGGGGGCGGCGGTGCTGGCCACAGCCGGCGCGGCAGGCGCTTACAACATGCACGACGCCGTGGGCGCCTTCATGGTGTGTGCGGCATTGATCACGCTGTTCGGGGTCACCGGTTGGTTCGAGCGCGTGATGCGGCGCATACCGATGGCGATCGCATTGGCGCTGCTGGCCGGCGTGTTGACCCGTTTCGGCCTGCAGGCCTTCGTGGCGGCGCAGACCGCACTGGGACTGGTGTTGTCGATGCTGGCCGTGTATCTGCTGGGGCGCCGTTTCGCGCCGCGTTACGCGGTTGTGCTGACGCTGCTGGCCGGTGTCGTGTTTGTCGTGACCCGAGGAGAACTTGCGCCAACCGACATCGCCTCGGGCCTAGCCATGCCGGTGTTCGTGATGCCCCATTTCAGCTGGGCAGCGGCCATAAGTCTGGCAGTGCCGCTATTTATCGTCACCATGGCATCACAGAACTTGCCTGGCGTGGCGGCTATCCAGGCCGCCGGTTATGGAGGCCCTGGCGGCATTCCGATCTCCAGGGTGATCACGGTGACCGGCGTCGCAACGCTGGTGCTGGCGCCGTTCGGCGCCTTTGCGCTGAACCTGAGCGCGATCACCGCCGCCATCTGCATGGGGCGCGAGGCGCACGAGGATCCGGCCAAACGTTACACGGCCGCCGTGAGTTGTGGCGCTTTTTACGTGCTGATCGGTATCTTCGGCGCAACCGTTACTGGCCTGTTGACGGCCTTTGCGAGGGAACTGGTGGCGGCGATCGCCGGGCTGGCGCTGCTGGGCACGATAGGCACATCGTTGTCGGCCGCGCTGCAGGACGAGCGTAACCGTGAGGCGGCGTTGATCACCTTTCTGGTGACCCTGAGTGGCGTCACGCTGGCCGGCGTCGGGTCGGCATTCTGGGGCGTGGTCGCCGGCAGCCTGGCGATGCTGTTGCAGGACTACCGTCGGCGCGCGGCGTAACGGTTTGGCCCTGTGCCCGCCGCCGGCAAGTGCCCGGTCGGGCCGGACTTTTGCCGAGTCGTCACAATAACGTTCCCGCCGTTGCCGGGCGCCGTGCGCCCGTGCGCCCGTGCGACATTTCCGCCACCGTCCTTTCCCACCATTCATCCCATGCCTATCCTGTTTGTCGCCGACCCTCTGGAATCGTTCAAGATCTATAAGGACACCAGTTTTTCGATGATGCGCGAGCTGCAGAAACGCGGCCACACCGTGTCGGCCTGCGAGGTGACCGACATCGCATGGCGCCAGGGCCAGCCAGTGAGCGCCGGCGTGCGCGACATCGTGCTCACCGGCGACAAGCAGCACTGGTTCGATGCCGGCGCCACCGGGCTGGACCGGCGCCATGCCGCGCTGAAGGATTTCGACGCCATCATCATGCGCAAGGACCCGCCGTTCGACAGCGAGTTTTTCTACGCGACGCACCTGCTCGAGCAGGCCGAACGCGAGGGCGCCCGGGTGTTCAACAAGCCGCGTGCGTTGCGCGACCATCCGGAAAAACTCGCGATCCTGGAGTTCGCGCAGTTCATCGGGCCGACACTGGTGACACGCAACGCGCAGGACGTGCGGCTATTCCATGCCGAGCACCGCGACATCATCCTCAAGCCGCTCGACAGCATGGGTGGCACCGGCATCTTCCGGGTGCGCGAAGACGGCATGAACCTGGGCGCGATCATCGAGACGCTCAACCAGGGTGGCGCGCAATCGCTGATGGTGCAGAAATACCTGCCCGAGATCGTGCAGGGCGACAAGCGGGTGCTGCTGATCGGCGGCAAGCCGGTGCCGTTTTCATTGGCGCGGATCCCGCAGGGCAGCGAGGTGCGCGGCAACCTGGCGGTGGGTGGCAAAGGTGTGGCCCAGCCTTTGTCCAAGCGCGACCGCGAGATCGCCGAGGCGCTCGGGCCGGTGCTGGCCGCACGCGGCCTGCTGCTGGTGGGGGTGGACGTGATCGGCGATTGTGTGACCGAGATCAACGTCACCAGTCCGACCTGTTTCCAGGAAATCCACGACCAGGCTGGCTTTGACGTACCGGCGATGTTCGTCGATGCGCTGGAGGCGGCGCTGTGATCCCTCGGCCAGAGCGGATGGTCAATTTGGCTAGGCGTCCTAGACGCGCAAGTAGTGTTCGAGTGCTTGTCGCGTGAACCTGTCCGACTGGAAGACCGGTTCGCCGTGATCGAGCACCAGGACACGCTGCATCACGGACATCAGGAAGGACAGGTTTTGTTCCACGATCAGAAAGCTTGCGCCGGCGTCGGAACGCTGTCGAATGTGCTGTGCCATCAAGGCGATGTTCTCGTGCTGCACGCCCTCGGTCGGTTCATCCAGTAGCGTCAAGGCAGCGCCTTCCCCCAAAGACCGCACAAAGGACACCAGCTTTTTCTCGCCGCCGCTGAGCACGCCAGCCTTGATAGCCATGCGTTCGCGTACCCGCCCGAAGGAGGTCAGCAGCGGCTCGAGGCTGCGCCAATCAGGCCGTTGCAATGACAAATTCTCCCGGACTGTGAGCGCGTCGAAGACGAGCCCTTCCTGGGGCGCATATGCGATTCCCAACGCCCGGTTGTGGTTTGGTCGCCGGTTGCCGATGGGTTCTCCTTGCCAATGCACCGTGCCTTGAGACAGGGGCAGAAAGCCGGTCAGCAGCCGCATCAAAGTGGATTTGCCGACTCCGTTGCGACCCAACACGCCGAGTACTTGTCCGGGGGCGAGGCTGAGCGAGACATTGCGCAGAACGATAGTGTCGCCATATCCGCCGCCGAGGTTGTCGACGACGAGGCCTGCCGTCGTGGAATGTGGCAGGGGGCTCATTTTTGGCCACCCGAATAGACGGCTTGCACGTCAGGATTGCCCTGAATGTCCGCGAGTGAACCACTGGCCAATAGCCGGCCTTGGTGCAGCACATGCACTTGGTCGGACAGCCTTGCGACTGCGGCCATGTCGTGTTCGATGACCAGTGCGGTGCAACCAATCAGCGTCACGGCGCGCTTGATCACGTCAGTCTGTTGTCCCGTTTCCGCCACGGACAAGCCTGCGCAGGGCTCGTCGAGCAGCAGCAGTCGTGGTTCCATGAGCAGAGTCATTGCCAACTCCAGCATTTGACGTTGGCCCTGGGACAGCTCGCCAGCATGGCGATCGGACTCGGTTTCCAGGAACGGGAACGACGCAATCAGGAACTCCCAAAGCGTTGATCGCCAGCGCCAGGTCGACGCTTGCAGCAGCTGCAGTGCATTTGCCCGATTTCCCCACAACGCGATACACAGGTTGTCGCGCACGCTCAAGGCGGAAAACACAGATGGGATCTGAAACTTGCGAGCTATGCCCATGCGCGCGATGGTGTCAGCGCGCAATCCGGACACCCGTCTCCCGCTGAAGTGAATATCTCCATCGCTCAAGGGCAGACGACCGGTCAGCGCATTGAAACTGGACGTCTTGCCGGCGCCGTTGGGGCCAATGATGCAATGAATGCCGGCGCCGCGAAGATGCAGTTGTAGACCGCTCAGAATGGAAACACCCTGTATCCGCACATTGACACGGTTGAATTCGAGCCGGATCGGTTCGAGTGTGCTCGTGTCTGCGGCGCGGTTTCTCGGTGGCGCCGGCAGGTAGTTGGGCGCTGCGGCTGACTGACTCGACAAGGGTTCTTCTCCAGCCATCCAGCTGCGCGGCCAAAGCCGCCGGCCGTAGGTCTGAAGCGCGCCAGCCATTCCAGCTGGAAAACGCAACACGACCAAGATGAAGATCAGCGCCATCGCGACTTGCCAATGAATCCACACGTCTCGCAATTCGGCCGACAACAGCCCTATGCCCACGGCGCCCAGCAGCGCCCCGTACGGCCCGAAGCGACCACCGACTGCAGTCCAGATCACCAGTTCCGTTGACAGCTCGAAACCGATCGCCTGCGGTGTAACCAGTCCCTGCTGTGTCGCGTAGAGGGCGCCTGCGCTGGCTGCCAGTGCGCCTGCCAGCGCGAACGCGAGCGCCTTGAGCCGGTCTGTCGCGAAACCGAAGAACTGCAGTCGATTCTCGTTTTGCGCAACGGCAAGCCACAACGCGCCCAGCGGCGTGCGATAAAGCCAGCCCAACAAGGCGGTGCTGGCAACCACCAGCGCGACTATCAGGTAATACATGGTGCTGTATCGATCCAGTCCGCCGATCTCCGGTATGTTCGCCAAGCCGTTGAAGCCGCCGGTCAGACCGCTCCACTGGTTCGCCAGTTGCGCCGCCAGCATGGCCAAGGCCAGCGTGATCAGGGAAAAGTTGGGTCCGCTCACATATTGCCGCGCAAACACCAGGCGCGCAATTGCATAAGCCAGTGCGGCTGGCAGCAGCACGGCCAATGGCAGCAGCGCAAGCAGCGTGGCGTTGGCTTGCGAAGCAATCAGGACCATCCCCGCCGAGTAGGCGCCCAGGCCAAAGAAAAGGGCCTGACCCAAAGGCAGGAAGCCAGCCCGACCCCACGCCAGGGCGACTCCTTGGGCGGCCACGCCGTACAGCAGGTAAGTGCCCAGCTGATACGCCCTGAAGTCGTCGCTCAGATGTGGCACGCTGCTCAGCACCAGCGCCAACATGAACGGGCCGCGCCAGTGTTTAACGCCGCGCCAGCAAGCCATTGGGTCGTAGCCAGAGGAAGCCGATCGACAGTAGCAGCACGGCGACGTAGCCCCCGGTCTGATCGGAAATGGTGGACACCACGACCTGTGTGCCGCCGATGATTCCCGATCCCGCTGCCAGCCCGGACAGGCTGCCCAGACCGCCCACCACCAGCACGAAGAAACTATCCAGCAGATAGTCCATGCCCATCAAAGGCTCCACCCGAACCAAAGGGGCGAGCAGCGCGCCAGCCAGACCTGCGCTGGCGACGCCGCAGACAAACGCGACGCACGCCTGGCGGTCCACATCGATGCCGATGGCCTGCGCCAATGGGCGGTTGGCGACGCTGGCCTGCAGCCGGGCGCCGGCCGGGCTGCGGCGGTACCAAAGGGCCAATAAGGCAAAACCCACGAAGATGACCACTATCAGCAACAGACGATAGTCCGGGTATTCGGCACCTAGTAGTGTCGATGTGCCGGACAAATTGTTGGAGACGTTCTGGTACTGGCGCCCGAAGACGGCTTCGATGCTCTTGCGCAATAAGAGGCTCAGGCCCCAGGTGGCAAGCAAGGTGTCGAGTGGGCGGCTGCGCAAGGGGCGCACCAGCCAGCGTTCCACTGGATAACCCAAGGCAGCCGTGCCCAGCACGGCCAGTGCGACGCCATAGCCTGGTGCAAGGCCATGGTTTTGCACCGCCAGCATGGCGTATGCGCCCAGCGCAATGAATTCGCCATGCGCCATGTTCATCACACCCAGTAAACCGAAAACGATGCCCAGCCCAAGCCCCACCAGCGCAAGAACTGCAATGTGATAAATCAGGTTCAACGCCAGGGTGACAGCGCTCGCGTCCATGGTATTGGTGCGGGAGATTGGTTCAGCCGGCGGCGTACAGCTGAGTTTACGGCGTCACCGCTGCACCGGCTGCCTTTGCCTTGGCTAGCAGTTCTTCCCGGCACCGACCTGTTTGAAGACCTGTACCACTTTGAAGCCGGAGCCATCGGCCCTGGCTAAATAGATGTCTTTCTTTCCGTGACGGTCCTGCATCGTGGTCTGTCCGCGCGGGCTGCTGAAGCTGACACCTTTGGCGGCAGCCTCGAGTTTTTGCGGATCCATGGATCGCGCCTTGTTGGCCATGGCCTCGAGCAGCAGAAAGCCGTCGTAAACAGACTGCGCCAGAGCATTGAGTGGCGGCGCTTGCGCGCCAAAGCGGGCGGTGTACCGTTTGGCGAAATCGATCGCTGCGGGGGTGTCGATTGCTGCGAAATAGCCTGAGGATGAATACAGGTTGGCTGCGTTCTGTGCGCCAATGCCCGCAAGGGTGTTTTCTTCGATCAGTGTTCCCAGTCGGGTCACGGTGTCCGAAAGGCCAAAACTGGCGAATGCGCGGTTGAAGCCGACCGATGCACCGCCGACAAGCGTGATCAGCACAGCCTCGGCGCCGGTCGCCTTGATTTTGGCAAGACTGGCGTCAAAGTTGTCGGTCGTGAATGGAAGGTATTCTTCACCCACGATCGATCCACCTGCCGCAGCAATGTATTTTTTTGCCATTGCGTTGGTGTCACGTGGCCAGTTGTAATCGTTGCCGATCAGGTACCATTTCTTGAGCTTGCGCTCCTTGCTGATCCAGGGTATGACCGGCTCGAGCTGTTGTGCCGGCGTCTCGGCCAGTACCTGGGTTCCCGCCGAACATTCGCCACCTTCGTACGTCGAGGTGTAGATGTAGGGAACCTGGCCTTTGAACACGCCGACCAGCGCGCCGCGTACTGCGGAATCGTGCATGCCGATGAAGGCTTGTACCTTTTGTCCTTTCCAGAGTTTGAGCGCGGCCTGGCTCGCCTCCGCTGGTGGAACGCCCGCATCGCTCACGATCATTTCGATCGGACTGCCCGCCAGACCGCCGCGGGCATTGATTTCCGCAACTGCAAGCTCCGCGCAATTCTTGGCGGAGGGGCCGAAAAGCCCAGCGGGACCGCTCATGGGGATCATGACACCCACCTTGACAGGACCGGCCGCGAATAATTGGCGATGCGACAGCAGGCCAGTGCTGGCCATGCTACCTATTGCCAGGCTTTTTTGGATCAAGGAACGGCGTTTCATTGGGGAACTCCAGTCAAGAAATGGGTTGATGCAATCGCGAAGGGCACGCGCCTGTGCTGCGCTGTATTGTTGCGCGCGCTCACTGAAAGACTCCGGCAGGAGCCGGCATGGGGCCCAGGCACCGTTCGATCGCTGCCGCGATTGCCAGCGCACGCGTATCCGAACCCTGTGGACCGTCGATTTCAATTCCAACCGGCAGCCCTGCATCGGTGAGTCCGGCTGGCAGGCTGATGCCCGGTATGCCGCTGTTGCTTCCCGGGTCGGTGTTGCGAATGTAGGTGGCGAATGTGGGCACCCGAACCGACCCCAGGGCAACGGTGTCGTCTTCGCCGATCGGCCGCGCAGGCAAGATGGAGGTCGGAAACAACATCCCGTCCAGGCGGTTTTGCTGGAAGTAGCGGGTGTAGCTATCCTGCAGCATGGCCCGGCTTCGAATCGCGTTGTCATACGCCGCACGGGGCATGGCGCCGTCGCCCTGCAGCGACTGCATCAGCCCTGCCACGTCAGGGCTACCGATACCGGCAATCAATTCGTGCAAGGGGATGTCGCAACCGGATGCACGCAGGTAGGCGGGCAGATCCTGCATCACCTCGTACAAGGCCACTGGAAAACCAACGGCGGCATTGAGCTCTGCCAGATTCTCCACATCCGCGTCAACAAAAGTCACGCCGGCCTTCGCCAAAATGGCCAAAGTCTGCTGCACGACGTTGGCTATGCCGGCATCGAGGTCAGCGAAAAAATAGGCTTTCGGCAGTCCGAGACGCAGTCCGCGCAGTTCGATCTCCGCACCGGCCGTCGAATCACTTTGCTGAGCACCGCGCAGGATGGCGTCCAGCAGCGTGATGTCAGCCACGGATCGGGCAATGGGGCCTGCCGTATCGCGGGTATGGGAAATCGGTACGATTCCCAGCTGGCTGTAGCGCCCGACGGTTGGTCGAAAACCAACGACGCCGCATAAGGCGGCGGGCAGGCGGACCGAGGCTCCCGTATCGGTTCCGATCGCCGCAGGAACCAGGCGCCCCGCGACCGCCGCAGCGGAGCCGCCGCTGCTGCCCCCGGGAATCATCTTGGTGTTCCATGGGTTGCGTGTCGCTCCGGTGACGGCGTTATTGCTCGTGATTCCAAACGCCAATTCGTGCATGTTGGTCTTGCCGGCCAAAAGCGCGCCAGCGTCGAACAGACATTGCGCCACTGGGGCGTTATTTGCGGGTGTGAATCCCTTCAATGCCCCGGTGCAGGCTGTCGTTGGCAGGTCCGAAGTATTGATGTTGTCCTTGAGTCCGAGTGGTATGCCCGCCAGCGGGCAAGCGGCATCGCGGGTCGTGCCCGACCTGTCAGCCGCTGCGGCTTGGCGCAATAGCTGCTCGTGATTGGTGGCGACAAACGCATTCAACGCGACTGCGCCGGGCTCGGTCTTGATCAGCTCGGACACGTATTCCAGTGCGCTGAATTGCCCCCGCACCATCAGAGCACGTGCTTGAACGACGGTCAACACCTTCAGATTCATACTCATGTCCTTGATGGGAGCGTTGCTTCATTGCCTCATTTCCATTTGCAACGCATCGATGCAGGAATGCTAGTAATGCGCACGGCTGCGCGATATCCTCATGAATGACGATAGGAGTTACCCGTGGTGCGCTTTTCAAACCGATGAAGCCGACGCACAATGGCTCGCATGTATCTGTCTCCAGCCAAGATGCGAACACTCTCGCGCGTGATTCAAACGCTGGCTGAGCCCTATGGGGAAGCGCAAGTGCGTGAACTGGTCGGACACCAACTGTTGGAGTTGTTGGACGCCGACTACTACGCCTCGTATGTCTGGAACGACTCTTTGCAGCGATTCGCCGGACGCGTCGCTCTGCATATGGACGACGCGAATCTCGGATGTTATGAAAATTATTACCAGTTCCGCGATCCGATTACGCCCCAGATGCAGACCATGCGTATCCCGGTTCTGGTGGAGGAGATCATGCCGCAGGCCGAGCTGATCCGCACCGAATTTTTCAACGATTTCCTGGCCCGTGATGGACTATATTGGGGCGTCAACATGTATGCGTGGGAGGGCCATCGCAGCCTGGGTGATCTGCGGATCTGGCGCAACCGGCGCCGCGAGCGGTTCGATAACGACACACTCGAATTGCTGAACTTGATCAAACCAGCCTTTGGCGCCGCGTTGAGCCGCGCCAGAAACAGCGGCCTCGCGATCGATAGTCAGACGATGGTCGTTGCCGGAGATGTATTTAGCAATCCCGCCGGCAATGGCGAGGCGCGAGCGTTGGAAGTATTGAGCGCACGTGAACTCGAAGTCGCCAGTCTGGCTGCACTGGGCCATAGCGACAAGGAAATTGCCCGACATCTGGATATTGCGTTCACAACAGTACGCACCCATTTAGGCCACGCGTTCCGCAAGCTGGGTGTCGACAACCGGGTACAACTTGCGACGCGCCTGGAAAACAGGCATCGCCGCACTGCCTGATGCCAGACAAACTTTCATGACGCCCACTCTTCACCCCGCATCATGAAGGTTATCTCGCGTTAGCGTGCCGCCTCCACCGTCACCCTCGGTGCCATCGCGCCGGACTGCGGACAACCCTCGACGAAGGTGATGAACTCGCCCGGCAGCAGCGCGGTCCACTCCTCGTTGGTCGTCAGCGGCTCGGTCACAACGATGGCCAGCCGGTCTTGCGGGCAGTTGTGCTCGGACAGGTCCATCTTGATGTCTTCGTCGCGCAGGTGCACTTCGGTGAACGGGTGCTGGCGCACCAGGTAGTGCAGCTTGGTGCTGGCATGGGCCCACAAGGCCTGCCCGTTGCTGAGCAGGAAGTTGAAGGTGCCGTGCGCGGCGATCTGCGGCACCAGTTCCTGCAGCGTCAGGCTCAGCTCGGCGACGCTGGGAACACCGGCATGTGACTTGACCATCTCCTGCATCAGCCAGCAAAACGCTAGCTCGCTGTCGGTGTCGCCGACCGGACGGAAGTTGCCGTGCAGCGTCGGCGCGTAGTCCTGGAGGTCGCCGTTGTGCGCGAAAACCCAGTAGCGGCCCCAGAGTTCACGCACGAATGGGTGCGAGTTTTCCAACGCGATCGAACCCATCGTGGCCTTGCGCACATGGGCAATCACGTTGTGGCTCTTGATCGGGAAGCTGCGCAGCATGTGCGCCAGCGGTGAGGTGGCGGCGCTTTCCTTGTCGACGAAGTGCCGGATGCCGCGCCCGGGTTTCTCGCCTTCGCTCTCGAAGAACGCGATGCCCCAGCCATCGGCATGGTGGTCGGTGGCGCCGCCGCGCCGGGCGAATCCGGTGAAACTCAGGGTCAGGCTGGCGGGCAGCCGGCTGTTCATTCCCAATAACTGGCACATGGTGCGTTTGTAGGTTGCAGGGCGTTGGGGCGAACACTCGCCCGACGCGGCCTATGTGCAGTTTAGCGGCGCGCCAATCCGCGGCCCGGCACTATTGCCCGGGTTGTTGTTGCGGCGCCGCATCTGCGGGCGGCGCGCGCAGCTGCCAGGCCGCCAGCATGGCCAGCACACACAAGGCGGTCAGCATCAGGAACGACTCGTTGAATGCGGCTAGCCGCGCCGGACTGCTGGCGACCGTCGCGAGGTTGTCGCCATGCGCGGCCAGCCGCCACTCCAGCACAATGCCGCACAGGCTCACACCCGCAGATCCGCCCAGCATGCGCACGAAATTGATGGCGCTAGCGCCCTGGGCGATCAGGTCCTTGTTCAGGCCGCGCATCGCACCCAGGTTCAGCGAAGGCAGGATGAAGCCCAGCCCGATCCGGCCCAACACGGTGAACGCGATGACGTACCAGATCGGAGTGCGTAAGGTGATCACCAGGATCAGCGCGAACGACAGTGCCAGCAGCCCAAGGCCCAGGCTGACCAGGATATGGGTCGAATAGGTGTCGGCCAGCCGTCCGGCCAGCGCAATTGTCAGCGCCAGCGCCAGACCCGACGGCAACAGGATGCCGCCCACGTACGACGGTGACAGCTGCAGTCCCAACTGCATATAGACCGGCAGCAGGTAGGTCGATCCGAACAGCGCCATGCCGTAGATGAAGGCGACGATGCTGCCCATGGCAAAACGCCGATCCGCGAACAAGGCCTGGTTCATCAGCGGCGAACCGCGATCACCCCGCGCCATGGCCTGGCTCAGCGCACGCTGGCGCACAACGAACCATACGATGAGGGCCAGCGCGGCGCCGAACAGCCCCACGATTGCCGCCCCCGATCCCGCGTGCAACTGCACCAATCCGTTGAGCAAGCAGATCGTGCCCGCGCCGGCGATCAGCAGGCTCGGCCAGTCCATGCCAGCGGCATCGCGGTTGGCGCTGGCACCGCCTGGCGCCGCCGTCGGCACATACCGTGCGGACATCCACAACGACACCAGGCAGAACGGCACGACCATGAAGAAGATCGAGCGCCAGCCGAACAGATCGACCAGCACGCCGCCCAGGCTCGGGCCCAGCGCCGGCGCCAGCACCACGCCGGTGCCGAAGATGCCCATGGCCCGGCCCTGCTCGTGTGGGGCAAACGCGCGCATGATGACGATGGCCGGAATCGGCTGAACCACGCCGGCCGCCAGGCCCTCGGCCACGCGCGCGGCCAGCACCAGCGGGAAGCTGTTGGCAAAACCGCCGGCGACGCCGCCGATCAGCAGCAGCCACATCGTGCCGGCGTAGGTACGGCGATATCCGAAGCGCCCCAGCATCCAGGGCGTAGTCAGCATGGCCACGGTCATCGCCATCATGAAGCCCGAGGCGACCCATTGCGCCCGTTCCTGGCCAATCGCGAAATGTGCGCTCAGGTCGGGAACCGCGACGTTGACGATGGTCGACGACATGATGGCCGCGACCGAGCCGGTCATGACCGCGAGCAGCAGCAGCCAGCGGTAACGCGCGCCATAACGCGCCTGCAGTTCCGGCAGCGTGCTGGCGCGGGTCAATTGCGTGGTTCAGACCACAACTTCCCGCCGGTAGCCCAGTTCTCGCGCTTGACGTCGGTGATCAGGATGTCGACCGATTCCGGCGAGCCGCCGAGCACCTCGACCGTGACCCGGGTGATTTCCTGGACCAACTTTTTCTTCTGCTCGACAGTTCGGCCTTCCATCATTTCAATGTGGTAGGTGGGCATGGTGACTCCTTGGATGTGGATGGATCGGGGGGAAAAAAATTGGGATCGGCAGTGTCGAAGCTCGCCGCACAGCGCGGTCAGGCGGCTCCGGCTGCCGTCTGTGTGCTCGGCTCGTCGGGCAGGAACGCGACGATAGCCGCCGAACAACCGGCGATGGCGGCCATGGCCAGCAACAGGCTGTCGAATCCGGCCGACTTGACCGCCGGCCCCAGTGAATATACCGCCAGCGAGGCCACGCTGAATGACACGGCCAGGCGCATGCCCGAGACGCGCGAACGGTAGGCGTCGTCGACATACCGCACGACCATCGCATCGGTGAACGGTATGGCACCGAAGATCATGACCATGAAACCGATCTGCATCCAGAACAGCATCCAACCCTGGGCATGCGCGGCCAGCAGGAACATCGGGATCTGCAGCAACACGATGGCCAGGTACAGGCGCTTGATTGCGAACCGGTCGATCAGCCGGCCCACGATGACCTGCGAAAACGATGCGATGGCGTAGACGGCGGCCAGCATGATGCCCAGCTGCGCCGGGTCTTCGACGATGCCTGCGAAGCGCTCGCGCATCAGCTGGCCGTTGCCGTTGGTCGTGAAGTTGAACAACAGGCTGCTGGTGATCGCGGCGAAGGTCATGACCATGAACATGCGCGCCAATTGCGGCTTGGCCAAGCCCACTTTGGCGCGGGTCGTGCGCCGCGACGGCGACTCGGTCTCCGGTGGCGCCAGGCGCAGGAAAAGAAAGCCGCAAGCCAGCGACAGCAGGCCCGGAATCACGAACGCCGCACGCCAGCCGATGTACTTGACCGTGAATCCGGTCAGGATGGCGGCAAACGCGATGCCCATGTTGCCGGCCAACCCGTTGATACCGATCGTCTGGCCCGGTTTGGCAGCATGCTGCAGCAGCATCGGAATACCGACCGGGTGGTAGATGGCTGAAAACAGGCCCAGCACCGACAGCGCGATGGCCATCTGCCATGCGTTCTGCACCAGCGCGCACAGCAGCGCCGAGGCGCCCATGCCGAAGAAGAAGATCAGCATCATCGAGCGCCGTCCCCACAGATCGCCCAGGCGACCGGCCGGCACCGATCCCAGGCCGAACATCAGGAAAGCGCCCGCGCTGTAGGGCATCAGGTCCTCCCAGCGCGCGAAACCGAAATCGACCGCCACGCTGGCCACGGCGGTGGCGAAGATCAGCAGGAACATGTGGTCCAGCGCGTGGCCGAGGTTGAGCAGGAGAGTGGTGCTGCGCTTGAGTTCCATGGGTGGGCCAAGTGGTTGGACGGTGCGGTGATTCTCGCCCAAGCCGCCGGCCTGGGCTTGGCGCTTGGCCGTCTGCCGGTTGCGCTGGGAGTCGCCGCTGGCCGCGCGCTGTCAATCGCGTGCACAGTCATCGCGTGCAAGTACAGTACTTGACGTACTACCGGTTCGCGCCCACACTGAATCGCACTGCCGCCACGCAAGGAGATCTGTTGCGCGCCCATCGTTCGAGGAGATTGTCCATGGAGGACCCGTCGGTTTCAGGTCGCCTGCGGCAAAGCGGCAAGCCGCCGGCATGTTGTGGCCATCCTTGTCGGAGCGAACGATGATCGACCGCCGCAGCGCATTGGCAGGGCTGGCCCTTGCCTGCATGGCATCGCCCACACCGGCACAGACGACCGGACCGCCGGTGGTCTATTTCATGGCCCTGGCCACACGTGAGTCGGATGCCGCGAGTATTGCTGCATTTCGTGCCGGCATGCGGGAGCGCGGCCATGTGGAGGGGCGCAGCTACGTTCTCTTCGAGCGATATGCGGCAGGTGATGTCCCCGGTGCCGAGCGCGCGTTGCGCGATCAGTCCGCATCCCCTCCGGCCGTTTTCCTCGCTCCCGGGCCGGCTGCCGCACGCATCATCTTGCGCGTGCACAAGAACGTGCCGGTCGTAACCGTTGGTCTGCACCCTCAGGGTGGGCAAAGCGATCTGTTTGCCAGTCTGGCCAGGCCTGGCGGCATGGTCACCGGCGTCTCGAATTTTGGTGAACAACTGGCGGCCAAACGGGTGCAGCTGCTGGCCGAGGCGATGCCGAAACTGCGAACGGTAGGCGTGCTGCACAACGCCGTCGATCCGGTCTTCCGGCGCTGGGGCGAAGAGACCGAAGGCGAGATCCGGTCGCAGGGATTTGCCGCCGAACGGCTGGAGATACATTCGACTGCCGTCGATGCCCTGGCTCAGACCTTGCGCCGGGCCCGCGCGCGGGGGGTCGATGCCATCGTCGTGGTGCGTGACTTCCTCACCGCGTCGCTTTACCAGCCAATTGCGCAGCTCAGTCGCGAACTCGGCGTGCCCGTGATCGCGGAGGAGCGCCGCTACGTCGACGCCGGCGCGTTGATGTCTTACGGCGCCAGCGACCAGGCGCTGTTTGCGCAAGCGGCCGGATTCGTGCACCGCATTCTGGCCGGAGCCGTCCCAGCGGATATGCCGGTGCAGTTGCCCACCCGCTTCGAACTGGTTATCAACCTCAACACCGCCAAGGCGCTGGGTTTGAAAATTCCGCGATCCATGCTGCTGCTTGCCGACGAGGTGATTCAGTGACGGCCTGGCCCGAAGCCACAAGGCCCGGGCCGCACGCCTGCCGCAGGGCACAATCGGAGCGATGAGCGCATTGGAGCCGATCCTCCCCGCCCGTGCTGGATCGCACAGCCGCCTGCGCGGACGCCTGTTCCGCAAATACCTGCTGCTGATCATCGCGCTGGTGAGTGTGGCGATGTTGACTTCGGGTGGCGTCGGCCAATATTTCTGGCAGAAGGAAACCCACGCTGCGCTGGCTGACCTGCAGCGCGAGAAGGCGATCGGCGCTGCCTCGCGGATAGAGCAATACATCACCCAGGTTGCGCGCCAGATCGGTTTTGCCGCCTTGCCTCAGATCGGTGCGGCCGACGTCGAACTGCGCCGCATCGAGTTTCTGAAGTTGCTGCGCCAGGTGCCCGAGGTCACCGACATCGCACTGCTCGACAGCAAGGGCCGCGAACAAATTGCGGTCTCGCGCCTGGGAATGGACGTCCTCGCCTCGGGCCGGGACCGGTCGCAGGAGGCGGCTTTCCTTCAGGCGCGGCGCGGCCAGCCCTGGTATGGCCCGGTCTATTTCCGCAAGGAAACCGAACCCTACATGACGATTGCGACCCGCGCAGGCGGCGACGATGGGCCTGTGACAGTGGCCGAGGTCAACCTGAAGTTCATCTGGGACGTGGTCACGCGCATCAAGATTGGCGAAAAAGGCAAGGCCTACGTGGTCGACGACAAGGGCCTGCTGGTGGCCGACCCGGACATCGGCCTGGTGCTGCGCAAGACCAGCATGGCGCAGCTGGCCCACGTGAAGGCGGGGGCCGATGTCCATGGCGCCGACACCCCGGCCATGGAGTCGCATGACCTGCAGGGCGTGCCGGTGCTGACGTCGGTGGTCTCTATCGAGCCGCTGGGCTGGAAGGTTTTTGCCGAGCAGCCCTGGTCCGAGGTTACCGCCAAGCTCGATGCGTCCATGTTGCGTACCGGCCTGCTATTGCTGGCAGGACTGCTGATTTCGGCGCTGGCCGCATGGGCGCTGGCGCGCAGCATGGTGCGTCCGATCCGAACCCTCGACGAAGGCGCCCGGCGCATCGGCGCCGGCGACCTGCACCAGCAGATCGACATCCGCACGGGCGACGAGTTGCAGGGACTTGCCGAGCAGTTCAACGCGATGACCGCCCAGCTGCGCGAGTCCTATGCCGGGCTCGAGCGCAAGGTCGAGGAACGCACGGCCGAGGTCACGCAGGCGCTGGAATACCAGACCGCCATCAGCGACGTGTTGCGCGTGATCAGCGAGTCACCGACCGACGTTGCGCCGGTGTTCGAGGCCATCATGGACAGCGCGACCCACTTGTTTGGCGTATCGATCGCTGCCGTGTTCCGCTACGACGGGCGCCTGGTACACATGATCAGCACCAAGGGATGGTCCGAGGACGCCATGAAGGATGCGGACCGGCTGTACCCGGCGCCACCCAATCCCGAAATGATCAGCGGGCGCGTCATCCTGTCGGGCAAGGCCCAGACGATTGCAGACACGTTCGCCGACGCCGCTTATGACCAGGCAACAGCCCATGTGGGTGATTGGCGCCGCATGATGGCCGCGCCACTGCTCAAGGACGGTGCCGTGGTGGGTGTGCTGGTGATGGCCTGGGCCGAGCCGGGCGAGGTGCGCCGCCATGAACTCGATCTGCTCAAGACTTTTGCCGACCAAGCGGTGATTGCGATCGAGAACGTGCGCCTGATCAGCGAGACCCGCGAGGCGCTGGAGCAGCAGACTGCCACGGCCGAGGTGCTGCAGGTCATCTCCGGTTCACCGACCGACGTGCAGCCGGTGTTCGACGCCATCGCCGAGCGGGCGATGACCCTGTGCGACGCGCGCATCGGCGCCGTGACCCAGTTCGACGGCGAGTGGCTGCATCTGGTGGCGTTCCACGGCGTCACGGACCAGGCGCGCGATACGATGCACGCCGCGTTTCCGCTACGCCCGGGGGGTGATGCGATCGCCGCGCGCGCCATTGCCAACCGTGCGCCGGCACAGATCGCAGACGTGCTGGCAGATCCCGGTTATGCGCTCAAGGAAGCGGCGCTACGGGCGGGTTACCGCAGCAACCTGGCGGTGCCGATGGTGCAGGATGGCACGCTGGTCGGCTCCATTGTGGTGTGCCGCGCGCAGGTCGGACCATTCCCCGACAAGCAGGTCAAGCTGCTGCAGACCTTTGCCGACCAGGCGGTGATCGCGGTGCAGAACGTACGCCTGTTCAACGAGATCCGCGACAAGAGCCGCCAGCTGGAGATCGCCAACCAGCACAAGAGCGAGTTCCTGGCCAACATGTCGCATGAGCTGCGCACCCCGCTCAACGCCATCATCGGCTTCTCCGAGGTGCTGCTCGAGCGCATGTTTGGCGAGCTCAACGAGAAGCAGGACGACTACCTCAAGGACATCTTCACCTCGGGCAAGCACCTGCTGTCGCTGATCAACGACATCCTTGACCTGTCCAAGATCGAGGCCGGACGCATGGAGCTCGACCTGGGCGAGTTCGACCCAGCGCAGGCGATCGGCAACGCGATGACGCTGGTGCGCGAGCGGGCGCAGACGCACGGCATCGCGCTGGGCCTTGAAGTGGCCGACGATATCGGCGAGATCCGCGCCGACGAGCGCAAGTTCAAGCAAATCCTGCTCAACCTGCTGAGCAATGCGGTCAAGTTCACACCCGATGGCGGCCGGGTAGGGGTGCGCGCCCGACGGATCGACGCCACCATCGAGGTCGCGGTGCAGGACACCGGCGTGGGCATCTCGGCCGAAGACCAGCTGGTGGTGTTCGACGAGTTCAAGCAGGTCGGGCGCCATTACACCAACAAGCATGAAGGTACCGGGCTGGGGCTGTCGCTGACCAAGCGTTTTGTCGAGCTGCACGGCGGCACGCTGTCGCTGCAGAGCAAGCCAGGCGTCGGATCCACCTTCACCTTCACGCTGCCGGCACGGGCCGAGACAGCAGAACCCATCGCGGAGGTAGTCGTATGAAGACCATCCTGATCGTCGAGGACAACGAAAAAAACATGAAGCTCGCGCGCGACGTGTTGCAGGCCAAGGGGTATGCGACGCTGGAGGCGGTCAACGGCGAAACCGGCGTGCGCCTGGCGCTGGAGCACAGGCCCGACCTGGTGCTGATGGACATTCAGCTGCCGGACATCAACGGCATTGAGGCATTCGGCCGGATCCGCGCAAATGCGGACACAGCCGCGATTCCGGTCGTCGCGTTCACGGCGTCGGTCACCCCGGTTGATCGCAACCGCATCGTCGATGCCGGATTCGACGCCTTCATCGGCAAGCCGGTCAATCTCAAGGAATTCCTCGCCACCGTGGCGCAGGTACTCGCGAAGGTACCCCAGTGACCGATGGCGCGCGTATCCTCGTCGTCGACGACACGCCGGCCAATGTCAAGCTGCTGGTCGACCTGCTGACCGTCAAGGGCTATGCCGCGTCCAGCGCCGTCAATGGCGAGCAGGCGCTGGCGATGATTGCGCAGGACATGCCCGATCTGGTGTTGCTCGACATCATGATGCCGGGCCTGTCGGGTTACGAGGTCTGCAAGCGGCTGCGGGCTGACCCTGCCACGGCTTTGCTGCCGATCGTGTTGTGCACCTCGCTCGACGCCACGCAGGAGCGCGTCAACGGCATCGAGGCGGGCGCCGACGATTTTCTGACCAAGCCGATCAACCGGCCCGAGCTGTTCGCCCGCGTCAAGTCTTTGTTGCGCATCAAGGCGCTGCAGGACGAGGTCAAGGCGCAGGCGGCGCAGATCGCGCAGTGGAACGCCACGCTGGAGCAGCGGGTGCAGGAGCAGGTCGGGCAGATCGACAGCCTTGGGCGCCTCAAACGTTTCTTTTCGCCGCAGCTATGCCAGGCTATCGTCGACGGTGGCGAGAACATGCTCAAGACGCACCGGCGCGAGATCTGCGTCGTCTTCATCGACCTGCGCGGCTTCACCGCATTCACCGACCAGGCCGAGCCGGAGGAGGTGATGGAGATGCTGCACGCGTTTCACGCCTGCATGGGCCAGCTGGTGCTGGAACATGGCGGCACGCTGGAGCGGTTTGCCGGTGACTCGGTGATGGTGTTCTTCAACGATCCCGTAGAGATCGAGCGACCGGCGGAGGCCGCAGTGCGCATGGCGCTGGCGATGCAGGTTGCGTTTCCACCGCTGGGCGCGCAGTGGCGCAAGCGGGGTTACGACCTGGCATTGGGTTGTGGCGTCGCGCAGGGTTATGCCACGCTGGGGCAGATCGGCTTCGAAGGCCGCTGGGACTACGCGGCCATCGGCAGCGTGACCAACCTGGCCGCGCGGCTGTGCGCCGAGGCTGCCGGAGGCCAGGTGCTGGTGGACCGCAAGACCATGGCTCGGGTCGAGGAACTGGTGCAGGCCGAATCGGTCGGGCCGCTCACGCTCAAGGGTTTCGCGCATCCGGTGCCAGCGTTCCATGTGACGGGGCTGCATCCGTCGGGCTGATACCGCTGGCGTCGGCGGCATCGCGCAGCGGCGACAATGCCGCCTCCCGACCTCTGCCCGACCTCTCACTGTGCGCCGCCTCAACTCCCCTGCCGTTCGAACCGAAACCGCCGCCTTGTGGCAACTTGCCTGGCCGATCCTGATCGGCCAACTGGCCACCGTGGGCATGGGCGTGGTCGACGTGGCGATGGCCGGCCATGCATCGGCGCAGGACCTGGCCGGCGTGTCGCTGGGCGTGTCGATCTGGCACCTGGTCATCATCACGCTGATGGGCATCCTGATGGCGGTCAGCCCGATCGTGTCGCAACACGTGGGTGCAGGCGCATTCCACGAGATTCCCGGCGTGGTGCGCCAGGCCTTGTGGAAGGCGCTGGGCCTGGGCCTGGTGGCGATGCTGGTGGCCAATGGTGCTGCGCTGCTGTTCAACCACCTGGACATCGAACCGCAGGTGCGCAATGTTGCCAGCAGCTTCGTGTTCATCGTCAGCTTTGCGTTGCCGGCCTTTTGCTGCTACCGGGTGCTGTACGGTTACAGCGCCAGCATGGGCGAGACCAAGCCGATGATGGCGATCGCATTGGTCGCGCTGCTGCTCAACATCGTCATCAACTATGCGCTGGTATTTGGCAACTGGGGTTTTCCGCGCATGGGCGGCGTCGGCTGCGCCTGGGCCACACTGCTGTGCGTGTGGTTCGACCTGATCGCCATCGTCTGGTGGATCCGGCGCTCGCCCGCCTACCGAAAGGCGCAGCCGCTGGACGCCTACGAGCCGGTGCAATGGCCGCAGATTCGCAACCTGCTGCGCATCGGTCTGCCGATCGGCGTGACCTATTTCGCCGAATCGAGCGCCTTCAGCCTGATTGCGATTCTGGTGGCCGGATTCGGCACCACCCAGGTGGCGGCGCACCAGATTGCGCTGAACTTCGCGTCGCTGGTGTTCATGGTGCCGATGAGCCTGGGTATCGCGCTGCTGACCCGGGTCGGCCAGGCGCTGGGGGCGCAGGATCCACAGCTGGCGCGTTTTCGGGCCTGGCTTGGGGTGGCTCTGGCGTTTGCCGTGGCTGTGGTCTCGGCCGTGGCGATTGCGCTGTTCAACAACCAGATCGCCGGTGCCTATACCAATGACATGGCGGTCGCCGCGCTGGCCGCGCATTTGCTGGTGTTTGCTGCGCTGTTCCAGTTGCCCGACGCGATCCAGGTCGCGACCAGTTGCGCGATCCGCGCCTACAAGGTGACACGTCCTCCGATGCTGATCCACATGGCTGCTTTCTGGGGTATCTGCCTGCCGCTCGGGTGCGTCCTGGGCTTGGCGCCGGCATGGTTGCCCTGGCGTCCGGTCGAGGCCATGGCCGCCCAGGGTTTCTGGATCGCGTTGGTCGTGGGCCTGAGCATTGCGGCCGTGGGGCTGGTATGGTTGCTCAACCGTTTGTCGTTGCAGTGGCTGCACGACGTGGCAAAACCGGGATTCGTGGCAACAACAATTTCTTGACAGGAGCATGGGCATGACCGAAGGAGTGACGGCGCCGGGTTTCGAGGCAGTGCGCGGGGCGTTCGAGCGCAACCTGGCCGATGGACTGGAGTGTGGCGGGGCGGTTGCGGTATGGCTGGACGGCAAACCGGTGGTCGACCTGTGGGGCGGTATTCGCGATTCGGACGGCCGCAAGCCCTGGAAAAGGGACACCCTGGTCAATGTTTGGTCGGCCGGCAAGGGTGTCGTTGCGTTGGCGGTGGCCATGCTGGTGGAGCGCGGCAAACTCGACTATGTGGCGCCAATGGCGCGTTATTGGCCCGGATTCGCGGCCAACGGCAAGCAGAACATCACGCTGGACCAGGTCATGTCGCACCAGGCCGGGCTCGATGGTTTGCCGGAGCCGCTATCCGATGCCCAGTGGCTGGCATGGACGCCGGTGGTCGAGGTTCTGGCTGCCATGAAACCCAACTGGGCGCCAGGCAGCGTCTGTGTCTACCATCCTGAAACCTACGGCTATCTGGCCGGTGAGCTCGTGCGCCGGG
>Ga0105049_10002691_pt1 | contig 21057 bp, 18 predicted proteins | sample MAT06_FD_78087 | JGI IMG/M metagenome (GOLD analysis project Ga0105049, IMG submission 78087) | Freshwater microbial communities from Lake Fryxell liftoff mats and glacier meltwater in Antarctica - MAT-06 | ecosystem: Environmental > Aquatic > Freshwater > Ice > Liftoff microbial mat | place...
ATATGCGGCGTCGTCTTCGCGCCGTAGTTCTTGCCCGTGGCACCGCTCTCATCCATCAGATACGCCGTGGGCGCTGCTTTACTCGCTTTCAGGATGCCGTTTATTACGTCAGGCTTCCTGTAATCCTGATGACCGGGCTCGGTCGAGCTAACGGACAGCCAGACCACATTGTCTTTGGTGTACTTCGACTGGAGGCCTTGCATATTAGCTGAGTCATAGTGTTTCTTTACAAACGGGCACTCTGGGTTGTGCCATTCCAGGACCACGGTTTTGCCCTTGTAGTCGGCAAGCTTGACGGCTTTGCCGTTGGTGTCGTTCAACGTAAATGCCGGCGCGGGTTGGCCAACGGTGGCGGCGTTCGCTGCCGAGGCCGCAAGGAAAGAAATCGACGCGCCGATGAGCGAGAAGAGCAGAGTTTGTTTCATGACGGGATCCTTGAGTAATGGCTGGATTGGGAAGCTGATAGAAGGGGATTTGAGCAATTCTTTTGGCGAAAGTTTCATCGCCAGATAGCAATGATATTACGACTGATTGTGCTGCGCGGCCAACTCAAAGCGCCTTGGTCATGAATACACTGTGCGGGTCTTCAACATAGCTGCCGAATGGTCCGCAGGTCTGAAAGCCAAAGCCTGCGTAGAGCTTGTGCGCCGGGGCGAATGCCAGTGCGCCGCCAGTTTCCAGGCTCAGTCGCCGATACTTTCGCCGGTGCGCTTCACCGATGATGTGCGTAAGCATCTGCGCGGCGACACCTTTGCGCAGGTGTGCGGTTGCCGTCCGCATCGATTTGATTTCACCGTGGTCGGGCGAGAGTGCTTTTAGTGCGCCGCAGCCCAGCAATTCTTGTTCCTGCCATGCGCACCAGAACGTGATGTCGGGCTGGCGCAATTTCGCCAAGTCCAACGCGTGCACACTTTCGGGTGGGGAAAGCAGTCGCATGCTGTTCAAATGCTCCTGCAAAAGCTGCGCGATTTCAGGGCCGTGCAAATCATCGACGCGAATATCCATGGTGTAACGGCTCCTCAGTTGGCGGGACAAGCGTTATTTGATTTCCGCAAACTCGAGGATGCGGCCACGATTCACGGTGTGATTGGTAAATTTTTTCAGACAGTTTAATCAACGACAAGCCAGTCGTCCACGGCCTGCCTTGCAAACGGGTTTCAGGGCACTTCTAAAAACCCCCGTTCACTCTGATTAGGGTATCGAAGGGCAAAGCCTACCGTTTGGAATTATTAGCGTAGGGGTGCGGCGCTTCGATACCTCAGCGTGGACGGATGTTTTTAGAGGTTCGCCGATTGGCCGCGTACCCCTTCCAGTTCAGGTATCTTCCTCAAACTGAATCATCACCCAGGCACCTGCGCTTTGCACAGGCAAGGTGGCGCGGATGGCGAGGCGCTTGCTGCCGGTTTTTAATTCGAATCGCCGCGTGTATGCCAATGCGCTGCTGGAGACCAGCAATAGTTCCTGCTGTTCGGGATGTTCTGGCCGGCTGAGGAATAATCCAGTGACGGCGCTGATTTGGGCGTCTCGCACTTGTTCATCGGGCTGGCGCGGGATAAGCCGTACTGGCACCGCATCTTCACCGATAACCTGTAAGCCGAATCTTGTATCGGTTTCGTCGAGCCCTTTGAATTTGCGAACCACGCGGCCCACGCTCCACACGACTTCGCCTTCCACGGCGACCAGGATTAACGTGCCAACCGGGATTTCTGCATCCGCCGTATGCGACGACGCCAGACCAAATCCACCGGCGCTTTGATCGCGAATCCGCCATAGCAGAAAATTCTCGCTGTTGCGTTGTTCTGTACTCGCCTGGGGTTGCGGGTCGAAAATCGGCAAGGCCGTTCCTGAGCGCGCAAGCGCTTCGCCAAAAATGCCGAGGCTACGCGTTGACGGATAGGTGATGGGGAATGTGCCGCGGCTGGCCTTGATGCCCCATTTTGAAGCTTCGATGAAATCCTGAATTTGGTTCCAGCCGATGACGACCTGCGCAAAGCGATTCGGCGGCGCGACCTGACGCACGCGAGCTTCCTGGAAGCCGGCGGAGCGATCGTGGTACAGCTTTTCCAGCCAGGCCAGCGTGTCGGCAAAGTCGGCCTCGGTGGCTTCGTTCAACTCCCCAGTGGTGGCGTCCTCTTGATCGCTATTGGCCAGATAGGCGTCCATCTCTTCGATGCGCCGCGCAATGGCGCGAATATCGAGGTAACGAAGCGTCGGTCCACCGTCTGGAACAACTCGTTCGATTCCATCACTTGAGTCGAGCTTTACCTGCATGCTGTGCTTGCCGGCGACCGGTGTGAGGTCCAGCACAACGTCGGAAGCCCAGGTACTTAACCAGTGCTGCGCAACCAACTGCTGCACGGACTGCAGATCGCGCTGCGCCAGATCTGCCATTAGCAACAACAGCACATACTGGCCTTTGGGCGTAATCGAGAAATCGACGTCCGCTTCGTATGGATAGACTTTCTGGTCGGCGATATTACGTGTTTCAGCCATCGCGTAAAGACGATGCAGTGCCTTGAGCGGCACATCGCAGGCAAGCTCGGCACGAGCGCGCCAACGCAATTCATTCACGTAGCAATGCAACGCAACAGCAATCGTCAGCGGCAGCAAACCTGATTCCTGCTCGGGCGTCTTGAGCCATTCCTTTGTGCCCAGCGCATATCGCCCGAGGCATAGTCCCAATGCTTGCCACAAATCGGCGACCTGTTTGCTCACGGCCAGTGCATCTTTACGACGCGATTCCACACGCCATAGCTGAAGTCGCTGCATATCCTCGCGCAAAATCCAGTCGAGATAATCCTCGACCTGCAGGGCAAGCCGCAACTGGCCCACTGACATCGCAGTCTCTTCATCGGCGAAGGCAAAGCAAACGGCGCGATAGCGGTCCAGCGTATGCGGTCCGAGCAAGGTCTCGACGCGCATGATGGCGTCGACGAGATCCCGTGTGCTTTCAAGCGCAAAATCCGGGCTTAGGTGGTCTTTTTTCATTTGGATTGCCGACGGCGCCATCGATCAAATGGCAAGTTCAAGTTTTAGCGCCGGCCTCGCACTTGCGTGCTCGGAACTTGACTGGTTGGCAGGTAGCCAAGTGCCGAGGATCGGCTCCTCGTGCGACCATGCCGCTGCACTGGCAAACAATGGCGCGGCCGGATCGAGCAGATAGCCGATGCGCTGCACCTCGTCCCAATTTTCTGAATCAGGAAGGTACTGCCGGAACCACTTCGCGTTGACCAGATAATCGTTGGCGAATTTCTCCCGATACAAGAGCTCGAGTAGTGCAAGCCAGAATTCCTCCGCGTAAGGGCGACTGTAGGCCGAGTACTTCAACAGACGCTTCGCATAATCCACCGCACCCTCGTCGTGAATGCGGCTCGCCTGTTTGATCAACCGCTGTGGGGCGTCCAGTGGTGGCATGAGGATTGCAATATCCTGATAACGCCTCTGCAGATAGCGCGTGCGGCGTCCGCGAATGTCGTCCGGTGCCGGATGTGCGTCCAAATTGGCTGCTTGGGAAGATGCCTGTAACGGCGTACCCGCCAATCCCTCGACCGGCGCATGCAGATTTTTCGATGTCGCCGGCACATCCGCAGTGGCTTCCGGCAGTTCGAAGTGAATTTCTGGAAATGCTGCGACGGAAATTTCAGCAACAGGCGGGGCCGGGGGCACAATGGCAGTAAACGGTTCCTGGGCAAAATCCACGCTCGCCGGGACGATGGCCTGCGTCGGCGCTTTTGCCGGCACTTCAGAAAAAGGGGCGTCCGTCTCCTCAAACGCATGCGCAAACGGTTCGTTGCGCGCCTCGCGGCGACGCATGATCGCCAACGTCGCCGCCGCGATGGCCAGCACGACAAGGGCCGTCAATGTGATGCTCCACCAGGCGAATGGGTGCCAGGAGACTTCCACTTGTACTGGCGGGACAAGTGTTGGTGGTGGTTTGGGGGTTTCTGCCGCGGCGATTGTCGGTGCAGGCGTTGTTACCGGGTCATTGACGGCGGGCGCTGGCGCAGGTGCTGGTGACAATGCGGTCGCTGCTGGTAGCCTCGGCGGCACCTCGTTCGATGCCGCGACTGTCGTTTTCGACGGCATAGTTGCTGTCGGCGGAATGGGGATGTTGAGCGAACGTTCAGTTGCCAGCACGCGCGCCGTCAAACCCGCGAGTTCCTTTTCCAGCAAGGTGATCTTGTGATTGCGCTCGAGCAGTGCCGACATCAGATTGTCGGTATCTAGCATCAATTGGCGTCGGCGGAGTGCATTGCGCGTGGCTTCGTTGGCCGTTGGCAGCACGGTTAAGTCACCGGCGCTCAATGACAATCGCAGCGGCTTATCGGGGCTGGTCTTCTTGGCCTTGGCCCCTGCATCGGAGACTGTTTGCGTGCGGCCTCGTTCGACCGGTCTAACACCTGCTGTTGCAGTCGTGACCGCGGCATTCGCGGGCGCGGCCGGCGTGACGGGAGCAACCGGCCGGCGTGGCGAAATTGACTGGGCTGGGCGCACGCGTGGCGATGTGCGTGCAGACGGTGACGGTTCGATGACAGCTGCCTGTGACAACGATTTTGGCAACAAAAATCCCGCTTTCGGCGCGGCTTCTGCAGCGCGCGCAGCGAGGATCGCGTCAAACAGCACCGGCGGGTCCAGCAAGACCGTGAATTCGCGACTGCGAACGCCGCGTATCAATTGCTCGCGAATCACCAAGCCGACCGCCAGTTCATTCACGGGCTGGCGTGATCTGATGACCAGAAAGTGTTTGTCGCCCTCGCGCTCAAAGCTGATTTCCGCGTTCTCGATGAACGCAATGCCAGCATTCGCCGGACGCGGGCCAAGCGCGAAACTCGACCCTGCAGCGCTGATCGCGGCCTCTGTCGCGTCGACCGGGATTCTGATCCACAGCGGGCTACCCATAGGCGAGAGCACTTCAGGCACACCCAGTCGAGGGGAAGTGATCGGCTCCGGCTCAACCGTTTGCGCCAAGGGGGCGGACAACACCGCCGACAGCGCACAAGCCACTGCGATGCGCTCAACCCATCCATGCAGGCGTATCGATGCGCCCACACGGCTACGAATGGATTCCAGGAGGCGCATTTTCGAACAGCGTAGTTGCATTTCGATCTTGCCACCAATGGGTTGAAGGGCAGTCTGCTCATCGGCGCTCGCTCATTCGAGGCCTCAAATGTCAGCTAAATTCTAACCGTGCCTAATTACAAATTCTGCATATATCATCGATATCCGCCTATGCGAATCCAGCCGATCAAAGTGCCGGAAAAAGCTCGTCCATCAATCAAGCTGATGGCGCTCCATCGGTGATACAGGCACTGATATGCTGGTGTAGATCGACTGTAAGATATTGATATCAATGGAGTCTAAGCGAGTTATCCGCCTTTGTCTGTCGGCTGCTGCCGAATTAACAACACTTTACAAATGCAACAGAGCAATGCGGTTCGTCTCATTCTGCGCAGATGCGGTGTTCTCGCCAATGCATGCTGTGAAATATCGCCTCAGGCGACAACATTAAACTAATAAATGTCTGATTAACCCTACCCGCGCAGGTGGGTTATTGCTTTGCAAAACCATTTAGCCCAGATTGTCCATTTGGGCGCGGGATGATGGCGAGGGTATTTTTGAGGCAGTTGGCACGCTCGTGAGGAGTCTATAGCACCGCTATGGACGACGAAGGAGCGCGACAAATGTCCGAAAATGACCCGCCAGCACCCGTGCAGCACCTAAGAGGCGCCTAATGGACAATCTGGGTTTAATACGCGCAATGCCGGAAATCCGCCCTTGACAACAAATGAGTGACGCGGCAGTCGATTCTTCGTAAAGACGGGCTCCACAATTCCCGCGCTTCTGGTCCGGGCGGGTCGCGAGTGCCGTCGGCAATCAAATGCTGATGGTTGCCTTGGGCTGGCATATGTACAACTTTACGAACAGCGCGCGGCACTTGGGCCTGATCGGCCTCAGTCAGTTTTTGCCTGCACTGGTGTTGACGTTGTCGGCAGGTCATGCCGCTGATCATGGCCATCGCGGCCGCATTCTCGCCATTTGCACGGCACTGCAGGCGCTGACCGGCGTCGTGCTGACGGTCGCCGAATTTGGATACTGAGTGGACCGCGATTCCCTGCTGACCCTGTCAGTCGCACTGGGCATGGCGAGAGCATTTCAGGCGACTGTACAACAATCGCTGGTGCCGCTGCGTGTTCCGGCAAAGCTTCTACTCAAGGCGCTGGCGTTCAGTTCAACCGGCATGCAACGTGCAGTGATTGGTGGCCCGGCGCTGGGTGGATTGATCTATGTTGTCGGCGCAGATGTGGTTTATGCCACATGCGCCCTGTTGTTTGCCGTTTCTGCCGGCTTGTTTATGAGCATGCGGCACGAACATGTGCCGCCAGCCACAGAGCCCGCGACGTGGCGCGCGATACTGGCCGGCTTTCACTTCCTCTGGCAGCGTCCGCAAATTCTTGGTGCGGTCTCACTCGATCCGTTCGCCGTCCTGCTCAGAGGTGCGGCAGACATGGTCAACGTCGTAATCAGGCAGTCGCTGGTACAGCTCGATACGCCGAATGAGATGCGCGGACGGGTGAGCGCAGTCAATTCAATTTTCATAGGTGCCTCGAACCAGCTCAATAAATTCGAATCGGGTGCGACCGCTGCGCCGGTCGGTCCGGTCGCATTAGTGGCGCTGGGCGAATTGGGGACGCTGCTAGTGGCTGCCCTGTGGATGCGTTGGTTTCCGACGTCAGCTAAACGCGATCAATTGCAGGAGACGAAACAAGCATCGACCTGGCAGCTCTGTCTGATATGTCGGCGTGCCTTGCAAACCAAAAGCCCCTGAATAGGCGCGCCAGCACTAATTTTTTGCAACTTCGCCAGGCTCTGATTCAGCCGCCAACTTCTTCTGTCCCAGCCGCGACTCAGTCCCGGCCATCAACTTGGTGATGTTTTCGCGGTGCCGCCACACGAGCAGCGCGGAGATCAGCACTACAGCCGGTAACGCGGCCTTGATGCCGAACAGGAAGAAGAAATAGACCGGCGCAAACACCGAGGCCACGATTGCCGCCAGTGAAGAATAGCGAAAGAAAATCGCCATGATTAGCCAAGTGGAAAATGTTGCGAGACCCAGCCAGACGTTGATCGCGATCAGGATGCCAAGAGCAGTGGCCACACCTTTGCCGCCCTGAAACTTGAAGAACACCGGAAACAGATGGCCGAGGAAAACCGCGATGACGACACCGGCGAGCGTGGCCGGTTCGAGGCCAAAATCGACCGCATACTTTTGTGCCAGCCATACGGCAAACCAGCCTTTACCGGCGTCGCCCAGCAGCGTGAGTATTGCGGCCAGCTTTTTTCCGGTACGCAACACATTGGTAGCACCCGGGTTGCCGGAGCCGTAGGTGTGCGGGTCCGGCAAGCCCATTGCCCAGCTCACAATCACGGCGAACGAGAGCGAGCCGATGAGGTAGGCAAGGATGATGCTGATCACACTATTTGTCATGGCCATACTTTACAATACTTTGCATGGACACCATCTTCATCCGCGAGCTTCGCGCCGACGCGTGGATCGGCATCTACGAGTGGGAGAAACTTTCCCCACAAACGCTGGATTTCAATCTCGACATTGGTCTCGATACGCATACCGCAGGTGAAACCGACAATATCCGCGACACGGTGGACTACGGCAAAGTGGTCGAGCGCGTCCGCAGCGATCTGAAGGAGCAGCATTTCAAGTTGCTTGAAGCGCTGGCCGAACATATCGCGCAAGTCGTGCTGCATGACTTCAATGCGCTGTGGGTGAAAGTAAGCGTGGCCAAGATCAACCACATGCGCGGCGTAAAAATGGTTGGCGTGACTATTGCGCGACGGCGCGATGGCCTGGCCGCGCGCGACAATTTGTCCGCATAGCAATCGCCGCCGCCAACGAATGAGAGTTTTCTAAAAATGATATTCACCGCACCAATAAATTGTCATTTCGAACCCAGTTTCATCCGGTGAGAAATCTGCTCTATGGCCATTCACATTGCAATTCACGCAAAAAGCGAAACCCTTTCCGCCGCCAAATCGGCGAAGCCAAATAAATGATCAAGTGGATTCTGGTCCTGGCCGTCGTGGTGATTCTGCTTGGCCTGTTTGCGCCGCAACTGGGCAGGTTGGGGCTATGGAAATTACCGGGCGACATTCGCTTCAAGCTCAACGGTCGAGAATATTTTCTGCCGATCACGAGCACGATTTTGATAAGCCTCGTGCTGACCCTGTTGTTGCGATTGCTGGGCCGCTAGCCAGCCTTACTTTCGCTATTCAATCAGTGCCGTGTTCACCAGTTTCGGCTTGACAACATCCATGACGTTCTGTGGCGCCAATCCGACGAGGAACCCGCGCTTGCCGCCATTGATGAGAATGCGATCAAGTGCAAGGATCGATTCCTCCATGTAGACCGGCATCGGCTTCTTCAGACCGAATGGTGAGCAACCCCCAAGCTGATAGCCAGAGTGACGCGTTGCGTCCTCGGGTTTGCAAGGCGCAACACGTTTCGCGCCGATCTGCCGGGCCAACTCCTTGGTGCTGACCTTTCGGTCGCCGTGCATCAGCACGCAAAGTGGATGGCGCTTGTCGTCCTCGAATATCAGCGTCTTGACGACATGGTGTTCAGCCACGCCAAGCGAACTCGACGATACGCTGGTGCCACCATGTTCAACGTACTCGTAAACGTGTTCGGTGTAGGTAATGCCGTGCTGCTTGAGCATGGATGTGGCGGGGGTTTCGGAGTGCTTTGTCATGTATAAACTCTAGTATTGGCTGGGTTCTTCACCGTAAAACGTCTGGGAGCGCCCGTCAGTTGGCGTTCTACGTGCAGTCGTAACTGTCGAGTCAACCGCGCGGATGATGCTGCGCGTGTATGCGCTTGAGCCGCTCGCGTGCCACGTGCGTGTAAATTTGCGTGGTGGTAATGTCTGCGTGTCCCAGCAGCAACTGCACGACGCGCAAGTCAGCGCCATGATTGATCAGGTGGGTGGCGAACGCGTGACGTAAGGTATGCGGCGATAGCGGCTTGTTCACAGCGGCTTTGACTGCATAGCGCTTGATCATGTGCCAGAACATTTGCCGGGTCATGGCGCTGCCGCGCTGCGTGACAAACAGATCATCCGTCTTCTTGCCGCCGAGAATATCGGCGCGGGCAGCATCGAGGTAGCGTTGAATCGCATCGGTAGCGGCTTCGCCCAGCGGTACCAGCCTTTCTTTCGCCCCTTTGCCCATCACCCGCACCACGCCCATATCGAGGCTCACCTGCGCCACTTTCAGCGTCACCAGTTCGGTCACACGCAGGCCGCTGGCGTAAAGCATTTCCAGCATTGCCCAATCGCGCACACCAAGCGGTGTTTCGTTGTCGGGAGCAGCCAGCAGGGCTTCCACGTCGGCCTCGGAAAGCGATTGCGGCAGCCCGCGCGTGAGCTTCGGTGATTGCAGATGCGCGCTTGGGTCGGCTGTGATCAGCCTCTCCCGCAACAGGTAGTGAAAGAAGCGCTTGAGTGCAGATGTCAGTCGCGCAGTTGAGCGCGCACTGGCATGCAACGCAACGATGCGGTGACCGAGGAATGCCTGCAGGTGCTGTGGCTCGACCGTCAGCAATGATCCGGCATCTTCGCGTTGCAGCCATTCTGCCAACTGCGAAATATCGCGACCGTAGCTTTCAATCGTGTTGCGGGCCAAGCCGTCGGATAGCCAGAGACTGTCTGCGAATTGATCGATGAGAGGATCGCGTTTCATTGCGCTCATTCAGAAAAGCGAGGTCTCTTTGCGCGTGGATTCGTGCGCCAGCAACCAGCGCTTGATCCTTAGCGGATCATTTTTCTTGCCGCCCATGAATCCCCCCAAACCGTTTGCTGCCACCACCCGATGGCAAGGCACCACGATTGGTACGTGGTTTTGTCCGCACGCTGTTCCCACTGCACGCGGCGACGAATCGATGCTGGTCGAGAGTTCACCGTAAGTCTGTGTTGTGCCCGCTTTGATGTTGCGCATTGCTTGCCACACATCGACCTGATGCTTGCTGCCGATCAGCTTCAGCGGCAAATCGAATTCAAACGTGGGATTGTCCAGGTACGCCATCAGTTGCACGCTCGCCAGATGTGCGACCGTGTTAGTCCTCGGTATTTTTGCCATCACGTCCATCGGCAGAAAATGGATATGCAACAGATGCGTCTCGCTGGCGACGATGCCGAGAGTCGCGAATGGCGTCTTGAGCCTTGCGTCGTATTTATCCAGCAGCAAACGCTGCACGCTCATATGCTAATCAGCTTGGTGATATCGACATTGGGTAGCATGCGCCTGACGAGTGCCGCGACATCCTGTGCGATTGCAGGCGCGATGGTTGCGCCGGGGTGCCTGACCCGATTGCAGGCAATCAGCCCGCGCAGACGGAGGATCTCCTTGCGAATCGCCAGCCCCGGCTGTTGCTCAAGCACAATCAGCGACGCGAATCGCGAGTACAGCACGTGTACGCGATCAAAATCCCCTGCCTTGGCCGCCATCACCAGTGCGCGCAACACCTCTGGAAACGCGAAGCCCGTATTGAAGCCATCCGAACCGGCTTCCAGATCGAACGGCGCATATAGCGCACCCAGGCCGCTCAGAATCGACACCGGTCGGGACAAACCCTCCCGCAGCGCACGGACTTTCGGCGGCGTAGGAACGGCTTCGGCTTTGATACACGCAACCGAAGGTACCTCTTTCACGATGCGCAATATCAGCGGCACCGGCATGTGGACCTCGGTGGAGGCTGGATGGTCCTGCAGCACGATGGGTAGCGTGATGCCGTCGGCGATCCAGCGATAGTACTCAAGGATACGGTCTTCGTTCGGTACCGGCTCTTTCGCCGGCGCAACCATCACTGCGTCCGCACCCAGATCTTCAGCCATTTGCGACAGATACGTCGCTGCAGCTGAGCCGGTGTAACTGGTGCCGACGATGACCGGGATGCGCTTGCCGACCGTAGCCACGGCGGCCTTGATCAATTTTTCGCGCTCATGGTCGCTGAGCCGATTGGACTCGCCGAGCACACCCAGGATGGTGATGCCATCAACCTTCATGTCCACCATGAACTCGATCATTCGCTGCCACGACTCCAGATCGAGAGTTTCATCGGCGTTGAATGGTGTAGCCAGAATGGGAATAACGCCGCTGAATTGATGCAAGGTCATTCCTTCGCGCCTGTAGAACTGCTCAAATGCCAAATAACAGCATCATGATTGCAATTATGCCCGCGAGAAACATCGTTTCGGCAAGCATCAACATGACCGGTCGCATACCCAACACCGTGAGCTCTTTGAGAGAGGTACGCATGCCGATGGCCGATATCGCCAGCACCAGTGCGAATCTTGACGTGTCTCCTGCAGCGACCAGTAATGGTTTCGGTAGCGCGACCAAACTATTGAGTGCCACCAACACACCAAACGCAACGGCGAACCACGGCAACAGCGGTGGGCGTGTGGCGTTGTCGCGAACATTGGCGCGTTCGCGAAACATCAGTGAAAGTATAAGAATCACCGGCAGCAGCATTGCTACCCGCAACAACTTGACGACCGTCGCGGTATCGCCAGCGTCCTTGCCCATGCTGTAGCCGGCCCCAACGACCTGTGCGACATCGTGAATGGTCGCGCCAAGAAAAATGCCTGCCTGATGTGCATTGAAGCCCATCAGGCTGACGATCACCGGATACACCACCATTGCAATGGTGGACAGCGCCGTCACGCCGATAACAGCGAATGACGTGTCGCGCTCATGATGTTGGCCACGTGGAAGCACTGCCGCGATGGCAAGTGCCGCAGATGCACCGCAGATCGCCACCGCGCCACCGGTCAGCAAGCCGAAATGCTTTCCTGCCGACACAAAGCGGCCAAACAACCATCCAAACAAGATCGTGAGCAACACAGCTGCGACTACCATTGCTGCCGTTTTCGGCCCCAGCGCGCTAATCTCGCCAAATGTAATGCGTAATCCCAGCAACGCAACGCCAAACCGCAATACCGTCGATGCGGCAAACTGGATGCCGGCAACGCATTTGCCCTCTTGGCCGAGGAAATTAAGCGCCATACCCAGCAGTAATGCGAACAACATCGCCGAAGCACCGTAGTGCTCGGACATAAACATTGCCGCAATGGCGACCACGGAAGCGCAGATCACGCCCGGTGCCAGTTTGTCGATGTGCTTCTTCATATTGAGCCAGTGGGGCATCAATCGCTTTCTTCCGGTTGTAAAGTCCCGCGCATTGCAGCGTTGCTAGCAACGCTGTTGTTTCTATTGAACCGGCACGGATAAGTTATGAGCCGGTTCCCCCTCACTTGCAGTGCGCGCATTCCGCTGCATCGGAATGCCGTTTGGCGGGCGCGAAGCATGCTCCACGAATTGCCCACCAAACCCCCGGCCCTCTGCTTCGCTTCAAGTGTTCCCTTGTCCGAAGGGAGAGCAAGGGTAAGAAATGCGCAACGATGAAAATAGATATCATCGTTCCGGATAAATAGCCTGCCCACGGCATGGTCGCTGTTTTATGTGTCGAAATCAATTAAATCGCATCCGCGATCACCGCATAACAGTCGAAAAGTTCATAGTCTGCGAAGCAAGTCGCCGCACGCAAAAAGTGCAGTTAGCCAACTCATATAGATGAGCTACTTGACTTTACCATCCTCTCTGCATAAAGTGCCCATCTATATGTTTTGCATGCAAATCGCCGGGCTTCCAGGGACGGCGACACGCTACCCGCAAGCGTTGATCGTCATTGGCTGAAACGCCGCACGTCCGGCAGCCTTTCAGCTCAAAAAAACATGGACAAGGAGATATGCATGAAATCAGCCAGAGATTTGAGCAAGCCCGTGGGTGTCCGGCATCTCCTGATGCCCGCCTTGTCAACCATTGCCGCACTGGTAGCGGGTCTGGCGCAAGCCCAACAGGCGCCGACGGCAGCCAAGCTGGAAGCATCGGACAAACTGGAGACCATTACCGTCACCGCGACCAAGCGTAGCGAACCATTGCAGTCGGTACCGATCGCCATTTCCGTCATTAGTGGCGACCGGCTGGAACAAGCGAATCTCAATACCTTGGGTGCGATTACGTCGCAGGCCCCTACGGTTAACTTCCGCGCCAATGCATCCAATAAGGATACGTCGTTGTTTATCCGCGGTGTTGGCACGATTTCGACCTCCCCGGGGGTAGAGCCAACCGTGTCCACCGTCGTCGATGGCGTTGTCTATGCGCGACCAGGGCAAGCGACACTCGACCTCATGGAGGTCGACCGGATCGAAGTTCTCCGCGGGCCACAAGGTACGCTGTTCGGTAAGAATGCGTCGGCCGGCGTAATCAATATTGTGTCCAAGCCAATTTCGGCGGGCACAGAGCGGTTTGTGGATGTCTCGTATTTTGAGAAAAAAGAAATGCGCCTGCGCACGGGCGTTTCCGGCGAGTTAAGCCCGGGTGTTCTCGGCTCAGCCGCAGTATTGTTCGGCAAGTACGACGGCAACATCGACAACATTACGATTGGCGAGAAAGTTGGCGGCTATGACCGCAAGGGTGCGCGCGGCAAACTTGAGTTCACGGCCAACAAGGATTTGAAAGCGACGTTCATTGCCGACTACTCAAAAGCCGATGATACCGGCTCGCGTGGGCCGTTCGTGCGCGCAACCGGTGTGCTTCCGGTCGCGCTCAGTCCGATCATTCCCGGACCAAAAAACCGCAGTGTGGCGTCGGATGTTAAAGAGCGCGTAGAAGACACCAACTCCGGCTTATCAGGACAACTGGATTGGGGTTTGGCAGGTTCCATGCTCACCTCGATTACCGCGTGGCGTGAATGGAAGAATACGCAATTTCAGGACATTGACGGCACTGGTACTGTGAATAACCAGATCGCTGCACTAAGCGATCGCGGGCAGCTCAAGTCAGCGCAGATTTCACAGGAGCTACGTCTCGCTTCGCCGACCGGCGCTTTCTTTGAATATGTGGGCGGTCTGTTCTACATGCGCAGCAAAACCGACGAGGTATATCGTCGCGACGTAAGGCGCTGCAACGGCACACTGCCGAATCTACCCACGGGCGTCACGCCGTGTGCCGCGTTGTTCCTCGATAATGGCGTCGCTACCTACGGCACGCTGGGCAAGAGTGGCTCGCTGTTCGGCGAAAGCAAGCTCAATTTCAGCCCGACCCTGCGCGGTATTTTGGGCTTGCGCTACACGACGGATGATTTGTCGTACTACCACGGGCGCGTCTCTACGGCCGCAGCGCAAATTCCGGGCGTGCGCGTCACACGTGCAAATACCACTGGTTCCACCAGCCAGAGCGGTGTTTCCGGCCGCATCGGCCCACAGCTGGATTTGAGCAAAGACGTCACCGTCTACGCCACTTATTCAAAGGGTTATAAAGGGCCGGCGTATAACGCCTTCTTCAACATGTCGGCCATTGATGATTTGGCATTGGCACCGGAAAAATCCAAGAGCTACGAAATCGGACTGAAATCCACACTACTCGACAATCGCTTGCGACTCAATCTTGCCGCATTCGATACCAAATACTCGGGCTATCAGGCTAATTTCCCTGATCTGGTTGGTGGAACCGTCGTCACGCGCTTCATCAATGCGGGCGATGTTTCGACCAAGGGCTTCGAGGCCGATTTTGAAGCCAAGCTCTCCAAGCAGTTCACGCTTGCCGGTGCCGTAGCCAATACAAGGGCAAGAATCGACAAGTTTAATTGCCCGGTCGGGGCAACCTGCCCGAATCTGAACGGTGCGCCATTGCCCTCGGCACCAAACTGGAAAGCAAACGTGCGTGCAAACTACAGGACGGATGTCGGTAACGGCTTACGGCTCGATTTGGCGACTGACTATAGCTGGCAAAGTGAGGTGCAATACGACCTTTCCATCGCGACGAACACGATCCAGCCGTCCTACGGCATCGTCAATATGTCCATTGCGTTGTCGAATCCGGCTGCAGGTTGGCGCGTCGCCCTACTGGGCAAAAATCTGGGCGACAGATCTTACGCAGCGTTCCTGGGAGCGGGTGCGAATACCCAACGCTCGGTGCCGCGCGATGACAAGCGGTACTTTGGTATCAACGCACGTCTGGACTTTTAAGTAGCGCAGCAAACTGCTGGAAGCCGGTGGGGCGAGGATAGAATCTTCGCTTCCACCGGTCTTATCTTATAGGCCATCCGTGTCCGCCCATTCATCCCGCCGCGCTTTGGAGTCGCTTCGCAGCCAGCGCTGGTTGGCCAAAGACGACATGCGATCGTTCGCGCACCGGCAAAGGTTGCAGCAGCGCGGCCTGCGGCGGGAGGAATTTCTTGGCCGCCCGGTAATTGCCATCGTCAACACCTGGTCGGATTTGTCGCCCTGTCACGCGCACCTGCGTGAGCGCGCAGCGTCAATTCGCGACGGCATACTGCTGGCGGGTGGATTTCCGGTTGAACTTCCGGCATTGTCGCTGGGTGAGGTGATGGTAAAGCCGACCACCATGCTTTACCGGAATTTGCTAGCCATCGAAACCGAAGAGTTGCTGCGCTCCCACCCGGTGGATGGCGCGGTGCTTCTCGGCGGCTGCGACAAGACTACACCCGGCATGCTCATGGGGGCGTTGAGCATGGATATCCCGGTGATTTTTTGCCCGGCGGGGCCAATGCTTAATGATCGCCATCGCGGGCAGGCGGTTGGCGCGGGAACCCACACCAAAAAATTCTGGGACGAATACGTCGCGGGCAACATCAAGCAGCGTGAGTGGATCCAGCTCGAAGCCAAAATGACCCGTTCGCCCGGTACCTGCAACACCATGGGCACAGCCAGCACCATGACGGCGATTGTCGAGGCGATGGGATTTACGCTGTCCGGGGCATCGAGCATTCCCGCGATGGACGCCAATCACGTGCGTATGGCATCAGGCTCTGGCGCACGCATTGTCGAGATGGTGTGGGAAGATCTGAAGCCATCGCGTTTTTTTAATCACGACTCCATCGTTAATGGCATCGCGACGTACATGGCGCTGGGCGGCTCGACCAACGCCGCGATTCACCTGATCGCGGTCGCCGGGCGCGGTGGCCTCAGCCTCACGCTTGACGACATGGATGCGGCAGCACGGCGGATCCCGGTGCTTGCCAACCTGTTCCCCTCGGGCGACAAACTGATGGAAGACTTCTTCTTTGCCGGCGGCTTGCCGGCACTGCTGTCCGAGATCAAAGTGCATCTGCGGCTCGATGCGCTTACCGTGACCGGAAAAACGTTGGGCGATAATATCGCAGAGGCAAGCAATCGCGATCCTGAAGTCATCCGCTCTCTCACGCGCCCGGTTGCGCCGGGTGCGGCGCTGGCCGTATTGCGCGGCAACCTGTGCCCTGATGGCGCGATTATCAAACCGTCTGCTGCCAGTCCGCGGTTTTTCAAACACCGTGGCCCCGCCCTGGTGTTCGCCTCCAACGCCCAAATGCTGGCGGAGATTCACCGCCCTGATCTGGATGTGGATGAAAATACGGTGCTGGTTTTGCAGCACGGTGGCCCGGTAGGCGCGCCCGGCATGCCCGAATGGGGCAATCTGCCGATTCCGAAAAAACTCCTTCAGCAAGGCGTGCGCGACATGCTGCGTATCTCTGACGCACGTATGAGCGGTACGCATTTTGGCAGTTGCGTGGTGCATGTGTCGCCCGAGGCGGCGATAGGTGGGCCGCTGGCGCTGTTACAGACCGGCGACATGATTGCGATGGACATCGATGCGCGCACATTGAACATGGAAGTATCCGATGAGGAGCTTGCACGCCGCCGCGCCGCCTGGCAACCGCCAGCGCGTACCTACGAGCGCGGCTATACGCGCCTCTACATCGACCACGCGACACAAGCGCATCAAGGCTGTGATTTCGACTTCCTGATGGGCAATGCGCCCACGCCCGAACCCCCCATATACTAAGGCCGAGACAGCATGGACCCGTTCATCAATCCTTTTTCTAATCCTTTCCGCACCCTCCTTGCCCAGCCCAGTATTCCGCTTGGCACCTGGCTAATGTCCGGCACCGCCTCAACAGCCGAGGCGATGGGATGTCTGGGTTTCGACTGGCTGGTCGTGGATATGGAACACGTACCCATCGACATCAAGGACACCTATCAGATCCTCCAAGCCATTGCCGGCACGGGTGCCACGCCGGTGGTGCGCCTCGCCTGGAACGAACTGGTCACGGTGAAGCGTGCGCTGGATATTGGTGCGCAGACGCTGATGTTCCCATTCGTGCAGAACGCCGACGACGCAAGTCGCGCAGTCGCTTCTACACGCTATCCGCAGAGCGGTGACGTCATTCCCGGCACGCGCGGTTTCGCGGCCATGCATCGCGCCAGCCGCTATGCGACGGCTGCCGATTATGGCAAGCGCGCCAACGATGGCATCTTTCGCATGATCCAGTTGGAGACCCCTGCCGCCATCGAGCGCCTTGAAGAGATCGCAGCAGTCGAGGGTGTGGATGCGCTGTTCATGGGCCCCGGTGACTTGTCGGCGGCGATGGGGCACATCGGCAATATCGCCCACCCTGAGGTACAAGCGGCGATCAAGGACGCGGCGACCCGCGCCAAAAAAATTGGCAAACCTATCGGCATCGTCGGGCCCACGCCGGAAATGGTCCAGCAGTTCATCGGCTACGGCTACAACTATGTCGCAATTGCGTCCGACATGGGCATGATGATGCGTCAGGCCAATGCGTTCCTGAGCGCGATGAAGCCAGCACTGGCCAAACAGTTGAACACGGGCGTGTACTGAAAATGGCCCGCCAATGAACGCGCCAGTGGCAACCGGTGTCCGCTTTGAAAACGTCGTCAAGATTTATGATAACGGCATCACGGTCGTGCACGGCATCAATCTCGACATCCGCCCAGGCGAATTTGTCGTCTTTGTTGGTCCGTCCGGCTGCGGAAAATCTACACTCATGCGCATGGTCGCGGGGTTGGAGTCGATCAGCGGCGGGACCATCTCGATCGACGACCGCGTGGTCAACGACCTGCCGCCGCGTGAGCGCGATATCGCCATGGTGTTTCAGGATTACGCCCTGTACCCGCACAAAAACGTCTTCGATAACCTTGCCTTCGGCTTGAAGCTGCGCAAGTTTCCTGCTGCCGACATCGACCGGCGCGTGAAAGAAGCGGCCGCAATTCTCAAGATCGATCATCTGCTCGACCGCAAGCCGCGCGCGCTCTCCGGAGGGCAGCGGCAGCGAGTCGCAATGGGTCGTGCCATCGTGCGGCAACCGAAGCTGTTTCTGTTCGACGAACCTCTCTCCAATCTCGACGCATTGTTGCGTTCGGAGATGCGCACCGAAATCAAGAAGCTGCATCAACGCATCGGCGCCACCACCATCTACGTCACACACGATCAAGTTGAGGCGATGACGTTGGCCGAACGCATCGTCGTGCTTTCCGGTGGCAACATCATGCAGGTCGGCACGCCGGATGAAATCTACAACCGGCCTGTTTCCAGATTCGTGGCGGGCTTTACGGGTTCGCCGCCAATGAATTTTCTCGACGCCGCAATAGAATTGGTCGATGGCAATGCCTGCGTGGCACTGGGAAACAGCGCGCAGCGTCTGGTGCTGCCGAACCATCAGGACTACACCCGCACGCTCGCCGGGCGCGCGGTCACGTTCGGCGTTCGTCCGGAGGACATCCACATCGAGCAAACCAGCAGCAGCGCCGTGCAGCTTGAGGCGCGCGTCGTGGTGCTCGAGCCATTGGGTGCGGAGACGCTGGTCACGCTGGCCTGCGAAGGTGGAGAATTGATCGCGCGTCTGCCACCGAATCTGCCATACGCTGCCGGACAGAAAACGGCGGTGTGGGTGAATATGGACAGGTGTCATCTTTTCGACAAAGACACCAACATGGTTCTGCGCTTCGCGTGATGGAACGCATGACCAAGTGCGCCGCCACAAGCTGCCTGGCTATCCTGCTTGCCGGGTTTGTGCAGTTCACGGCTGCGCAGTCCGCGCCGCCGGTGCCCGTCAATCTCAAGGTCTACGTGGGCGGCCAACAGCGCCCGGATCTCATGCGCGAGCTGTTTGCGCAATACTCGGCAGCCCATCCGGGCGTGAAAATTTCCCTCGAGATCGGCGGCGCGACATCGGAGCTGAACCAGAAGTATCTCAACATGGTGCTGACTGCCAAAGATGCGACGCTCGACATTTTTCTCATCGATATCATTCGTCCGGCGCAATTTGCTGCCGCGCGTTGGGCCGAGCCGCTGGATGCCTATTTCGGCAAGGACGCCGAGGCCGAACTTTCGCGCTACCTGCCAGCCTATCGCGAGGCCAATACCGTCAATGGCAAGATGGTGGCGCTGCCCGCGCTGGCCGATTCGTTGTTTCTTTATTACCGCAAGGACTTGCTGGCGAAATACAACGAGCAACCGCCGACGACCTGGCCGGAACTCGCGCGCATCGCTCGCAAAATCCAGCAGGGTGAAAACAACCCCAATCTGCAGGGGCTTAGCTTTCAGGGCAAGGCGGTGGAAGGCGCGGTGTGTACTTTCCTGCTGCCTTACTGGAGCCTTGGCGGCGAGATCATTCGCGACGGCAAGACCTCCTTTGAGCGCGGCAAAGCCGAAGCCGGCCTCGAGATGTGGCGCACCATGGTCAGTGAAGGCATCGCAAAAAAGAACATCGCCGAGGTTGGCACCGACGACACGCGCAAGGAATTTCAGGCGGGCAAAGTCGTCTTTGGTGTCATCTGGGGTTATGCCTGGAATCACTTTCAGGGCGGTGCGGATACACGGGTTAAAGACAAGGTCGGTGTCGTCAAGTTGCCGGCCATGCCGGGCGGCAAAGCGGTATCGTGCATGGGCGGCTGGAACTGGGCAGTCTCGGCATATTCAAAGAACAAGACCGAGGCGGTATCGCTGATCCGTTGGCTGTCGAGTCCGTATGTGTCAAAGCAATTAGCGCTCAAGGGGTCGTTTCACCCGGTGTTCCCGGCCGTCTATCAGGATCCGGAGGTACTCGCGGCGGTGCCCTGGTTCGCCGATGCATTGCCCGTCGTCGAGAGTGCGCGACCAAGGCCCGTCACGCCCGTCTACAAAGCGATCTCCGACGCCTTGCGCATCAACACCAATACCGTAATGGCGGGTGTGAAGACGCCCAAGGAAGCGCTGGACGAAATCGAACAGCGCGTGGCGCGAGCGCTCCGCTAGCCGCATAACAACATGAGCCAACGTTCTCTGCGTGACCGCATACTCGACCCCAGCGAAACGGCGCTGGCCTGGGCGCTGCTGACCCCGGCAATCCTGTTCATTCTGGCAATCGTCGCCTACCCGGTCTCAAAGCTGCTGTTCAACAGCCTCTTTGATGTGCGTCCCGCGCTGGGTGTGCCGATCACCTTCGTTGGCCTCGACAACTACGCCACCGCGCTGTCGGACAGCATGTTCTGGCGGGCCGTGAAGAACACGCTGATCATCACCTTTGTCACGGTGCCCGGTGCACTGGTGATCGGCCTGGGCCTCGCCATGCTGGCCAATATGCCATTTCGTTTTCGCAGTCCGATCCGGCTGGCACTACTGCTGCCATGGGCGTTGCCGCTGGCATTCGTCGGCCTGATTTTCGCCTGGTTTTTTCATAGCGAGTACGGCATCGTCAACGATGTCATTCGGCGCTTCGGCGGCGAACCGCAGATCTGGTTCAATTCGCCCGCGCTGACCATGATGGCGATCTGCATCGCCACTATCTGGAAGACATCATCATTCATGGCGCTGATTCTGCTGGCGGGCTTGCAGACCATTCCTGCGTCGCTTTACGAAGCGGCCGAAGTCGATGGCGCCTCAAAGTGGACGCAGTTCATCGAGATCACGCTGCCGCTGCTGGTGCCGTCGATGTTGGTGGCGCTGATCTTTCGTACCCTCACGGCGATCCAGTCGTTCGATATTCCGTTCAGCATGCCCGGCCCCGGGGAAGAGACGCAAACACTGGCGATGTACATTCAGATCAACACCGTCGACTACCTCGACCTGGGCTATGGCTCAACGCTGGCGGTGTTCATGTTCATGTTGTCGATGGCAACGACGTTTGTATATCTGCGCTATGTG
>Ga0105049_10002694_pt1 | contig 21043 bp, 22 predicted proteins | sample MAT06_FD_78087 | JGI IMG/M metagenome (GOLD analysis project Ga0105049, IMG submission 78087) | Freshwater microbial communities from Lake Fryxell liftoff mats and glacier meltwater in Antarctica - MAT-06 | ecosystem: Environmental > Aquatic > Freshwater > Ice > Liftoff microbial mat | place...
CCTGGGAAGGTTCACCCGCAGTTGGTCGCCTGAAGGCCGAGCAGGGCCTTCAGGGGCAGGATGGCGTGCAGGGCTGGGCGATGGCGCGGCTGGCCGGGCATCTGGCGGCGCAGGGCATCCGTGCGGCGGCGTGGGAGGAGGCAGCAAAGGGCAATCAGGGCGGCATCGGCCATGATGCACTGCTGTTTTCATGGACCGGTCAGGGGCCGGGGGTAGAGGCAGCGCGGCGCGGCCATGATGTGGTGATGTGCCCGGCGCAGCACAGCTATTTCGATATGGCCCACAGCGCTGATCCGGCCGACTGGGGTGCTTCATGGGCAGCCTTCATCGGGCTGGAGGATACGGTGAACTGGCAACCGGTGCCCCTTGGTGCCGAAGATATCGCGGCGCGGGTGGTGGGGGTTCAGGGCTGCTATTGGTCGGAGTTTACCACCGATGACGCCGAGATAGAGCCGATGATCGCCCCGCGCATCCTCGGGCTGGCAAACAAGGCTTGGGACCGGAACGACAGCCTTGACGGCCCGGGGCTGAGCGCCCTTGCCGCGTGTTACGGGCCGTTGTTTGACAAGATCGGCTGGCAGCGCCATCGCGGGGCGTGAGGCGGATGACATATGGTGCGTGAGCCGGGGTTGAAACGCGCGCCCGAAGATAGCGCGGCCTGTGCCAGATCAGGGGCGGCGCAGGCTCGGATCGCTTCAGCCGCCAACCCGGATCACCGCGCAGCCATAGGCGGGCAGCGCATGCGCGCCGGTGCAGCCATTGCCGGTCAGCAGATTAACCCCCTGCAGCAGGCCTGACAGGCTGGTTTCGGCGTCGGTGGTGATGATGACGAACCACAGTTCCCGGTCCGGTGCCTGCCGCACCGAAATCTCTGCTCCCTCGGGCAGATGTGGCACCAGAGGTGCTGCCCCGGCGGGAGCAAGCACGGCTTCTGCATACCCTGCTGATAACAGGTGCGGTGCAGGATGGTGGCATCTTCCAGCGGTGACGGCAGACCCATGCCATAGGTCTTGCAAGCCTCCTGGTTGTCGAAATCCGCCCCCGCGATGCCCAGATCCATCCGGACATGGGTGCCGAGAATCTCCGGTACCAGCCGGTTCATCTCGCCAAAGAACTGCGTTGCATCTGCACAGCGGCGGCGCGGCACGTCATCATGGTCGATCAATCCCATCCAGTAGATTTCCGCCTTGAAATGTGCCGGACGCCAGCGAAAGAACAGCACGCCATCCGCCCCGCGCGATACCGATGACAGCGCCATCCGCCGCATCTCGCCCGGTTCCGGGTTCATGGTGGAAAAGCCGGGTTGCGCGCCAAAGCCGGCGGCCGGTTCCGGCACGATGAAATTTCCCGACCAGGCGCGGCAGCAATCCACATTCAGCGCCTGCATGCCCCAAGGCTGCCGTTGCGGCGAAACTCGTCATACAGCATCGGGTAGATGTCAAAGCCGATGAAATCGAGATCGCTGCCAAACTGGCCGCGAAAATCAATATCGGGCTGGCCGCCGAGGCTGCGAAAGATGAACCAATCGGGGTTGGTGGCGCGCAATAACGCCACCTGATCGTGCTGGAACGTGGCGGTCGCGTTTGCCAGAAAGCGGTGGCAATCCTGCTGATGGCCGGGTGACAGGAAGCCGTGGGCCATGTTGCGCGGCAGATCGAACTGGGCGATATGGTCATAGGACAGCGCTTGGAAATCACCCCCCAAGCGCGGTTCAGTGCCTTGATGTCAGTGCCATATCTGGTCTGCAGCCGGTTCTGGTCTGCAGCTGGTTCTGGAATGCCAGGCGGCATGACGGCGAATAGCTTTCCGATATTTTGGTGTTCAGCGCATTATCGGTCTGCCAGCCGATCACATCGGGATTGTCGCGGCAATGGCTCGCCAAAGCGCGGGTGATGCGGCGCGAATGGGCGCGAAACACCGCGCTGGTGGTATCGGCATGCTGGCGCGAGCCGTGGCCCATGGCGCGGCCATTGGCATCGACCCGCAGCACCTCGGGGTAATTCACCGTCAGCCAGCGCGGCGGGGTGGCGGTGGGGGTGCACAGGATGGTGCGGATGCCGTGGCGGGCCAGCCCGGCAATGGCACGGTCGAACAGGGCAAAGTCAAACTGTCCCTCCCACGGTTCCCACAGGTGCCAGGCGAATTCACCCAGCCGCACCGTGTTGGCCGCGGCGGCGGCCAGCCTTGCGGCGACACGATCCCAGTAACCTGCATCGACATGTTCAGGGTAGTGCGGTGCGCCAAGCAGGAAGGTGTCATGGTTCAGCGTGCGCCAGACCGACAGGGGTTCAGGGTGTTTGCGGCTCATCTGCGGGCTTTCACGGCAGGGATCACGGGTCAGCGCAAACGCGCACCTGCCGGGTCGAACACCAGCACACCTGCCGGGTCGCACCGCACGGTCAGCGCCTGCCCCGGCACAATGGCACGGCCTTCGTCGCTGATAGCGGTAGGGATTTGCCCCGCGCCGCCCTGGCGGGCATTGATCAGGGTTTCACTGCCGAGATGCTCGACAATCTCTGCCTGCAGCGCAAGGCTGGCGGCACCACCGCGCTTGGATAGTTCGGGCCGCAGACCCGGCGTCACCTCGATCCCCTCGGGCAACTTTGCCGACAGCAGCGCCAAGGGCAGATGCTGCCCGGTGAAATCAGCCAGCACGAAATGATCGCCCTGCCGCGTGGCTTTCAGAAAGTTCATCTTGGGGCTGCCGATGAAACCGGCGAGGAACAGGTTTTTGGGGTTGTCATAGAGATCAAGCGGGCGGCCGACCTGTTCCACCTTGCCGTCGCGCAGCACCACGATCTTGTCGGCCAGCGTCATCGCCTCGACCTGATCGTGGGTCACGTAAACGATGGTCGCCGCCAGATCCTTGAGCAGCCGCGCGATCTCGATGCGCAAATGAACCCGCAATTCGGCATCACGGTTCGACAGCGGCTCGTCGAACAGAAACACCGATGGCTGGCGCACGATGGCGCGGCCGATGGCAACACGCTGGCGCTGGCCGCCCGACAGCTCTTTGGGCTTGCGCTTCATCAGATCCTCCGGCCCCAGAATGCGCCCGGCATCGGACACGCGGGCGACAATCTATTCGGACGCCTGCCCGGCGAATTTCAGCGCGAACCCCATGTTTTCACGCACCGTCAAATGGGGTGAAGCGCGAAACTTTGAAACACCATGGCAATACCGCGCTGGCTGGCATCAACATCGTTGACCCGCGCACCACCGATCATCAGATCGCCGCCGGAGATTTCCTCCGGCCCCGCGATCATCCGCAGCAGGGTGGTTTTGCCGCAGCCCGACGGGCCGACGAACACGCAGAATTCCCCCGGTTCCACCGTCAGATCGACACCCTTGATGACCACGGCAGCGCCACAGGCCTTGCGCAGGCCCTTCAGTAGCACTTCGCTTATGCGGTTGCCCCGCGTTTCTGCCCACAGTTGAACCACCTTGCTGCCCAGCCGGTCGCTGTGCACGGTAACGGCGATTTCGCCCGGTCCGCTGGCCTGCACCCAGAATCCGGTTGAGCCGGCGCGCAGTGGCACAAAGCCGGGGCCGATCCGCCACCCGGCACCCGAAACGGTGATAGACACCGGTTCACGAAAGAACGGCAGCTTGTTGTCGGCCTGATCCAGCGCCCGCACCATCACCCGCACCGCTTCATGCGCCCCAACTCTGGTGGCATCCGGCACCACCTCCAGCGGATGGGCAATCGGGTTGGCGACAAGGCGCTGCGTTGCCACCACCTTGCCACCGATCAGCCCGATGATGGTGACATCTTCCCACGACATGCCCCACAGCCCCAGTTCATCCTTGATGAAATGGCGGCGGTCCACGATCACTGGCGCATAGGGCAGGTGGGGATAGCGCTGACGGTCAGGTGCAACCCGTTTCACCTAGCTGTCGCCATAGCGCAGTTCGATCTCTTCGCAGTTGGTCAGCACGATCAGTGGCAGCGCGCCGCCGATGTTGCGCTCCCCCCGCGCCCAGAAGGTCACCGGTTTCAGCACCACGCCACCCGCCGGATCGCCCTGACTTGCATAGGCATAGGCGGCGAATTTCGGCTCGCGGAACATGTCCATCACGCCATGGTGGCAGATGCGGTCGCCCGAGCCGAAATCCTTGTGTGTGTTGTAGTCAAAGGCGCACCAGCCGATGGCCCCGGCAATCTGCGGGTCGCCATACATCGCGTTCAGCACCTCCAGATGCCGCGTCACATGTTCGCCATGCCGCTGTTCCTGATCGTGGTTTTTGGTCGGATACATATGGCCGCCGAATTCGGTGATCATACAGCGCACCACCCGGTCCAGCCCGGTCACTTCCAGTTGCGGCCGCAGCGGCGTGCGCGGGCGGTTGCCGCCGTTTTCCTCATTACCCAGGATGAAATCGTTCATGGTGTAAACGTCTTCCAGCAGCTCGCTTTCGCTGATGTAGCGCACGCCGCCGGTCGGGCGGGTGGTATCGAGCACATGGGCCAGCGCGTTGGTGCGGGTGTAAAAGTCGTGACTGTCCGGGCTTTCGTTGATCCGCACCCACCAGATGACGATCGAGGCATGGTTCCAGTCGCGCTGGATCATCCGGCGAACGTTTTAAACCGACTCGTCCTGCCACTTCGTCCCGCCGATATGCTGCCAACCGGGGATCTCCTCGAACACCAGCAGGCCCAACTCGTCGCAGCGGTTCAGGAAATGGGTCGATTGCGGATAGTGCGAGGTGCGCACCATGTTGACCCGCAGGTCATGCAGCAAAATCTCTGCATCGCGTTCCTGCGCGGCACGGCCCAAGGCATAACCCGCATAAGGAAAGCTCTGGTGCCGGTTCAGCCCGCGCAGCTTCAGCGGTTTGCCGTTCAGATGAAAGCCTTGGGCGGTAAAGGCGACCTGACGGAAGCCGAACCTTGTGGCCTGGGTATCGCTGCCCTGCGCGGTGGTCAGGGTCAGCGCCAGGGTATTAAGCGCCGGGCTTTCCGGCGACCACAGATTGATGCCGCTCAGCCCGTCAAACCCCAGCGTCAGGTCGGCGGTCGCCTCAGCTTCGGTGCTGGCCACAACCTTGCCCGCCCCATTCAGCAGGTCGACGCGCAGCCGCCCGGCCAGCGGCAGGTCTTGCGGATTGTGCAGCCAGACCCGTGCCGTCAGGCGCTTGCGGTCGACCAGCACATCGGGCGTTTCCACCTTGACCCGCCCGATCCTGATTGGCGCGGACACTTCAAGCCAGACTTCGCGGTAGATCCCGGCATAGGTCAGATAGTCGATCACCCCGCCAAACGGCGGTATATCGGGGTTTTCGCTACCATCAACTGTGACGGCAATCACATGGGCCCCCGGCGTCAGCCCGGTCAGTCGCGCGGAAAAGGGGGTGTAGCCGTCGGCGTGGACGGCGATCACCACGCCATCCTGCCGCACCACGGCATTGGCCATCGCCCCGTCAAACCGCAGCGTCACCTCGCGCCCTTCCCATGCCGGGTCGGCCAGAAAGTGTTTTTCGCAGGTAAAGGGGCGCTGATAGTCCCGCTCGTCGAAATAGGAAAACGGCAGGTCCACCGCATTGTGCGGCAGGCGTACGCTTGTATGCCCCTCGAACAGCCAGTCGTCGTTGAAATCAGTGATCGTCCGCATGGAATTCCCTATTTGACTCCGCCCCGCATGCCTTCGACAAACCGGCGCTGGAGGATGAAGAAGACCGCAATGGTCGGAAGCGTCGCCAGCACATTGGCGATCATGATCAGCCCGTAATCGGGCGTATAGGCCGAGGCGAGCGAGGCCACGACCAGCGTGATCGTCTTCATCTCATTGGTTTGCAACACGATCAGCGGCCACAGACAGGCGTTCCAGCTGGCCATGAACACGATAATCATCGCGGCGGCACAGGTGGAGCGTATGACCGGCAGACAGAGATAGGCAAAGATCTGCCATTCCTTCAGCCCGTCGATCCGCGCTGCATCGCGCAGTTCATGCGGAAAGGCCTTGGTGTCCTGCCGGAAGTAAAAGATCATGAAGATCGAGGCGACGCCGGGCAGCATCAGCGCGATATGGCCGTTCATCAGGTCGGCGCGGGAAAACATCACGAACAGCGGGATCAGCAGGGCGGCAAACGGCACCGACAGCATCAACAGCAGCCCGGCAAGGATGCGGTCGCGCGATTTCGAGCGGGACATTTCGAAACCGCAGCCCGCCAGCGAAGACACGATCCGGGTCAGTACAGTGCCGATGATCGCCGCGCAGGCGGAATTGAAGAACACGCAGGGCAAATCGACCAGTTCAAAGAGCTTGGCGATGTTGGCGAACAGGTTGGTGCCAAAGGAGACCCTGCCGCCGGTGATGTCGTTGGCGGTGTTGGTGGCACCGGCGATCATCCAGCAGAACGGGAAAACCGAAATCAGTGCCGCCAGCCACAGCCCGGCCTGCACCAGAAGATTGCCCGATTGTGCGAGAATGCGTGATAATCAGCGGTCCCTCGCCACACGGAATTGCCCCCAGGACAACAGCCCCACCAGAATCACGATCAGCCATGAAATCGTTGCGGCATAGCCAGACGACGGCATGAACCTGAAGGTGAGGTTGCAGATGTAAAGCGACAGCGTCAGCGAGGCATCGGCCGGAGCGCCGCCATTGCCGCCGCTGGCGGTGATGTTGTTGACCTCGTCGAACAATTGCAGCGCGCCGATGGTGGACAGCGCCGTGATGAACAGGATCACCGGCTTGAGCATCGGGATGGTGATGCGGAAAAAGCAGGTGCGGGCCGGCACCCCGTCGATCCGTGCCGCCTCGTAGATCGCGGGGTCGATGTCTTGCATCGCCGCCGGATTGATTACCATGTTGAACCCAGTCCAGCGCCAGGTTATCGCCGTGATGATCAGCGCCTTGGCCCAGAACAGGTCGATCAGCAAGCCGTTGGCCACGCCATCAACTGCAAACATGGATTTGAACAGGCCCGAACAGGCCACCAGCAGTCGTTGCACCGCCAGATCCCGGTCTGCCATCACGAAGTCGATCTCATCGTCAGGGGCAGGAAATCGGCGAAATCCAGGTTGCGCATATGGTCATTCGGCCAGGCGATCCGGGCATCCGGGTGGTTGGCAACGGCGATCGCCCCGCTCAGTCCTGCCAGCGACCGCCCTTCGGACCTTTGGTCGGCATGGCACGCCTTTGAAAGCTCCGGTCCCAGCGCGGCGCAGCGGCTCTCGACCCCGGGCCGCATTCCGACGCAACAGGCGTCGGCCAGTTCCCGCTCGGGCCGCAGAAAGTGCACCATCGCAATCTTGTGCACCTTGCCGGGAACCAGACGGCCCTCTTGCGCGGCCTTGCCTTGAAGGGCGCGTGGGGTGGCATGGTTCAGCGCTTCGGCCGTTTCGATGATGGTCTGCCGGGTTTGCGGCAGGGCCTGCATTGTGGCATCGAAATTCAGAATCCGCGTCACCGTCGCCTGACTGACCCCCACGATGGCGGCGGTCTGTCTGCGCGTTGTCATCGGGCACCGGCTCCTTTGGCAGCGGTGATGCCCTGAACAAGCCAACCGGCGCAATCCACCCTTTCGCCTGACAGGAAACCCCGAGGGCAACAGGTGATCCCGGGATGGGGCGGAACGTTGTCTGAGCCAACATCAGGCTTTCATCCCGGAATTCACCGCCGAGAATGTCCTTGCCCGCCCCATCTGATTGCCGCCGAATTTGCACTGCTTCTCGCCACGACAGCGTTGTGGGCGATGCCATGTCTTGTCGCATGCCATTCCTGCGCCAACCGATGGATCGCAGGCCAATGCCGGACTTTGGGCCATGGACCGTGCCGGGGGTGGCGCACCGGTATCTGGTCGGCCCCTTGATGCATTCCAGGCGGTTGGCGTTTGGCGCAGGGGATGAGTCCGCAAGGCCGACCCCGGCAAGGGCGTGCAAGGGTTTGAAGATGATGACGCCGAGGATGGTATGATTTCTGCCAGCGCTGGCGTTTCACCCCACGACAGGGCCGACAATATGGCACGGGCCTGCCGCTGGTGAAAGCCGAAACAACGGCCTCACAGGCCGGAAGACAGCCCATCGGCGTGGCCGCTCTGGTCATTGCCGGAAGGGTTGGCTATCAGGCGATCACGCCCTGAACACGTTCGGGCACCAGCCACAGGATCACCATGCCCCCGATGATCGAACCGCGCGACCGTCTGGTGTTTCTGGTGCTGTTTGGCGTGTTTACAGTGTTCGGCACCTCGATGACCATCATCGGCGCGACGCTGCCCAAGATCCTTGCCACCTTTGGCTGGAGCTATCTGACCGCCGGAACCGTGCTTGCCGCCAATGCCGTGGCCTATTTCAGCTTCACCTTTATCGGCGGCTTTCTGATCAACTGGTGGGGGCCAAAGCGCACGCTGGTGCTGGGGTTGGTCGCTGCGGCAACCGGGCTGCTGTTCTTTGCCGCGACGCCTGACCCGATGACCAACATTCTGCTGGGTGCCCTGATCGGCACAGGGCAGGGCTTTGTCGAGATAACGGTGAACTGGTCAACCCTGCGGCTGGATCGGGCCCAAAGCGGGCGACCGATGAACCTGATGCACGGTGCTTTTGCGATTGGTGCCATCCTTGGGCCGCTGGCGTCGGCCGGGCTGTTGCATGCCGGCTATGACTGGATAACCGTCTATCACGGGATGGCGGCGGTTTTTGCGGCGCTGGCGGTGCTGATGGTTTTTGTTGCGATGTCGTTCGACCCTGGCTCAAAGGCGGGGTCAACCGCGGCACCACAGCGGCTGAACAGGCACCCGGCCTACTGGCTGTCGTTTCTGGCGCTGTTTTTCTATGTCGGCGTCGAGTTGGGGGTTTCAAACTGGGTGGCGGAATATTTCGTTGCAGTCTTTGCCTATCCGGCAAGCAGCAGCGCGCTTCTGGTGTCGCTGTTCTGGGTGGGGCTGCTGGCGGGCCGGTTTGGCGTGCCGCTGCTGTACCACGGTTCGCGCCAGGATGTGACGCTGCTGGGCTTCTCGCTGCTCGCGACACTTTCAATCGCTGCGCTGAGCCTGCTGGGCTTTCTGCCTGCGGGCGGTCTTACCCAGGCCGTCGGACTGGGGTTAGTGCTGCTGTCGGGCCTTGGCTGTTCGGTGTTCTATCCGATCGTCATCACGATGCTGGGAAATTGCTTTCCGCAGGCGCAAAGCCAGGCCATCGCCTTTGCCGCGACCGGTGGCGGGGTTGGGGCTTTCCTGTTTCCGTTCCTGATGTCGGCCCTGTCGCAGGGCTGGGGTATCCGCGTCGGCTTTGCGACCTATGCGGTATTTGGCGTGGCCATGACGCTGGCCGCGCTGGGCCTGTCGCTGTCGGCCAACAAAAAACCGGCGGCCAAATCCAGGGCATGAAGTGACACATGGCGGCGTGGCCGCTTTGTGTGACTGTCAGGCCAGTACAGCCGCTGCGGCGGGTGGTGGTGCACCCTATCGCGTGCGGCGCAGATAGACATAGAGCGCGCCACCGCCGCCGTGTTTCAGGTGCGCTTCCGCCACCTGCAGGATCAGGGGTGCCAACGGCGGCATGGTCAGCCAGTGCGGCACCTGATGCCGCAGAATGCCGGTACGTTGGGGTATCGCCCCGCCCTCGGTGCCACGCCGGCCCTTGCCGGTGATAACGAGCACCAGCCGGTGACCGGCGGCATGCGCGCCCAGAACAAAATGGATCAGCTCGGGATGCGCCTCGGCCAGCGTCATGCCATGCAGGTCGATCCGTGCTTGCGGTGCCAGTTTGCCGCGCGCCATGCGGATAAAGGCCTTGTGATCCATCTGCACCGCCGGTTCCGGCTGCGGCCTGATCGCCACGTGGTCGCGGCTGGCCCGCTCGCCGATGTGAAACGGCTCGATCCGGGTCGCGCGGCGATGTGGCTTTTCCGCTGTCGGGGTGGGGTCCATGGCCGTCAGCGGTCTTGGCGGGCGGGCGTGCATCGGCGTAACCGATTGCACCACACGATACCACAGATCGGCATCTTCGGGCCGCAGGCCGCGGGTCCGCCGCATCGCCTAACCCGCATCCAACATGGCAAGCGCGCGCTGAATCGGCAGCAATACCACCATCCGGCCGCCGTCGCGGATCTTGCCCGCCGTCTCGCCCGCCTCGGCCCCGGTGCCGTAAAAGATGTCGGCGCGCTGGGCACCCTTGATCGCCGAACCGGCATCCTGCGCCACCATCAGGCGGCGCAGCGGGACAGCGCCGGTTTTCTCGATCCAGACCGGAGCACCCATCCGGGTGAAATCATCATCCACAGCAAGGCTGCGCCCCGAAGTGACCGAACGGCCCATGGCCCCCAGCGGCCCCTTGTCGGACGGCACTTCATCAATGCGGCGGAAAAACACGAACGATGGGTTCTGTTGCAACAGGCGCTGGCCGTCGGCGGGGTTGGCCCTGACCCAGGATTTGATGGTTTGCGCCGAAAGCTGATGCGCCTTGAACAGACCGCGCCGCACCAGTTCGCCGCCAACCGATTTGTAGGGGTGGCCATTCTTGCCATCAAACCCCACCCGGATGGTGGAGCCATCGGGCAGGCGAACGCGGCCTGAGCCTTGTATTTGCAGGAAAAACACCTCTACCGGGTCTTCCAGCCACGCGATTTCAAGGCCACGGCCGCGCAGCAACCCCTGTTGCTCGATCTCTGCCCGGCTGTGCCACAGACGCCCGGGAACAAAGCCGGGCGGGCGGCGATAGATCGGCCAGGCATAGTGGCTGTCGCGCTGCATCGCGCCGCGCAGTTCCGGCTCGTAGTAGCCGGTGAACAGTGCGGGCGGGGTGCCGATCTGGACCGGGCGGAAGAACAACTCGAAATAGGTGCGGGCGGCGGCGGCGGTTTTGGGTTGATCCTTGGCGAGCGCGCACAGGCCCTGCCAATCCGGATCGCCGATCAGATCGCAGGTTTCGGTGAATGCTTGCAGCGCCGCCAGATGATCGTCGCTTTCCCAGCCATGAAGGTCGGAAAACGAAAGCATATGGCGCTCTGGCCCGGCACCGGCGGAATTGGTCACAGCCGCCAGCGCCAGCAACAGGGATGCCAGCGCGGCATGGATCATTCCCCGGTGGCCACCAACTGCCAGTTGGGGTTTTCTGCCCCCATCCGGCGGGCAAAGGTCCAGACATCCTTTTGCCGCTTGATCTCATTGGCATTGCCTTCGACCACCTGCCCCGCCTTGTCGCGCGTGGTGGAGGTGATTTCACTGACAAAGCGCATGGTCAGTTCGGCGTCGCGGGTTTCAGGGTTGAACTCGGCCCCGGTCAAAGCCAGGTCGCGGATACCGACAAAGCTGGATTTCACGGTCAGCCCACGAGTCTCGCGATCTTCGACCACGCGCAGAAAACTGTCATAAACTTCGGGCGACAGGAAGGGCAGAACCTTGTCCAGTTCGCCCTTGTCGAACGCGGTCAGAATCATTTCATAGGCCCCGCGCGCACCGCGCAGAAAATCGGTTACGCTGAAGGCAGGCTCCGCCCGCTTCATGCCAGCCAGAGCCCGCGCGGCGGGTGACCCTTCGGCGACATTGTCGGTTATGTCGGCATCGGCCCCGCCCTCGATCACCTCGAACCCGCGTTTCGGGCGTGATGCCGGATCTGTATCAATGGCAACGGGTTTCCCGGGCTTTTCAAAGCCGTCGCGGGTGCCCAAAACTGACCGCAGCTTGAGTATCAGGAAAACCGCTACGGCGGCCAACACAATCAGTTGAATGACGGCAGAGTTCATCCGATCCTCTTTACAGGCAACAGGCCAGCGGTTTCAGGCCCCAAAGATGGTAACATGCTCAAGCAAGCCCTATGTAGGGTGACTCGCAGTGCAAGTCCACCGCACCGGCGAAAAGAGGTGAATGGAATGTGGCTACTGGTTGTTCTGATCGGCTGGCCGCTGGTCGAGATTGCGCTGTTCGTGACGCTGGGCGCTGTTATCGGATTGTGGCCGACGCTGGCCATCGTGGTTGGCACCGGTTTTCTGGGGGTGACGATTCTGCGGCGGCGGGGGTTGCGGTCGCTTGGTCAGCTACGGCAAAGCGTGACGCTGCAGCCGCATCAGCCGCTGGGCGATGGGTTGCTGACGATGCTTGCGGCGTTGTTGCTGATCCTGCCGGGGTTTCTGACCGATTTTTTGGGGCTTTTGCTGCTGATCCCGCCGGTCCGGCGCTTTGTGGTGCATAGGATCGGCGTGGAACTGCGCGCCGCCAGTGTCAATCTGATGGGCTCGCTAGCAGCCAACCGGATGGCGCATCCGCGACCGGCAGCGGCGGAGCCGGTCGGACCAGAGATCAACGGACCAGTGATCGACGGCGAATTTCACGAGGTCGAGGATGTGAAGCGCCCGACTCACCCCCCTTCGGGCTGGACGCGGCATTGAGCCGCCGGGGACTTGCTGCTAGAAGGCGACAAAACAGGGCTGGACCGGCAGGAGTGGACGATGGCTGAAGGCGACAATGGCGCGGCACCGCAGGCGGCACCGCAGGTAAAGATGCAGGTTCTGGCGCAATATGTGCGCGACCTGTCATTTGAGAATGCCGTGGCGCAGCGCGGACTGCAGGGCGGCGAAGTTCAGCCCGACATTCAGGTGCAGGTCAGCCTTGATGGCCGCAAGCGCCCGACCGAAAACCAATATGAAGTCATCATAAAATTCAAGATCACCTCGCGCAACAAGGCGAGCGGCGAGGCGCTGTTCCTGATGGAGTTGGAGTATGCCGGGATATTCCTGATCGAAGGGGTGCAGGATGACCAGATGCATCCGTTCCTGCTCATCGAATGCCCAAGGATGCTGTTCCCCTTTGCCCGCCGCATCGTATCCGACATGACGCGCGACGGCGGTTTCCCGATGCTGAACCTCGACAATGTCGATTTTCTTGGGTTGTACCGTGCCGAACTGGCCCGCCGGGCTGAAGCCCAGGCTCAGGCGTCGCAGGCCGCGATCAACTGATCCCGGCTTTGGCGGCCTGCGCCCGCGACGCGGGCGGAGCTTCCGGCGGGGATATTTTTAGCAATGAGAAGCCGGGGTCAGGACTTTCGCCAGATCGCCGTGTCGCCAAGTAGCGCCAGAAAAGCGTCGTGGGCAGCCAGTTCTGCGGCGGTAAGCCTTGACGGCAGGGGGATCGGACGGGGGCGGGGGCACCAATCGTCGGTGCCGGATTTCTGGTTGGCAGACCGGTTTAATCCGGAAAGCGCGAAATCGGGTTGCCGCCCGCCGATCAGTTCCAGATAAACCTCGGCCAATATCTCGCTGTCGAGCAGCGCGCCGTGTTTGGTGCGGGCGGAATTGTCGATGCCGAAGCGGCGGCACAGCGCATCGAGCGAGGCGGGCGAGCCGGGGAATTTCTTGCGTGCCATGGTCACGGTGTCAGTGGCGCGGCTGGGGGGCAACTGATGATGGCCCGCCAGCGTCAATTCGGCATTCAGGAATTTCAGGTCGAACGAGGCGTTGTGGATCACCAGTTGGGTGTCGCGGATGAAGGCGAGAAAGGCCGGGGCGATGGCGGCGAATTTCGGCTTGTCGCGCAGAAAGCTGTCGCCCAGCCCGTGCACCTCGAATGCCTCATCGGGCATGGGTCGTTCGGGGTTGATATATTGATGATAGGTCTGGCCGGTCGGCATATGGTTGAACAGTTCCACCGCGCCGATTTCAACGATGCGGTCGCCGGTGGCGGGATCAAGGCCGGTGGTCTCGGTATCAAGCACGATCTCACGCATTGTGCCCCCGGATGGTTGCGATCAGCGCCTGGACGGCGGCGCGGGTTTGTTCCAGCGTGTCCGTGCGGATGACATGGGTGGCGCGGGCGCGTTTTGCCGCGTCTGGCATCTGGCGGGCCAGCAGGGTTTCGAACTGTGCAACCGACATGCCGGGGCGGGCCAGAACGCGGCCGCGCTGAACCTCGGGCGGGGCGGTGACGACCAGCGTGGCATTCATGGCGGCATCAGCCCCGGCTTCAAACAGTAGCGGGATATCCAGTACCACGATATCGGCGCTTTGGGCAGCGATGAAGGCGGCGCGATCGGCAGCCACAAGCGGGTGGACCACCTGTTCCAGCCGGGAGAGTGCAGAGGGCTCTGCGGCGATCCAGCGCTTCAGGGCGGCGCGGTCGATATGGTCGGAAACCAGCGCTAGGGGGCAAAGATCGGCAACGGCTGCAACGGCCCCGCCGCCCGGGCCATAAAGCCGCGATACGGCGGCATCGGCATCCCAGACCGGCAGACCCGCGGCCGCAAACATCCCGGCGGTGGTTGATTTGCCCATGCCGATCGACCCGGTCAGCCCCAGCAGGAACGGTTTCATTTCGGCAGCACGGCGGCGCGGGTGGCGGCGTCGACCTCTGGCCGCTGGCCGAACCAGCGTTCAAAGGCGGGGGCGGCCTGATGCAGCAACATGCCAATGCCGTCAACAGTGGAGCAGCCTATGGCTGCGGCATTATCCAGAAACCGGGTGCGCAGCGGGATATAGACCAGATCGGTGACCACGGCGGCGGGTGAAAGGCCGTCAAGCGGCACCCGGAATTCAGGCTTGCCGACCATGCCGAGTGCGGTGGTGTTGACCACGGTTGCTGCATCCTCGACCATGTTGCCGGCCTGCACCCAGTCATAAACTTCCAGCTTCGCACCGAATTCCTGGCGCAGGGTTTCGGCGCGCTGGCGGGTGCGGTTGGCGATGCGGATCACCGGCACGCCAACCTCGATCAATGAGGCAATCACGGCGCGGGCAGCACCCCCTGCGCCGAAAACGGCAGCGGGACCGGATTCGGGGGCCCATGATGGCGCATTTTGCCGCAGGTTGGCGATGAAGCCGTAACCATCGGTATTGTCGGCATGAATCCGGCCATCCTTGCGGAATATCAGGGTGTTGGCGGCGCCGATCAGGGCGGCGCGGTCGGTCACCACATCGGCCAGCGCCATCACGGTTTCCTTGTGCGGGATGGTGACATTGACGCCGACAAAGCCCAGTTTCGGCAGGGCACGCAGCAACTCCGCCAGATCGGATTGCGTCACATCCATCGGGATGTAGAAGCCCCGGATGCCATAGGTTTTCAACCAATGCCCGTGCAGCGCCGGGGATTTGCTGTGCGAGACGGGTGAGCCGATCACCCCTGCCAGTGGTATCCGCCCGTCGCTCATGCTGCGATCACCCCCCGGAGTGAGAGATAGTTCAGAATCTCCAGCAATGGCAGTCCCAGAACGTGAAAATAATCCCCGGTAACGGCTGAAAACAGCCGGGCGCCTTCGGCCTCCAACAGGTAGCTTCCCACCGACTCGCCAATCCCGGGCCAGTTTCGCGCGGCATAGTCGGCGATATAGGCGTCAGACGCCGCCCGCATGGTCAGCCGCACTTCCCCAACATGCCGCCAGACGGGCCGCGCCTCGTGGCAGATCACCGCAGCGGACCACAGCCGGTGTTGCTGCCCGCGCAGGCTGTGAAGCTGGGCTATCGCATCATCAAGCGTATCGGGTTTGCCAAGAATGCGCCCGGCGTGATCAAGCACCTGGTCGCAACCGATCACCCAGGCCTCCGGGTTGCGTTCAGCGATCTTGCGGGCCTTGAGGTCGGCCAGAGTATCGGCGACATCGCGCGGATGTGCAGCTTCGTCATTCAGGGCAGCCCGGATCGCCGCCTCATCAATCCGGGCGGGATGGATCTCTGGCGCAAGGCCGGCATTGCGCAGCAGGGTCGCGCGGGTCGCGGAAGCGGAGGCAAGCAGGATGCGCGGCGGGGCCATGTGGATTGATCCGGGACGAGGCTGTTGATGTTCTATCTGCGTTCCGTGGGAAAATCGCAACGCCCGAGATGCTGCAGGCCGTTCCCCCCGACCCGACAACACCCGGGGCAAAGGCATCCACAGGGGAAAACCTGAAAGGAGGGGGGCAGCATAACCCCCCCACGGCAGCGCGCGCCAAAATTTCATGCACAGAGTGCGTGCCGTTGAGTGGCCTGTATCGCATTGATTGTAAACGGAAAGATGCAAAGATTTACACAGAAAGATTCTTTCGCACACCTTTATCCCCAGGCCCGGCATCTGTTGGTGCTTTTGCGGGCAAATAGATAATCCCCATCATCCACAGGCCCTACAACATCAACATCTTATCTTATAATCTATGCTTGAAGAAGGAAGAACGTGGGGAGCGCTTGATGGCGGGGCTGTTGGCGGACTGGTATCCTTGGGTCGAGGCTCTGCATATCATCTTGGTGATAGCCTGGATGGCAGGGCTTTTCTATCTGCCCCGGTTGTTCGTCTATCATGCCGAACAGGTCGGCCCCGGCGCGGTCGATCTGATGTTTCAGACCATGGAGCGGCGGTTGTTGCGCGGCATCATGAATCCGGCGATGATCGGGGTGTGGCTGTTTGGTCTGTGCCTGGTGTTTACCCCAGGGATCGTCGATTGGGGTCAGTGGTGGCCCTGGACCAAGGCGGCTGCGGTGCTGGCGATGACATGGTTTCATCATTGGCTGGGGTATCGCCGCAAGGATTTTGCCAGTGGGCATAACCGGTTGACCGGGCGGCAGTACCGGCTGATGAATGAGGTGCCGACGCTGCTGCTGGTGGTGATCGTGATATCGGTGGTGGTGAAGTTCTAGCGCGGCGGCCGGATGGAACGGCGAAGTATCTTGCCGCGTTGACTTGGGCCCCACGGCAGAGTATGGAGCCTGCCAACGGGGCCGTCCGGCCCCTGGATTCTCCATTCATCCCCGATGCGCGCTTTTGGCCCGCCTCTACAATCCCCGAAGAGTCATGACCGTAGAACGCCTCAATCTGGCCGACCTCAAGGCCCACACCCCTGCTGACCTTCTGGCGATGGCCGAAGATCTGGAAATTGAAAACGCTCCCTCGATGCGCAAGGGCGAGATGATGTTCTCGATCCTGAAAGAGCGCGCGGAAGAGGGCTGGGAAATTTCCGGCGACGGCGTGCTGGAAGTCTTGCAGGACGGCTTTGGTTTTCTGCGTTCACCTTCGGCCAACTATTTGCCGGGGCCCGATGATATCTATGTGTCCCCCGACACCATCCGGCAGTTTTCGCTGCGCACCGGCGACACCATCGAGGGGGTTATGCAAGCTCCCCGCGCGGATGAGCGGTATTTCTGGCTGACCAAAGTGACAAAGATCAACTTCACTGACCCGGAAAAGGCCCGGCACAAGGTGCATTTTGATGACCTGACGCCGCTGTATCCCGATGAGCGGTTCAAGATGGAAGTGGAAGACCCCACGGTCAAGGACCGTTCGGCGCGGATCATCGATCTGGTGGCCCCGATCGGCAAGGGCCAGCGCGGGTTGATCGTGGCACCGCCGCGTACCGGGAAAACCGTGATGTTGCAAAACATCGCGCATTCGATCGCGACGAACCATCCCGATTGCTACCTGATCGTGCTGTTGATCGACGAACGGCCCGAGGAGGTGACCGACATGCAGCGTTCGGTGCGCGGCGAGGTGGTTTCTTCGACCTTTGACGAACCGGCGACCCGGCATGTGGCCGTGGCGGAAATGGTGATCGAAAAGGCCAAGCGGCTGGTGGAACACAAGCGCGACGTGGTGATTCTTTTGGATTCGATCACCCGCCTTGGCCGCGCTTTCAACACGGTGGTGCCGTCATCGGGCAAGGTGCTGACCGGTGGTGTTGATGCCAATGCCCTGCAACGTCCCAAGCGGTTCTTTGGTGCGGCACGGAATATCGAAGAGGGCGGGTCGCTGACCATCATCGCCACCGCGCTGATTGATACCGGAAGCCGGATGGATGAGGTAATTTTCGAGGAATTCAAGGGCACCGGCAACTCCGAGATCGTACTGGATCGGAAAGTGGCCGACAAACGCGTATTCCCGGCGATGGACATCCTGAAGTCCGGCACCCGGAAAGAGGATCTGCTGATCGAAAAGGCCGATCTGCAGAAAACCTACGTATTGCGGCGGATCCTGAACCCGATGGGCACTACGGATGCCATCGAATTCCTGATCGGAAAGCTGAAGCAGACCAAGACCAACGCAGAATTCTTCGATTCGATGAATTCCTGATTTCCGGCTCCTTTTCAAAGGGTAGGGAATGGACACCATCTATGCCCCCGCCACGGCGCGGGGGAAGGCCGGGCTGGCTGTGGTGCGGCTGTCCGGCCCCTTGGCCTGGGGCGCGGCGCGGGCGCTGGCGGGCAACCTGCCGCCAGCCCGCCATGCGGCGCTGCGGCAGCTGCGCTGGAACGGAGATAACCTCGATCAGGCGCTGGTGCTGCTGTTTGCCGATGGGGCCAGCTTTACCGGCGAAGCGGTGGCTGAACTGCATCTGCACGGCTCTGCCGCTGTCGTCGCGGCAGTCTTGCGCGCGCTGGGTGCGATGCCGGGGTTGCGGCTTGCCGAACCGGGCGAATTCACCCGCCGGGCACTGGAGAACGGGTGTCTTGACCTGACGCAGGTCGAAGGGCTGGCTGATCTGATCGATGCGGAGACTGAAGCACAGCGAAAGCAGGCGCTGCGGGTACTGTCGGGAGCGGTGGGCCAGCGGGCGGAGGGCTGGCGGTCGGCGTTGCTCCGTGCGGCGGCTTTGCTGGAGGCGACCATCGATTTTGCCGATGAAGAGGTGCCGGTGGATGTCGGACCAGAGGTCCTGGCCCTGTTCGACGTTGTTTTGGCGGACCTGAGGGTTGAGGCCATCGGAGTTCGCGCGGCGGAGCGGGTGCGTGACGGGTTCGAGGTGGCGATTGTCGGTCTGCCCAACGCCGGTAAATCCACTCTGTTGAATGCGTTGGCGGGGCGAGAGGCGGCGATCACCTCTGCCATCGCCGGAACGACGCGGGATGTGATCGAGGTGCGGATGGATCTGGGCGGGTTGGCGGTGACGTTGCTGGATACTGCCGGGTTGCGCGAGACCGCGGATGAAGTCGAGGGTTTGGGGATTGCGCGCGCACTGGCACGGGCCGGGGCTGCCGATTTGCGGGTATTTTTGCAAGATATCAATGGGTTGCCGGATGGACTTGCCCCACAGGCCGATGATATCGTGGTTCTGGCCAAGGCGGATGCGGGTGGCGGTGTTTCCGGGAAAACTGGTGCTGGATTGCAGGAACTGGTGGAGCGGATATCAGCTGTACTGTCGGGCCGGGCCGCCGCTGCCGCAACCCTTACTCGCGAGCGGCATCGGTTGGCGGTTCTGGCGGCAGTCAGCGCTTTGGAATTCGCCTGGATTGAGGTAGAGACCGGAGGGCGTGCAGAGCTGGCAGCGGAGCAGCTGCGCGAAGCGATTCGGGCGTTGGATTCGCTGATGGGCCGGGTGGATGTGGAGCAGATTTTGGGTGAGATATTTGCCAGTTTCTGCATCGGAAAATAGGGATTGTTTCACGTGAAACATTTTGACGTGGTGGTTGTGGGTGGCGGTCATGCCGGGGCCGAGGCGGCCCATGCAGCGGCGCGGATGGGCGCAAGCACCGGGTTGATCACGCTGCGGCGGGATACGATTGGCGTGATGTCGTGCAACCCGGCAATCGGCGGGCTCGGCAAGGGCCACCTTGTCCGCGAAATAGACGCGATGGATGGTGTAATGGGCCGCGTGGCAGATGCGGCGGGCATTCAGTTCCGCTTGCTGAACCGGAGCAAGGGTCCGGCGGTGCAGGGGCCCCGGGCGCAGGCCGACCGCAAACTTTATCGGCAGGCGATGCGGGCCGAATGCGAGGCGCAGCCGCTGTTGGAGGTGGTTGAGGGCGAAGTTGCCGATTTTCTGATGAGCGATCAGCGGGTTACCGGCGTCAGACTTGCTGATGGCGCCGAAATTCAGGCGAGCGCCGTGGTCTTGACCTCGGGCACCTTTCTGCGCGGTGTGATCCATATAGGCGATGTTCGACGGCCAGGCGGGCGGCTGGGCGACAAGCCTTCGGTGGCGCTTGCCGAACGGATTGACAGCTTCGGTTTGCCGCTTGGCCGGCTGAAAACCGGTACGCCGCCGCGTCTGGACGGGAGGACGATTGATTGGGCCGGTCTGGGAAGCCAGGCCGGTGACGATGATCCGGTGTTGTTTTCCTTTATGTCAGACCGGCCCGCAGTGCGCCAGATCGCCTGCGGGATCACCCATACCAATGAAGCGACGCATGACATCATCCGCCGAAACCTTTCGCGGTCGGCGATGTATGGTGGCCATATTGAAGGGATCGGGCCACGTTATTGCCCATCGATCGAGGATAAGGTGGTGCGATTCGCCGACAAGGCCAGCCACCAGGTGTTTCTGGAACCAGAGGGGCTGGATGATCACACGGTCTATCCCAATGGCATATCCACCAGCTTGCCCCAGGATGTGCAGGAAGAATATGTGCATTCTATCAAAGGGTTGGAGCGGGCAGTGATCCTGCAGCCTGGCTATGCCATTGAATATGATTACGTGGATCCGCGTGCATTGCGCAGCACTTTGGAGATGAAAGACGTGCCGGGTTTGTTTCTGGCGGGGCAGATCAACGGCACGACTGGCTACGAGGAGGCGGCTGCGCAGGGCTTGGTGGCGGGGTTGAATGCGGCACTGCAGGCGCAGGGGCGTGAAGCCCAGACTTTTCCGCGCGCCGAAAGCTATATTGGCGTGATGATTGACGATCTGGTGACGCGCGGGGTCACGGAGCCCTATCGGATGTTCACCTCGCGCGCTGAATACCGGTTGAGCCTGCGCGCCGACAATGCCGACCAGCGTTTGACGCCGCTGGCGGTAAGTTTGGGGTGCGCAAGCGAGGCCCGGCAGACGGCATTTGGCGCAAAGATGCAGGCCTTGGCGGCGGCCCGCGCACAGCTTGATGCACTGTCGGTGACGCCAAGGCAGATGTTGGCGCAAGGGGTGCATCTCAACCAGGATGGTATCCGCCGGTCGGGGTTCGAGTTGCTGTCGTTCCCCGAGGTGCAATTTGACCACCTGATCGCCCTTGCGCCCGCGTTGGCCGGGGTGCCCGTGGCAACGCGGCTGCAAATCGCCCGCGACTCGCTCTATGCTCCCTATCTCAAGCGGCAGGCAGCGGGCATAGCGGCGTTGCAGCGCGATGAGAGCCAGGAAATCCCCAAAGGGTTTCAATATGTCGGGCTGCAAGGCTTGTCGAACGAGCTGCAACTGAAGTTGGCGCGGATTCAGCCGGGGACCCTGGCG
>Ga0105049_10002697_pt1 | contig 21038 bp, 14 predicted proteins | sample MAT06_FD_78087 | JGI IMG/M metagenome (GOLD analysis project Ga0105049, IMG submission 78087) | Freshwater microbial communities from Lake Fryxell liftoff mats and glacier meltwater in Antarctica - MAT-06 | ecosystem: Environmental > Aquatic > Freshwater > Ice > Liftoff microbial mat | place...
CAGCGTGACGGAGCTGTGTTTTTCGAATTTCACTTGAATGTGCAGGGGCCGCGCGGGTTTCCATTCACTCGCTTTGGACCATGCGGCCCTAAACCATTCAATCGAACCGACATCGTCAGTGCGGCTGGATTGGGCAGCGCCCAGCGCTAACTGCGCGACAAGGAAAATAGCTAAATAAGCCGCCGGACTCTCAAGCATAGCATAGTGTACATATAGCCGCCTGCTTTATCAACTGCCCTCTTGACCTGCCCCCGTTAAACCGGTCCACCAACTATGTGAGCCACCCCGCCCTTCGGCCCTCCGCCGCCATTGGTCCCAACCACGCGGTCCCCACCAGAGCCCTATTGATATATGGGTAAGAAATCCGCGCGACCGCGCCGCCCGACGGCGGCGATGTCGCTTGGCATGGTGCCACGGCATATTGCCCAAGCTCATTGAAGGGTCGGCATGACGCAGCAGTCCAAAGCGAAACTGTGTACTTTATGGGCATGGCTCACGATACCCATCCACGTCCCGTGGAAACCGGCGTGGCGCTGCGCCGGTCCGCTGGTCCACCGAACAATACGAGAGGCCGCACTCCTCGCGCTCCTTGGCCTCGGCTTATCGTGGGCAGTCGCTGCAATCCAAGGACTTCGAGAGCCGCCGATTCTCGGGTTTGAATACGTGACCGGTGTAGGAACACTCGCATTCAAGTGGCGGTACGAGGAGGCCCGCTTGAACCCGTTGAACAATATACGATGGGTTTCCCCATACAACCCCGGCCACGTCGAGTGGCGGAGGGAGGCGCGGGCTCGTTGGCAAATGGCTCTCTCGAACGTCGTTGCACGGCGGTCCGCCGATCCAGACGTGCTGGCGCAGGTGCGGGACGAGATAGCGCCCATCCGCACTTCCACACCGATCAAGGATATTGTCATCTGGCCCGCCCAGAGTGTGGTTTGGTACCAGCGGCTCGGCTGGCCGTGGCCGTGCTGGGAGGCGTGGTACGCACAAACGGGCGGGACGGCGGGGGGGGGGCGGTAGTCAGTTTTCTTGCGGGATCGCGTTGGGTATCCCGACTGGCATGCTCGGGCAGGAGGTCACGGTCGGGTGGGGCGGAAGTGCGCGGGTTTTCCAGACACCGACGTGTCAGATCGATCAGGTCTGCCTCGCGCCCGTCGTGCCAACAGCGCTCTGGCCGTTCCTGGCGTCAGTGAGTTTCTGGGGCGTGGTCGGGCTTGGCGCGGTGCGTGGGCTCCCACTGTTGGCCAGCCGCATTCGGTGTCGGCTGAGGGTCCGCAGCGGACGATGTGCCCGGTGTGGGTACAACTGCCGTGGACTCGCGGCCCCAGTGTGCCCGGAGTGCGGCACGCCCCGGTAACCTGTGACCTATCCCCATCCCCCCGTCACTTCTGCACCGCCGCAATCCACCCACCGCCCAGCACCCACGCTGGCTCGCGCGCGTCATAGACCACCGCCGCCTGCCCCGGCGTGACCGCCGTCTGGGCCGCGGCAAACTCCAGCTCAAATCGCCCCGCCCGCCCCGAATAGTTCGGTGCGCTCCCCTCACCACTCAGCACCCGCACCCGCGCCGCCACGGCGTCGCTGTTGTAGCGATACTTCACCAGCACATCCGTCCACTCGGCAAATCGCGACGCGTCCACCAACCAGTTCGGCTCGGCGACGGTGCACCGCGTTGACTTGAGCCCCTCGGCACTGCCCACCGTGATCGTGTTCGTTTGGGCGTCCTTCCCCACGACATAGATCGGATACCCCAGCGCCACCCCCACGCGCCGACGCTGACCGAGCGTGAACTTGTGCTGCCCGCCATGCCGCCCGACCTCGCGGCCGCTCTCGTCCACAATCGCGCCCTCGCGCGCCAGCTCCGGCCGCTTCCGCTCCACCAGCCCCGCGTAGTCGTTGTCGGGCACGAAGCAGATTTCCTGCGAGTCGGGCTTGTTGAACACCGGCAGCTTGAGCTTCTTCGCCAGCTCGCGCACTTCGCTCTTGCGCATCCCTCCCACCGGCAGCAGCATCTGCCCCAGCTGCGCCCGCGGCACACCAAACAGTACGTAACTCTGGTCCTTGTCCTCATCGAGCCCGCGCAGCATCCGCGCGCCGCGCCCACGGGGGGGGCCGCCGGCGCTCTCGACCTGGGCGTAGTGCCCGCTGGCCACAAAGTCGGCATCAATCTGCTTGGCATACTCGTGCAGCTTGCCGAACTTCAGCCAGTCATTGCACCGCACGCACGGATTAGGCGTCCGCCCCGAGGCGTATTCAGCAACGAAGTAATCGATGATCCGCCCGAAGTCCTTCTTGAAGTTGCAGACATAAAACGCAATCCCGAGCTGCGCCGCCACCAGCCGCGCATCGGCCGCGTCATTGATCGAACAGCACCCCTGATGGCCGATCTTGAGCGGCCGGCACGCCGCGGCATCCTCCGCCGGCACCATCTCGTCAATCGACTCACCGGGCGACCCCAGCCGCATGAAGCACCCCACCACCTCATACCCCCGCTCAATGAGCAGCGCCGCCGCGACCGACGAATCAACGCCGCCCGACATCGCACACAGCACTTTGGGCTTCTTCTGGCTCACTAAGGCAAAGGGTAGGAGAACGACGCGGCGGCCACGAGCTTCGGCCGATTCCGCACGTTATCAGCCGCGCCACTTCACGAAGGCGACGTCACCCTTTCCGCACCTTCTTCGCCCCACGCCGAATCCGCTGCACACGCGCCCCCCCCCGTTCCGCCTTGGGCATTGAATCACCACCTCGACCGATATACGCCACCGCCGCTCGCGCAAGCAGCCCCGACCGCGTCTCCCCGGTCTTTGCCGCGTGCCGGTCCACCGCGTCAAGCACCCGCTGCGGCATTGTTACACCCACTCGGGCAATCTTGACTCGAAGCGTTGATTCATCGACCGCCACCAACGCCCACGTCGCCCCCCGATAAGCCGCATCCCGAAAGTGCCCCTCAATCGCCGTGGGACGCGGCATCATCTCGCCATCCTCAATGAGCCCTTCGAGATGCAGTTCAATCGCTTCCCGCGCCATCGAGAGCGCTTCGTCAATCGTCGCGCCGGCTGAGACGCACCCCGGCAAATCCGGAACCGCTACCCCAAAGTCGCTGTCCTTGTCCTTGAAAATGGCTACCGGATAGTTCATCGTTTCACCTTCAATCGAGCTGCCACCCCGCTTGGCGAAACACGCTCCGCAACGTCCCGATCGGCAGGTCCCGCTTCGGATGCGGCACCGTCACCAGCCCGGGCTTCGAGGGGTGTCGAAACTGGTGATGGCTCCCTTTCGTGCGTACCAACACCCACCCATCATCGACCAGCCGCCGGATCAGCTTTCGACTGTCCATGCCTTAGTATGACATACGATATGCCGTTCGTCAAGGGTGCAGACGTTTCAGGCCATTTTGCTCGCCACACCCTACCCCCGCTCCCTCACTTCCACCCCTCCACCTCCCCAAACACGCCCGTCTTCACCCCTGCCAGCGAAAGCAGCATCTGCCGCCTCACCCATGCAACGCGGCTCAGCGGCCGCAGCAGCGCATCGCGCAACACTGCCAACCCTTCATGATCACTCTGAAACCACGGCGTGAGCCAACGCGACGCCCGCCGATAGAACTCCGTGTGCGCCGCCCGGTCCCGCGCGAACCGCGCCACGCTCGCCGCAATGGCCGCGCCCCCGTCGTCTCGCGCGTGCCCACCCTCGGGCACCATTTGGCTCAGCACCCAGGCATCCCACAACGCCAGGTTCGCACCTTGCCCCAGTTGCGGGCTCATCGCGTGCGATGCATCGCCCAGGAACACCACCCGCCCAGACCCGCTTGGTCGCGCGCACGCATCGTGATACTGCGCCGACACTACCTGGTCCCATGACAGCAGTTGCTTCAAAATCCCCTTCGCCCCCAGCTGCATCGCCCCCATCGCCGCCGCCAGATCATCGATCGGCCGCGCCCGCCAGGCGGCAAACTCCGCCGTCCGAACACTCCAAAACACACTCACCGTCGCCGCGCCTATGCCGTCGGGCCTGCCCGAGGGCATAAAGCCCACCATCTTCCCGGTTCCGTCGTACACCTGCCCAAGCACGCCCGCAAACTCCTCCTGCTCGTCGGCCAGAACGCACCAAAACGCGCCCCACGCGTACGCCGTCCCGTCTGTACCGGCGCGTGCGCCCGCGCGAACGGGCCGAAGCGCCGACCGCGCTCCATCACACACCACGACCAGTTCAAATGGCCCTTCCTCGCGCCCCGTTGTGTCCGTAAGGAACGCTCCGTGCTGCTCGTCGCGCATGCTCCGAATCTCGCGCCCGGCCTCAACCGTGGCACCACTTCTCTTGCAGCGCCGTAAGCAGCGCGCCAAACAACGCTCCCCGCGTCACCCCCAACCCGTGCAGCCCCGGGGCCAAGTCGTGATACTCAAGGCCCATCACCCGCCGGCCCGCCACCGTCACCCCCAGCAGCCTCTCCACCCGCGCCGCCCGCCGCCGCACTTCATCAAGCACGCCCAATCGCGCCAGCACCATCTGTCCAGTTGGCTGCACCAAAAGCCCCGCTCCCACCGGCCCGAGCACCGGGGCGCGCTCAAACACCCGTACGTTCCATCCGCGCCTGCGGAGGAAAGTCGCCGCCGCGGGACCGGCAACTCCGCACCCCACCACCGCCGCCCGCCCGACATCCGGTTGTTCGCGAGGGTGTTCGCGGCTATGCCCGGGATCGCTACCACTCACGTTTTCGCTCTGACCCGCGCTCAGTATGCACAGCTATATGGTGTCCGCCTGTCACTCCACCTTCACCACACACCCCCCATACCCTCACTTATCTGCCCGATCCGGCCGAAGATGACTCTCCTATGGACTCACTCCCTCACGGCCTTGACCTTTCCAAGACCACTCCCATGCTGAGCCCGAACCAAGCCCGAATCCAGTCGTTCCGCGTCGTTCCGGCGCTCCCCGAACCCATCAAGGTTCTCTCCGACATCGCCCACAACATCTGGTGGTCGTGGAACTACGAGGCCGTCAACCTTTTCAGCCGCCTCGATCGTGACCTCTGGGAAGCCACCGGCCACAACCCCGTGCTCATGCTCGGCACCATCAGCCAAGAGAAGCTCGACCGCGCCGCTGGCGATCGCTCCTTCATCCACGCCGTTAACGCCGTTCACTCCCAACTGGTTGAGCACATGCTCCACCGCGGCTGGTACTCCGAAGCCGGCGGGGCCCTCTCCACCGAGAAGCCCTTCAAAGTCGCGTACTTCTGCGCTGAGTTTGGCCTCACCGAGTGCTTCCAGATTTATTCCGGCGGCCTCGGCTGTCTGGCGGGTGACCATCTCAAATCCGCCGCCGATCTTGGCGTGCCCCTCGTCGGTGTCGGCCTCCTCTACCGCCGCGGTTACTTTCATCAGTACCTTTCGCCCGATGGCTTCCAGCAGGAAACCTATCCCGATATCGACGCGCCCAACCAGCCCGTCTCCAAGGTCTTTGACAAGCGCACCGGCCAGCAGCTCCGCGTCAGCGTCGAGCTCCCCGGCCGCACCATCGCCGTCGGCGTGTGGCGCTGCGACGTCGGCAAGGTGCCCCTCTACCTGCTTGATACAAACCTCCCCGAGAACAGTCGCGAAGACCGTGACATCACCAACACCCTCTACGGCGGTGATATCGAACACCGCATCAAGCAGGAAATCGTCCTAGGCGTCGCCGGCGTTCGCGCCCTTCGTGCCATCGGCGAAGACCCCAGCGTCTTCCACATCAACGAAGGCCACGCCGCGTTCCTCGCCCTCGAACGCATCGCCAACGTACGCGCTCAGCAGCCCGATATGACCTTCGACCAGGCGCGCGAGGCCGTCGCCTCTTCATGCGTCTTCACAACGCACACGCCGGTTCCTGCCGGCATTGATCGCTTTCCCCCACGCCTCATCGAGACATACCTCTCGCACATGTGCCCCATCCTCGGGCTCGACCTCGAAGGCATGCTCGCCCTCGGTCGTGAGAACACCGCCGACCGCAAGGAGTTCTTCTCCATGGCGGTTCTGGCCCTCCGCACCAGCCGATTCTGCAACGGCGTCAGCGAGTTGCACGGTCACGTCTCCCGTTCCATGTGGAAGCAGATGTGGCCCGGCACCCCCGATGCCGACGTGCCCATCAAGCACGTCACCAACGGCGTCCATGCCCGCTCGTGGCTCTCCCCCGACATGATCCGCCTCTTCGACCGCTACCTCGGCCTCGAATGGCACGACCAGCCCCAGGACGCCCAGATCTGGAACCGCATCGACGAAATCCCCGACGAAGAACTCTGGGCCGCCCACCAGCGCCGCCGCGAGAGCCTCGTCGCCTGGGTTCGCCGCAAGATTCGCGCCCAGCTCACGTCCCGCGGCGCCGGCACCAGCGAGATCGACGCCGCCGCGGCCGCCCTCGATGCCGACGCGCTCACCATCGGCTTCGCCCGTCGCTTCGCCACCTACAAGCGCGGCACGCTCCTCTTCCGCGACAAGGTCCGCCTGCAAAAACTCCTTTCGAGCGATCGGCCCATCCAGCTCCTCATCGCCGGCAAGGCCCACCCCGCCGACGGCGGCGGCAAGGCCATCATCCGCGAAATCGTGGAGTTCGCCCGCGTCAGCAAGAACAACCTGCGCATCGTGTTCCTCGAAGACTATGACATTCAGGTCGGCCGCCGCCTGGTTCAAGGCTGCGACGTTTGGCTCAACAACCCCATCCGCGGCCTTGAGGCCAGCGGCACCTCCGGTATGAAGGCCGCCCTCAACGGCTGCCTCAACCTCTCCATTCTCGACGGTTGGTGGGCCGAGGCCTTCAACCCAGAGGTCGGCTTCGCCATCGGCCGCGGCGAGAACTACGACGACCGTTCCCGCGACGACATGGACGATATCGAGAGCCGCGCCCTCTACCAGGTTCTCGAAGGACAGGTTATTCCCTCGTTCTACGACCGCGACGCGGGCGGCATCCCACGCAAGTGGGTCGGCTACATGAAGCGCTGCATCAAGCACCTCTCGCCCGCCTTCAACACCCACCGAATGGTCGTTGATTACGCCAAGCAGTTCTACTTCAACGCCCACAACGCGTCATCGCGCCTGGTCGCCAACAAATACGAGCAGGCCCGCGACCTCGCCGTCCACCTCGACCGCTACCGCCACCTCTGGCACCAGGTCAGTGTCGTCAATGTCAGCAACCACATCGGCCCCAACGGCGCTGTTCCCGTCCGCGGAAGCGTCGGCGTGCAGGCCACAGTTGAGCTTGGCGAACTTTTCGCCACCGAGGTGCGTGTTGAACTCTACCACGGCCATGTCAACTCCCTCGGCGAGCTCACCAACGCCAAGGCCATAAAGATGACCCACCAGAAGGACCTCGGCGAAGGCCAGCATCTTTTCAGCGGCACCTTCTCTCCGGGCAACTCCGGCCAGCACGGCTACTCCGTCCGCGTTCTCCCTGAAGATGACCGCCTCGCGACCCCCATGGTCCCCGGCCTCATCACGTGGGATAACGGCACCTCGGTCCCCGCCGCCGCCGCCGAGGCCCCGCCCAAACTCGTCAAGGCGTGAGCCCACGCCGGGCCGCTCGCGCCTTCTTCTTGCGCTCCGCCGGCACATCCGATTTGTGACCCTTGACCCCCGCGCTTCCCGCGCCCGGGCCATCGATCCATGCGGGGCAACTCAAACTGCCTGCGCACCGGCGAGCAGCGGTCGCGGAACGCGCCCGCACACTCATTTCAGTTCTGTGTCGGCCTTCTTTGTTTGCGCCGCCCGCTTCGCCGCCACCTTTTCACGATGGGCCGCCAGACCCGCCGGCGGTGGGAACAGCGTGTCAAAGTTCGGCGTTCCGCGTGCCTTGGCTTGCTCGTCCATGCCCGCCTTCATGGCCATCGACATTTCGTCATACGCCATCGACCGCAGCGTGTCTTCCGGCACCCGGTTGTAAATGATCGACGCCTCTTCAATACCCAGAAAATTGAGCACCGAAGCGAAGATCGTCGTCTGCGCCTCCGTCCAGTCCTTGGGCATCACTTCCATTCGCGCCATCTTCTCGTCCACGCCCACCTGCCGGTACTGCTGGCTCATGAACGCCTCGTGGAACCGCTCGGCGTACGCCATCTGCGACTCATACTGCGCGCGATCATCGGTGAGCAGCGCCGTAAACGCCCCGTACAACGAGCCAACGACCTCGGCCCGCGCGATTTCCGGCGACGTAATCCGGTCCTTCACTTGGTCAACCACGAACTGCTCGAGCGGCATCTCGAGCTGCCGCTCAAGCTCCGGATCATTCCAGTTCAGCTTGTTGTTCTTGTAGTCGGCCAGCAGTTGAACCTTGAAGTTCTGTGCTGCTTCCTTGTCGCCGCGACGGTACAGGAACGCAATCGCGTCGCGCGTGAAGTTCTCGTACCCCGCCTTGTACATGTTGTACGGGTTCTTCGCCCCGTCATTGCCGCGAATGGCCATGAAGTACGCCTGCTCGCGCTTCATCATGTCCTGAAGGCAGTCGCGATACGTCCGAATGAAGTGCGGGTTGGGGAGGGCCAGATAGTGGTCGGGCTTGAGCACGTCAAAGAACAGCGTCCCCGAGCGGTACAAATCCTGCACAGCCTGAATCACCACGCGGTCGGTATTGAGAAAGTCAAAGTCGCCGGCGTTGGTGGTGCCCACACGACCTTGGGCCATATCCACCCCACGCTGGGCCCAATACACCGCGTGCCCGCTGGCATGTCGCCAGTCAATCGGCCCGAACTTCCTGGTGTACTCAATCATCCGGTCGGGCTCCATGTGGTAGTCCTCAACCAGCACCCGCTTGCGCAGGTGCGGCACCACCACTTCCCATGCCGGAAACAGAGTCTCATCAGACAGCAGCGTCACCAGCGACCCCTCAAGCCGCGGCATCGCCACGCCTCGCAGGTTCGCGCTCAGGCGCGAAATCGACCGCCCCAGCTCAATCCCATTAAGGATCCGGATCCGATCCTCGCTCGAATCCAGATTGGCCCCCACCTCGTCCTTGAGCCGCTTCACAAGCTCGCTCACGATGGGCTTGCTCTTGGCCACGTCCTCCAGCGAGTTGGGCGCATCGGCGATCCTTTTCAGCCACGCCACATAGTCCGCTACGGCCTTGTCGCGGCCCCGGTTGTTCAGGTCAAACTTCGGCGGACTCCCAAGAATCACGTTCCATTCGGCGGCAAACCGCCGCTTGTACAACTGATTCGCGTCGTCCATCGTCCCTTGGATCTTGTGCACATAGATCCACGCCAGCTCCTTGTGCAGCAGCAGATCGCCCGGATTGGCCGGAATGCCCTGATCGCGAATCAGACGGATTCCCGCGTTCACCCACTGCCACCGCTCCTCGGCCGTGTTGGTCGCCACCGAGATGTTGTACGCCATGTTCCACGCATGGAACGCCCACACCCGCGGGAACCGAGGCTGCAGCTTCGTGATCGTCTTCGAAAGATCGATCGCCTCGTAGTAGTTGCCCTTGTCCTTGGCCTTGTTGGCCCGCAGCCACAGATAGTTCACAAACACGCCACGGAACGCGCCCATCGCGATGCCGATGCCCACCTCCGGCGGGTCCGAATCCTCCGCCCGGTCGGCATATCCCAGTTTGTTGCGGCCGAACGATGCCGAGATCTCCGCGCTCATGAACACCGAGGCGCCCATCGAGGCGAGGAACATTCCAGCTGCCGTAAGTTGTGCAAGTGAGTCGCGGGTCATGAAGTTGTCACATCCGTCCCCCCGGGGTCACCGGGCCGTCCACACTACCTGTTACTGTCCGGAGTAGATCGCCAGTTCGCGCCGCTGGAAAATCGCTGAACCAATCGCCCACAGCGCCGCCGTCGCGATCGTCAGCACAATAGACGAAAAAGCCAGCGTCCCCCACTCAATCGTGCGGCCGGACACCAGATTCTCAACCGGCGCAAGGTTCGAATACGCCCCGAAAACCCCCGTCACGCCCTGCCCGATAAACATGATCGGATACCGCCACCACAGCGTGCCGGTCTCGTCGGCAAGCTCGAAGTACTCCAGCGACTCGGCGAGGAACGCCGCGCCCTCAGCGCACAGGAATACGCCAAAGCTCGTCAGCGCTGCCACCGGGAAACTCAAGAATGTGCCCGCCACAATCCCCACCATCGCCAGAAATGCCAGTTTCAGCCACATGACAAAGACCACCCGCGCGAAGTTGGCCGTAAAGGTTCCCACCGGGAACGCAATCTCAAAGTCCGTCCTCCCAAACGAGATCGTCTCTTTGTTCATCGTCTGCTTCGGCCAGTCGCCGTTGAAGACGCCCAGAATCAGCTTGCCGTCCCGCCCTCCCCGGCCATCGTCAAACCACTGCACCGCGCCCGCCGAGAGCGGCTCGGTCAGCACTTGGCCCAGCCGAACCTCCCGCACGAACTCCGCTGCGCCCTGCGGCTGCAGCGTGAGCCGGTACGTGTCCGTCGGCGCATCGCTCCCCGCATGAATCTTGTACCGCAGCGTGATCGGCGCGCCCCGTCGCTTCGCTTCGGAGAGCCCTTCAAAGGCATAATCCCTGCCCTGGCCGGGCGAAATCGCAAAGTACCCCGTAATCTCGTCCTTGTCGAGGTCCGACTCGATCCGCCGCCGCGCCTCTTCGCTCGCAACAAACAACGTGTCGTCGAGCTTCGCCTTCGCGATCCGTTCATCGACAGCCTTCCGCCGCGCCTCAAAGTCCATCGCCGGTAAACTCGGCCGCACGCGCGACTGCGCCGTCAGCACCTGCGTTTCCAGCAGCAGCCGATCCGGTGTGATCGCCTGCCCCTCCGTCGCCGACACAAACGGTCTCGACTCACCCTGCGCCGGCTGCTGGCGGAGATACTCCGTGAACATCAAGCATCCGGCCGACGACACCAGCAGCAGCACCGCCGCCACGCCCACCACCCCCAGCCACTTGCCAAGCACATATTCCCACGCCCGCACCGGCTTGGTCATCGTCTGCCAGATGATCTTGTCACGCTGCTCAAACGCCACCGTGGCGCACGCCAGGAACACCGTCAGCAGCGCGATGAGCCAGTACGTGCCGCCCACGCCATACGTCAGGAATGACTGCACCTGATACCGCAGGGCCTTCTCGCTGTCCATCAGGGCCGGCAGGGCTGCCAGCCCGAACACCAGCATCACGATAAAGATCAGCGAAACCCGCATCCGCATCGCCTCGCTCACCACGTTGCGCGCAATGCTCGTGATCGGATGACTCGCCGACAGCGACGCCCGCAGACCCTCGATGAGCGCAAAGAACGCCGCCGCCAGAACGATCGAGGCCAGCAAGAACACCCCGATGCCCCGCGCCGTCGGCCCGCCATACCCAATCAGCGGCACGCCCAGGCCCGTTGCCAGAAGCGTCGCCGCCAGATACGTCAGCGCCACGCCCAGCCAGATGATCACCAGCATCACCACCCACAGCACCGCCGCCCCGATCCCCACCGTGGTCAGGTCCAGCCGCCGCTCCTTGATTTCATTGAGCGACCGCACCATCGATTCAGACTGTTCCTTCAGTGTCGCCGCCAACTCCGCCCGCTGCTTATCCCCGCTCACCACCGCCGGGTCCGCCGAGGCATCCTTCCCCGCCGCCTCGCCCTTCTTGATGTCCTCATCAAGTGCCCTGTTCAGTTCAGCATCAGGCTGCACCAGCGCCAAGTGTTCGCGCAGCTTGCTGTTCTGGATGCCATACGTCACCAGCGCCGCGATGACGAGCGCCGTCGCAGCCACCGAAGCGATGATCTTAAAGAGCATCGACTTCTGAATCCGATCCAATCGCGACAGCAAGTTCCAGAACTTCACGGCCGCTTCTCCCCCTCACCGCTTCCGCCACCCCCACCACCGCCGCCCAGCAGCGAATCCAGCACGCCGCGGTCCACATCCTTCTGTGCCGGCAGCGGTGCCGCTGGCGCGCCGCCCGCTCCCCCGGCCCCACGCGCCGGCTTGACATCCTCCACCGGCTTCAAAAGCGAGCCCAGCACGTTGTCATCAGGCCCCGTCTTCACGACCGGCGCGCTCGTCACCACCACCGGCATCCGCGGCTCATCAGTCTTCAGCAGGTTGTCGATCAGCGCCGCGCCGCCCACCTCGTTGCCGCGCAGGAAGGCCGCCGTCATCCCGCCCTGCTGCGCTCCGCTCGTCTCGATCTTCTCCGCCCGCGCTTTCTCCACAATGTCCACAAACAGGTCTTCGAGCTTCTGCCGCGGCCGGGTCACCTTCATAATCGAGTTCACGCCGCCCGTCCGGCGACGGATCACCGCGTCGATCTCCGCGATCGTCGCTTCGTCAAGCTGATCGGTCTCAATGAGCGATCCCGTCTCCATCGACAGCAGGCTCTCGCACGTGCCCTCACGCTGAATCTTGCCGCCGTACAGAATCACCATCCGATCAACGCAATCCTCAACATCCGCCAGCAGATGGCTCGAAAGCAGGATCGACTTGCCCCGCTTGCCCAGGGCCAGGATCAGGTCCTTCACCTGACGCGTGCCGATCGGGTCGAGCCCCGTCGTCGGCTCGTCGAGAATCAGCAGTTCGGGATCGTTGATGAGTGCCTGTGCGATACCAATGCGCCGCTGCATGCCCTTGGAATACTCCCGCACCGGCCGGAACTGCACCGCCTCAAGCCCCACCATTTCCAGCAGTTCGTCGATGCGCCGCAGACGCGTCTTGCGCTCAAGCTGGAAGAGCTTGCCGTAATAGTCAAGCGTCTCGCGAGCGTTGAGGAACGGGTACAGATACGACTCTTCGGGCAGATACCCGATCCGCTTCTTGATCGCCACATCCGTCGGCGGTTTGCCGAACACCACCACCCGCCCGCTCGTCTGCCGAAGCAAACCCAGAATGATCTTGATCGACGTCGACTTGCCCGAGCCGTTGGGCCCCAGCAACCCGAATATCTCGCCCTGCTCAATCTCAAACGTGACGTTATCAACGGCCTTGGCACGCGTCCGCAGCCAGAAGTCCTTGAACGTCTTGGTCAGTGCCTGCACGGCGACGATCGGTTGTCCGCTGCTGCTTGCCATAATGCCTCAATCGCTGACGTCCATCCGTTGCCATCCGCCACGCCCAAACCGGCCAGCACGCGCCCAGGCTGCGCTGAGCACGCGCTCAACTCATCATTGCTTCGCCGTCGTCGGAATGCCCTTGTCCTTGAACTTCGTGTCCTGCTCGGCCTTCACGTCCATCGCGGCCTGCGCCGCCGCGGCCTTCCGCAGGTCCTGCACCTCACGCGCCCGCCGCAACGACGGGTCGCCCGTGATCAAGAGCTCCGTAATCGATGTCCCCGGCGGCAGCCACGTGAACTCCACGTTGTCGGCCTTCAGAAACTTCGAGTACGCATCCGCCCAGTCGCCAGTCACCACCACCGCCGGGTTGGACCGATACGCCGCCAGCTTGGCATCAAACAGCGTCGCATCGGCCGCCGCGCGGCTCACCACGCTCGAGCGATACTGGCTCGCCGACGAAAGCAGCGCCGCCACCTTGCCGCTCGTGGTCGCCGTCACCTTCGTGCCGTCAATAGATATCTCGCGACCTTCCATCAGGTCGTCAATCGCAGTCAACGTCTTCTCGCCGTTCTCAACATCGCCCTTGGCCAGTTGCGAGTCGTAGCGATCAATTAAGTCGAGCAGCACCGGGGCCGCGTCGCCCGCCGTCGCCGCCAGCGTTCCCTGCCGCTCGGTCTCGGCCGCTTCGGTCGCTCGCTTCGCATCGCTCTGGGCCGACTGCACCCGCGAGAACGCATCCAGCGTGCTCAGCGGCGGGGTCTTGTCGGTGATGGTGAACTCGCCGATCTCGATCCCTGACTTCATCGCATCAAGCGACTGTTGCGCCAGCACCCGCGCCCGCGACGCCAGACCCACAAACTGACCCGGCCGCCCCTCGTCAGGAAGGTCCTTCATCAGTTCGTCAATCGACATCGTCGAACTCGCGATCACAATGCCGCGCTTCACCGCCGCCGTCACTATGTTCCGCTCGCTGTTGGGGTCCGTCGCCGCGTCCAGAATATGCTCGGCCCATTCGTTGGCGTCGCGCCGAACATACGTCATCGACACCTTCACGTGCCCAATGTTGCCGTCGGCCGTCATCACCGAGCCATCGCGCTCGGGGTCAACCTTCCCCTGCGCCATGCTCTTCAGTTCCGAGGCCGGCTTGTCAATCATCGACGGCGGCACTCCCGGCCAGAACTCGGTCTTCATCGCCATTTGCTGCGGGCTCGTCTGCACCCGCACAAGCTCGCCCAGCGGGGCCGGGAGCGACATCTGGAACCCCGGCGGCAGCTTCGTCGCCGTCGCGGCGCCCAGCGTCAGACGGATGCCCTCTTCACCTTCCTGCACCGACTGAAAGCCCGACAGCGCGTAAAGACCCACCAGCCCCACCATCGCCACCTGCACCAGCCGGTACGTAATCTTCATCGCGTCGGCCAGCGACTTCGTCGCCGGGTCGAGCGAGGCGTCGTCACCATCCGCACTGGCATCGCGCAGCTGCACCGAAGCTGGCCGCCGCGCCCGCCCCGCCGCTGCCACCACCGCGCCCGAGCCAATCGGGCCATTGGAGTTGCCTGAGGAAAACTCGCTCACTTGTCCGCTCCTTCCGCCACAACCTCGTCACCCGCCGCCGGGGCCTTGCTCTTTTCACCGCCACCCGTTGCCGAACCTGCCGGTGCCGAACCTGCCGGTGCCGGGGCTGCCGGTGCCGGGCCTGCCGGCTTGGCCGTCGCGGCCGGGGCGGGGGGCGAAGCGGGCGCACCGGGAATCTGACCATTGCGAAGTGTGCCCATCGCGTCAGGTGTGAACACGCCCATGCCGGGCATGCTCACCGGCAGCACGAGCGTGAACTTCCGCGCCATCGACTCGCGCATCATCTCGATGTTCTTCAAGAACACCGCCAGTTGCGGGTCGGCGTTCAGCCGCTCCACATACGGCTTGGCCTCAAGCTCGCCCTGCGCCTGCACGGTCTTGGCCTTGCGCGAGGCAAAGTCCATGATCTTCCGTGCATCCGCATCGGCCTGGGTCTTGATCTTGTTCTTTTCCGCCTCGCCGCGGCTCAGCGCCTCTTGGGCCAGCTTCTGACGCGTTTGCGTCATGCGACCGGCCACCGCCTTGGACGTCTCCTCCGGCAGCTTCGTGCTCGAGATGCCCACCGACAGCACCTCAATGCCGTACGCCTTGATCGCCGCGCCGCCGTCGGCCCCGATCAGGTTGGTGCGAATCGCATCCTCAAGCTCGATCAACCCCCTGCCGCCCGCGGCCTGGTTGAACAACTGAGAAAAGCGGTACTTCGAAGTCTGCCCCATCGCCTCGCGCAGACGTGACGAGAGCACCTTCTCAGCCTTTTCATAGTGCTTGATGCTCGAACTGCCCGACTCCGAGAACAACTTGTAGAACGCCAGCGGATTTGTCACGCGATAAGTGAGAAAGGTCGACAGAATGATCTGCCGATCGTCGGCTGTCTGCTGCGTCTCAGGACGCGACTCTACAAACCGTGCCCGTGTGTCATAGGTCGTCACCGACTGAATCGGGTACGGCAGCTTGAACCGCAATCCCGGCGTCGTCTGGATCGACGACTCATCGGCCTTGCCGAACGTTGACAGCACCGCCGAGTCGGTGAAACGCACCGTGTACGTCGTCATGAACCCGATGATGCCCAGCAGGATGAGCCCGCTCACGATAAACCGAATCGCCGTCTGCACAGCCAGCTCCTTCTCACACAGTTTCGGGCCACCTGCCCGCCGATTTCAAGTCCACACCAAACTCGATTCACCAGCGTTCCACTCGCCCGCCGCCCTTGCACCGAACATCACTGCTCCGGGGCCGTAAGGGCGTCGATCGTCGCTTCATTGTCCTTCAGGTCGTTGGTAATCCGAAGCCCATACCGCGCATCGTCGTTGACGATGTACACCCGGGCGTTCTTCATCACGTCCGCAAGTGCTTCAAAGTACTTCGTCGCGCGATAGATCTCCGGCGCCGCCCGATAGGCCTGCACCTGGGCCACATACGCCTCGGCACGCCCGCGCGCCGCCATGTGCGTCCGCCAGCGGTCGGCTCGCGCCCCCGCCAACATCGCCGCCGCCTGCCCGCCCGCCCGCCGAATCAGCGCCTCGATCTTCTCTTCCTGAGCCAGCTTCGATGGCCCCTCCGGCAGCGGTCGAAGCACATCGATCTCTTTGCTGATCGTTTGCGCCAGTTCAACGCTCCCCACCGCCTCGGTCAGCACCCGAATCGCTTCCGTCCGGCCCTGCTCAACATATCCGATGCCGTTCTGCTCAAGCTCCGTCACCTTCTCAAACGCCTTCGCCGCGTTCTCCTGCTGCGGCGGGTGCACGCCCTCCACACAGGCCACGATCACTTCCACGCCCGCGCCGGCCGCATCCAGCGTCGCCTGAATCCGTTTCTTCAGTTCGCTGCTGATCTCCGGCCGCTGCCGACCCAGCAGATCATCCTCTGTCACCGTGCTCAAGTATCCCAGCACCACGCGCTGTGCCAGGGCCTTGATCAGCCCCTCACGCGCCCCGGGCGCTGCAAAGTTCTCAAACTTCGCCAGGTCCTTCACCGTGTAGATCAGCGGAATCTCTACCGCCACAATCGCCACATCCTTCACCGCCTCGCCCGACTCACCCGTGCCCGGCTCAGCGCTGGGCGTTCCCGCCCCGCCTGCCTTGCTCGTTGTCCGCGTCGTGGGCAGCACAATCGCATAGACCTCCGCCACCTGGTGGTCGTTGGTCCACAAAATCGCTCCCCGTGTCTTGCCCTTGGGAGTCGCCAAGTCAAGCATCTCCTGCACGCCCGTGCTCTCGGTCACAAACACCTCAAGCGGCCACGGATACTTCAAGTAGAGCCCCGGTCCCACCTCGCCGTGGTCTTCCCCCAGCCGAACCCGTATCGCCCGCTGATCAGGCTCCACCACTTCAAAGCACGTCAGCAGCCACACGATCCCCAGCCCAATCAGCACCAGCGCGCCCGCCGACTTGCTCAAAAGCCGATACGCCCACGAGCCCGTCACATCCACGCCGAACTGATAGCTGATCGCCCCGCCGATCGACTCCGCCACCCGATCCGGCGAGGCAATAAACGACAAAATCCGCGAATCAAACGCCGGCCGCGGCACCTCGCCCGCCTTCCGCGGGCGGTAGAAGTTCAGCAGCAGGTTCAAAATCATCTCCGCGCCCAGCACGATGAGCAGGCACGGCATCACCACCTGCATGTAGAGCAGCACCCGTTCGGTGCCCGCCGTTTGCGCAAAGTGCGCCGCCGCGATGGCAATTCCCACCACCGCCGCGCCCACAATCGCGCCCGCCCCAGCCCTCAGATTAGCCCACACCGGCTGCTTGGCCATGCCCGACACAAACCGCGCAAACACAAAGCCGATCACCGCCAGGCCCACGCCGATGGCAATGGCCCAGCCTTTCTGCTGCGGAGCCACGAACTTATCCAGATCCAAAGCGCCCGGCGCCAGCTTGGCCTGCAGCCGGAAGCCACCAATCACCATGAGCGTCACACCCAGCAGCACGCTCGACACCGGCAGCAGCACCGAGTGCATCCAGTTCAGCCGCCGGGCCGCCACACGAAGATCTTCAGCGCTCGTCTCAAACGCCGAGCTCGCGCCGCCACTGGCCTGCAGCGTCTGCTGCTCCATGAACTCAATCCGCTCGCGCCGGTGCTGGTCAAACACTGCCGCCAAGGCCAGCCAGATCGCCGCCCCTGACAAAACCAGATAGGCCCCGCTCTGCGCCGCATGATCGTTTCCGATCACCGAATACAGCAGCAGCGCCAGCCCAAGACCGAGCTGCAGCACCATCCCAAGCAGGGAGACGCTGGCGGCTTTGGAGTACGCGACATAGTCCGCTTTCATGCACGACTCCCAGAATCAATCGGCTCATCCAAAGGCCAAACAGCCGACGACAACGCCCAGACAGGGTGCACGCTCTTGAGAGCGGCACGCGAAGACACCGACCCCCGGCAACCGCTCGCCGAGCCCGACGCCCCCGACCCGATCCCTCACGCCGCCGAAATACTTGCCAACTCCGACAGAGCCAAAATGCAGCCCCGCCGCGTCTCACGACGGCCCTTCAGAACGAAGGGCGGTATTGTCGCCAAGCGTCCTCACGCTTTCAACCTCAATCCGGTCGAGCCGCAAACATTCGCAGCCCACCCGAATCGTTGCGATCAAGCCGTTGCGATCAAGTGCTCACAACACGCCTTGCGCCAATCCCTTCCGGGTTTACGCTCCAGGCGCGCGCGAACACCATCACCCGCGACCGCGTATCTACGGCCGGATCCTCCACTCGGTTCGGATCACCCCGCCGGTTTTTTTACCGCCGCTGCCTGCGACTCCCCTCTTCCCCGCTCCGCCGCGCACCCGCTGCGCCTCCCTACCTCCTTATAAGTCCTCAAGCTCGCATTCTGTCCCCACCCCCGTACGCTACCGCCCGGTTTTCTGCCCAAGCGCCCGAATCCCCGGTACCCTTGCCCACTCTCACATGCCCACCCTCATCTACACCATCGCCCGAACCACGTTCCTTGAGAGCGTCCGCCAGCCCATCTACTTCATCATGATCGGCCTTTGCGCTGTCTTTCAGATCATCAACACCGCCTCGCTCGGCTACTCCCTCGGCTACAGCGACACCTCCGAAGTTTCCGGCGATAACAAAATGTTGCTCGACGTCGGCCTCGCCACCATCCTCTTCTGCGGCACACTCCTCGCCGGTTTCATCGCCACCGCCGCCCTCTCGCGCGAGATCGAAAAGAAGACCGTCCTCACCATCGTCTCCAAACCCGTGCCACGCCCCATCGTCGTGATCGGCAAGTACGTCGGCGCCGCCGCCGCCATCTTCATCGCCACGATCGCCATGATCGTCTTCCTTCAACTCGGCCTCCGCCACGGCATCATGTCCACCGCCCGCGACGAGGTCGATATGCCTGTCGTCGTCTTCTCCTTCGCCGCCGTCGCCCTTGCCATTGGCATCGGTGTTTGGGGCAACTTCTTCTACGGCTGGCACTTCACCCAAACCGCCTCGCTCCTCCTCTGCCCTCTCATTTTCTTCGCCTGGCTCATGGTCCTGTTCATCAGCAAAAAATGGGAATGGCAGCCCCCCGATCATGACATCAAGCCGCAGATTCTCCTCGCCAGCGTCTGCCTCATCCTCGCGCTCCTCCTCATGACTGCCGTCGCCATCGCTGCCTCGTCCCGCCTCGGACAGGTAATGACCATCGTCATCTGTTTCGGCGTCTTCGTCATGGGCCTGCTCAGCAACTATCTCATCGGCAAGCGCGCCTTCACCAACACCGTCGTCGGCCAGATTGTCGCCGCCGCACCGGAGAAAGAGGTCATGACCTCCCTCCGCTCCGCCGGCGATATCTACAACATCACCCTCAAAACCGTCCCCACCGCCGCCCTGCCCCCCGGCCGCTCCTTCTACTACGGCCCCAACCCCAACGGCTTCGATCTGGCTGTTCCCAGCTTTGCCCGCTTCAATGGCGACGCCAACGCCGATGGCCTCCTCCTTGACTCATCACCCTCCGCCCTCGTCATCACGGCCGTCAACAGCCGCCAGATCACGATCCGCAACATCGGCGGCCGACCTATTCAGGTCGCCCGCCCCCCCCAACCCGGCGATTTCGTCTTTGTCGAGCCCACCGCCATCAACCCCGTCGCCGCCATCGCGTGGGGAATCCTTCCCAACATGCAGTTCTTCTGGCTCACCGATGCCGTCACCCAGAATCGCCCCGTCCCCGCCACTCACATCCTTCGTGTCGCTGCCTATTCCGGCATTCAGATCGTCGCGTTCCTCTCTCTCGCCGTTCTGCTCTTCCAGAAACGCGACGTTGGATGACGTGTTTTGTTAGGTGTGCTCATCCGAACTGCCCGTTTCATGAACTCGTACCGCTAATAATGTCCTCAACGTATTGACGCGATCTGCGTCTGATGCGGGGCCCGGCCCGAACTTCATGTGGCGCTCGCCACCCGACCGAAACAGACTCTTTTGGAGATTCTCATGTCACTTCCCAAATCCGCTCCCAAGGCCGACAACTCCGCCAAAATCAAGATGTTTGCCGCCATCGGCTGCTTGGCGGTTGCCGCCCTCCTCCTCGCTTGGAACTTCAATCTCCTCCCCGGCTTCGGCAACTCAACGCCCCCGGCGGAGGTCGCCGCCATGGCGGAAGAAGCGGCCAAGCCACCCGAGACCAAGGCGGCTGAGGTCAAGGCCAAGCAAGTGCAGGACGAACAGACCCGCGAACTCGAGAAGCGCCCCGGCACTGTCAAAGCCGGCGCCTGACCTTTTCCCCGCGACGACATTCTTCCTACGTTCATTCAACAGCCAGTTCGCAGGCCGCGCCCTCAAAGCGCGGCCTGTTTTATTTTTGTCTCCCGATTGTTGAACCCACTCCGCCCCTGCCCGCCTTCACTCTACGGACGCGTTCTGCGTTCCCGTCCGGGGCACCTGCGTGGCGCTCGCCACCGCTTCCGGCAAATCCATCTTCGAATGGAGGCTTTCATGGCCACTCACGCCGCCCGTTCACCCTCACGCCCGCGCCGCTCCGACAACCCTTCCAAGATCAAAATGGCCCTCGCCGTCACCGGCATCGCCGCCGCGGCGTTCTTGCTCGCGTGGAACGCCGGCCTCTTCAACTTCTGGAACGCCGTTCCCCCCGCCGGACTTGCTGCCCGGCAAGCTGAAGCCGCCAAGACCCCTGAGCAGCGATCGGCCGACGCCCAGGCTCGGCTTCTCGCCGATGCCCAAGCCGCCGACAACTCGAAAAAGCAGGGCACCATCACAGCCGGTCCTTGAGCGCGCCGGCACCCACTCCGCCCAGCCCCCATCAATCCCCGTGTCGCTCCCGCAGCTTGGCCGAGAGTCGCAGCAGCAGCGCCACCCGCTCAAACTCGTTGACCCAGTCCTGCGTGGTCGCAGCCATTTGATCATCGGGCAGCGGTGCCCCCGGCATCGGGCACGCTGGCCCCAGTGACGAGGCCGCAATCGCGCGATACCGCGCCAGCGTCCGGTCGCCCAGCAACGACACGAACTCATGGTCTTCGTTCATGAAGATGACCGTTGGCACACGCCGGCCGCCGCAGATC
>Ga0105049_10002698_pt1 | contig 21038 bp, 16 predicted proteins | sample MAT06_FD_78087 | JGI IMG/M metagenome (GOLD analysis project Ga0105049, IMG submission 78087) | Freshwater microbial communities from Lake Fryxell liftoff mats and glacier meltwater in Antarctica - MAT-06 | ecosystem: Environmental > Aquatic > Freshwater > Ice > Liftoff microbial mat | place...
AGAATAGGCAATACCAGCATAGGCCACAAAAACAAATGTGCTGAATTTAGTCATGAAGTTGCTAATACCACCTGCAATCCACGACACTGCACTGCCGCCTTTAAAATAGTCGCTGATGTTTTTGATGTACTTTCCTAAAAAAATACCGATGCCCGCCATCATTACCATGTAAATGATGATCGTGATATAATCGAGTTGCTGAAGTTTATTCATTTATATCGGGTGGTTATTGTGAATGGATATTTTCATAAGTTACTTTGATCAGCAATTAAAATAGGAAAATCTAATATTGGAATGCGGCTAAAGATTACACCGCCGCCTGATTTTTTCCAGTTTGATCCGGGTATTTCGTATACAATGCCCGTAATGAGATCAACATATACCGGCTTTTTAAAGTTAGCGTTTTCAAAACTGATAGTGATCAATCTTGGTGAATAGATTTCTGAGGGTCTTGCCTCCCCACTCCAAATCGTGACAAGGGTGGTCTTATTCTTTTTGGAGATATATTTAAAAGCATATACCGTGCTTTCACCAGTACTCACTGTGTCATTGGTTAACTCAACTTCCCTATCAAAAATAGAGAATACGTGTTGGGCTGCTTTGTAAGCCAGCTTTGGTTGGGCGATTGTTTTATCCGGATTGGTCTTTAATATACCTTTTGTATTAATACCTACCATGTGGTCGCCGGCAGCATAATGTATATCACTGATGGTAAAAAGGTTGGTGGCGATCCCCCGGCCATGATCCCCCAACATGCGGCGCAGATCCCATTTCGCCTGGGTTAATTCGCTCCAGTCAAACTCCCGCATGGCTCCGATTGGCTTTGCGGTGGACGGTGCACCGTTTTCACCCTGCATAAAAACAATGTCCGGTTTGTAACTCCAGACAAGCTTGCGCATTTCTTCAATCTTAGGGTACGACAAGTCGGGGTTAGGCGAGTATCCGTGGTAAGTAAAAATGTTTACGTAGCCAAGCCCATTGTTTGCCTTCAGGTATTCCATAAAATCTTTCACAAACTCAAGTCTTGTAACGCTGGCCATACCTAATGCGATGAGCCTTGCTTCGGGTTGAATGGTACGAACAATCTTTGCGGTTCGCAAATAAAATTCGCCTATCTCTTTGCCGGTATGTGAAGGGTTCAAATCGGGTTCGTTCCAGATTTCCCACTCCGGAACAAAGGGCTTATACCGTTTTACCATTGCAGCCACCCATGCGTCCCATGCCAGCAGGGCCTCCGGCGATGTAGGAATGTGCCCGGCAAGTTTTGCCTCACCTCCACCGCTATAAATTGGATTACCATACGATAACTCAACCCAGGGAAAAACCCCTCTGGATGCGGCATCGGGTATAATAGAATCGAGCCACGTGAAATTATAAACGCCTTTTACTTTTTCGCATTTGGCCCAGCCACCTTGCAGGCGGATGCGCTTGGCTCCCAGCGGACCGAGGTATTTTTTATAAGATTGATAATCGGTATAATCCCGGTCGAGGGTTTCGCCTCCAATAGACCAGGTTGAAGACTGAATATCTTTAGCATTACGGGTTTTTATCGTGCCGGTTTCTTTCCAGGTTGTATTAATAATTGTTTGGCTGAAAGCACTTAAAATAACGGCGTGAAAAAGAAGTAAGGCAATACTTTTTTGTGCTGTTCCCTGTTTGTAGATATGCATCACGCTGTTTGTTTTGTATAAATAGATAAGTACCTCACGCTGAAATGCTTTTATAGAATTACCTTTCTTCATTATTTTACTGGGGTTAGTTTTACAACTCCCTTTTTATTGGAAGATGCTTTAATGACATTTTTTAAATCGGCGACAAATACATTGCGGGTACCACCAGTAAATCCGTTGAAGATTACATAGCGTCCGCTTCTATCCCACGCCGGGTGTGGGTCTATGCGAAACTCACCATTTGTATTCGTTACAAAAACTTCCGCCGCCTTTTCTTCTGTTTGTGTATCCGTATGCAATAATCTTATAGGCACACTGCCGTTTCGTTTTGTAATGGATTCATCGGGATATGCATCGGTTACAATTAAAGGAATGCATTTGGGGTGATACGATGGATGGCCGGAACCAGGTGTAAAGACAGTCTTCATATCAGTGCCATCATATTTTACAGCAATTAATTCCAACCCTTCTTTCCCATCAGTATTCAGGTTCATGGAAAGATATTCTCCGTCGGGCATCCAGTTTATATGATGGCCGCCCTTCGCCCACTGTTCGGGAGTGACAGCTGTTCGTATTTCAGAGCCATCCGGCTTCATGGTAATTACCGAACGTAATCTTGCACCACCTTTTACAGGCGTCCATTGTACGGTAGTCAGCAGTCTTGTTCCCTGCGGATTCCATTTTACCTGGAAGCAGTAATATTCATAGTCCTGTGGGTTAGCAATAGCGATGGGGGGAAGGGAGCCCTCGTAGATTTCTTTAATGGTTACGATGCGTTTTGTTTTACCCGATGCAATATCAGTAATGTAAATGCCATCATTGGAGACTGGCCCGATGTTATGCGGTACCAGGTTTTTGGGAATGATAACGCCGTAGCCAACCTGCGCATACCTGGAAGCCATTAAATTATAGCTGGCAATTTTTTTCCCATCATTCGATGCCATAAAGATGGTTCCATCAAGCCGGCGTGATTTGCCGGTTGCAGGATTCAACACTATACAAAATGCTTTCCAGGTAGTGGTATCCACATCGTTAAAAAGAAGTTCGGCATCTGACTTACCCCATTGCACATTAGCGCCAAGTTGTACTTCCCATCCGTTGGATTTTGCTACCACCTTTTCTTTGCCGGTTTTCATATCTACCAATATTACTTCTCCTGCATCGCCAGGTTGCGGCGATTTATTTTCATAAGGCATTCTAAACAGCGCCAGGTAGCGGCCCGAAGGACTTAATGGTGAGGTATCAAAAAAACGGTGGATGACTTTATTGGTGCTAACTTTTTTTACGGTAATGCCATCCCCTGCACTGATTTCAGGTGAATTTTGTCCAGCGGTTTGTGCCTTCAGCGGAACGGTTGCACCGGAGATAACAACGGCCAAAAGAAGACAATAGCAAATCGTTTTTTTCATGGTTTTATTTTTTACACACCCGCTTTTTGTCGCTGGTTCAAGACCTTGTCTGCCCCCTTGCGGGCATCCAGTTAATAGCCGGGATTTTGTCCGAGGCCACTGTTCAAATCCGTTTCCCTTTGCGGGATTGGATACAGCTTATGAAACTCTTTTGTTGCGAAACCCTTGGACGTCATAACCGGTAAATAGCGTCCGGTTCTAATGAGGTCAAACCAGCGTTGCCCTTCAAAAGCCAGTTCTACCCGACGTTCGTTTTCAACAGCAAGGCGGGCATCTGCCTGGGCAAGTGTTGGTTGTAAACCGGGCAGGCCAGCTCTTGTGCGTACCTGGTTAACAAATGGAAGTGCCGTGGCAACCTGGGCCTGTTCCACCAGCGCTTCTGCATACATAAGTAGGACGTCGGCGTAGCGAAGCACAGGAAAATCAATATCGGCCTCGTTTTGGATTATGCCCGACTGGCGGTATTTTACGGTGTACCGTTCGTTGACAGTTGTACTACCGTTTAGGTAGGACGTGGCAACGCTTGCCGTCTTTCGCAGATCACCTGCTTCGTAAGCGGCGATCATATCAGCCGTCGGGCGCAAAAATCCTTCGCCGCTACCGCCATTTACGCCAAAGATCGACCCCTGCCCTCCCCATGGAATGGTGGCCGACCAGATAGCACTGCCCTGTCCAATGTTTCCGGACTTGTATTGAACGGCAAATATGATGTCTTTATTGGCACTGAAAGAAGTGGTGTTACTAAAAACGGCGGCGTAGGTATTGGCAGTCACGTTGAACTGCCCGGAGGTGATCACCTCGTTTAGTTTTGCCGCGGTTTTTGTATAATCCTTTTGTGTTAGGTAGACTTTTCCGAGCAAGGCCTTTGCCGCCCAGCGGGAGGCACGTCCGGCTTCTGCGTTGGGGATAACAGCAGGCAACAAACTTTCAGCGGCGCTTAAATCGCTGATGATTTGCTCGTACACTTTTGCCGACGGACTTCTGGGAATGGAATAGCCTTCGCTCGGCTCTTTGGTTTCCGTCGTTATCAATTGCACATCGCCAAACGAACGAACAAGGTTAAAGTAAAACAGCCCGCGCAAAAATTTTGATTCGCCTTCAAAGCGGTCGCTCAGTGCCTTGTCAAGGGAAGCACCGGGTAGCCGGCCCAGCATGGTATTGGCCCTTGCGATGCCGATGTAATTGCCGGTCCATGTTGCGGAAAAGAAAGTGTTGCTTAAAGAAAAATTAAAATCTTCCAGCTCAAATGTAGAAACATTGCTGACGGCACGGGTGGCGCCAAAATCCGCGTTATCGGAAACGGTTTCACCTAAATTCAGCAAAGCCGAAGCCGAACCGCCATTGCCGTATAATCCGTTGTGCTTTAAAGTTGCGTATGTACCAATAATGGCATTGTAAAAATCTCCGGGTGTTTTATATACATTCCCTGTAGTGCGGGTGGTCTCCGGTACCTGGTTTAGAAAATCCTTGTTGCAGGAACTAATTAAGAAGACACTTAAGAATAACCCTGTATAAATAAAATACTTTTTCATTGTTTAACCGTTTTTGTTTTTGATTAAAAGGAAATGTTTACGCCTGCTGTTACAGTACGGGCAAGCGGATACGTTCCAAAGTCAACGCCAAAAGAAGTTTGGTTATCGCCTCCGTTTCCTACTTCCGGGTCAAAGCCCCAGTATTTGGTAAAAGTGTGTAGGTTCGTCACGCCAAGGTATACCCTTGCCGATTGTATCTTCATCTTCTGGCTCCATGACGGGGGAAGGTTATATCCTACATTAATCTGGCGAATGCGGAAAAAAGAAGCGTCGTACAGGAACAGGGAACTGTATTGAAAGTTGTTGTTCCGTCCGCCGCGAATGGCCCTGCCCAACTGGCCATACTTGCCACCACCGGACTCCTGCGTAGTTCTCCACCTTGCATCATTTACAAATGCCCCATTATTTTGAACACCGGAATTATTTCCTGAGAAGGTTCCGGAATAAATGCTTTGTCCCACCATTGCGTTGGTCAACACATCAAGCGTAAAGCCCTTGTATGAAAACGTATTATTAAAGCCAAAAAAATAATCAGGGTGCGGGGTACCGATTACTTCGCGGTCATTGTCGTCTATTTTCTTATTGTTATCAATGTCCTTAAACTTGATGTCGCCGGCCGTGGCAAAAGGTTGTGCACCATATGCCCTGGCTTCCGCATCGGTAGCAAATACCCCAACGGCCCTGCGCCCAAAGAACACACCGATGGGTTGACCTACCATCGTAACGTTGGTATTGGTGGCCGTGGCAGCACCGTTAAATATTTTATCGTTGGCGGTGCTCATGGACAGCACTTTGTTCTTGTTGAAGGTGATGTTAAAATTAGTGTTCCAGGCAAATGCGCCGGTAAGATTACGGGTGTTGAGGGTAAACTCAAAACCTTTGTTCTGCACTTCGCCAAGGTTTACGGTGGCGGAAGTAAAACCGGTAACCGAAGGGGTCTGCACCGTAAATAGCATATCCTTGTTGCGCTTGTCGTAATAATCTGCCGTCAGGCTTATACGGTTATTGAAGAAGGCAATGTCAAGGCCAATGTCAACCTGGCTTTGCGATTCCCAGCCCAGGTTATTATTGGCCAGCGAACCAGGCGTTGTACCCGGAGTGAGTACATCGCCAATTACGTAGTTGGATGTGGAGAGCAGGCTTAGCGCCCTGTAGTTACCAATGGCGTTGTTCCCGGTAACGCCGTAACTGGCCCTTAGCTTGAAATCAGAAATTACCGGAAGACTTTTCATAAACCCTTCTTCCGATACCCGCCAGCCAATGGCGCCCGAAGGAAAATTACCCCAACGCTTGTTCTCTCCAAACCTGGAGGAACCATCTCTCCTTATTGTGCCGGTAAGCAAATACCGGCCTTTGAATACGTAGTTGGCGCGGGCCAGAACGGAAAGAATGTTGTTCCTGTCGATGTTTTCACTTCCCGAGGTCACCGTGCCGCCGTTAATGTTCTGCAGCAGGTCATCTGCAAAATTGGTGGCAGAAGCAGCGAAGGCATTCACGTAATCACTTTGGGCGGTAAAGCCGGCAACAGCATCTACCCTGTGGTCATTTTTATCGTATTTGTATGAGAGGGTTGTTTCACTCAGCCAGTTGGTGGCTTCGTTGCTTGCCGCATTGGCATAGGCCGGCGCAGTGGGCGAATTGGTAGCCAATGTAGATGGCTTGAACTCGCGGCGCTTGTAATAATTCAGGTCTGCACCAAAGGAAGAACGCAATTTGAGGTTGGGCATCAAAGCGTATTCGGCGTAAGCGTTACTGAAGAAACGAGATTGGGTAAACCTGATTTTGTATTCATTGGCAATCCGAATAGGGTTGGCCATTTGCGTATTTCCGACGTCGCTGTTGATGTAACTATACGAACCGTTCGGGTTATACACCGGGATAGTTGGGTCTATGCCAAGGGCTGTCACTAAGATGCCGTAAGCGCCGTAGTGCCCCTGGATTTGCGGCGTACGCTCCTGGCTGTAAGTAGGCAAAATACTGGCGCCAACACTTAGTTTACTGGAAATTTTGGCGTCAATGCTTGCCTTAAAGCTATAACGTTTAAAGCCTGACTGAATCAGGATACCTTCCTGGTTGAAATAGCTGCCGGAAATTGAGTACCGCACGGCTTCATTACCGCCCGATACCGATAGCGAATGTTGGCTAATGGGTGCTTGCCTGAAAATCTGGTCCTGCCAGTTGGTGCCTTTACCAACCGAGTCCATAAAGGCTTTGTTGAGGTAACGGTCGGGAATATCCCATGAAGCACCGGGCCTTGTGTTGTTGTTGTCGTTGATGTTCCCGGTGGGGTTGTTATCCAAATACCCCGCGTTGCGGCTGTCAATAACAAAGGAAGCAAATTGCTGAGCGTCCATTAGCTTCACTTTGTGCGCCACTTCCTGCACGCCTACGAAGGTATTAAATTCTATTTTTGCTTTGCCAGATTTACCTCTTTTAGTGGTTATAATGATTACACCGTTAGATCCCCTTGAACCATAAATAGCAGTTGCGGAAGCATCCTTCAATACATCCACTGATTCAATATCATTGGGGTTAATAGTGGATAAAGGGTTGCTGTATCCAACACTGGTTACCGGATAGCCATCAATTACAAATAATGGCTCTACCCCGCCGGTTATTGAACTGATACCACGCAACAGAATAGTAGTGTTTCCGCCGGGAGCTCCCGATGTGGAAGAAATCTGTAAGCCTGCCACCTGTCCCTGTAAAGCTTTATCCACGCTATTGGTGGGAATTTTTTCGATCTCTTTACTGCTGACGGAGCCAATCGATCCTGTTAGATCTTTTTTTCGTTGGCTACCGTATCCTATCACTACTACATCGCCCAGCACTTTTTGCTCATTCTGCAATTTGACGGTGATGTTATTTTCATTGCTGAGTTTGTAATCCATTGACAAAAACCCAATACTTGTAAATACCAAAGCAGCTTTGGGATTGCTGACAGTGATACTGAAAATACCTTCATCGTTGCTAATGGTAACATTGGAATTCCCTTTTTCCATAACCGTCACTCCTTTAATTGGCTTACCCGTTTCATCTGTTACTTTACCGGTAACATTTTTTTGACCAAAGGATTGAATCGAAAAAAGAAGGCAGATAAATGGGAGCACCCACCTGGCCCGCGGAGATTTAGTCATTTTTTTCATAATAGCAATCGATTATTTTTAATTAGTAATTCAATATTATTGAATACTTATTTTATAATAATTAAATGTACAAAAAAAATTTAAACTCCAAAGTTTTTTTAATTTTTTTAAAAAATTGTATTGTACAAAATACAACTACCAAATGATGTGTTTAAAAAGGGGGTATCAAAGCGAACTTTTTCGGATTATTTTAATGGGTCTTTCCAATATTGAATTCCGGGTTAAGATCACCGAAGCAAATAAAAATAATGCCAGGCAACGGGTGAGCAAGTTTATCAAATCGACGCCATCGATAGTGGAGAGGCGTACGTTTCATTTTGATCAATTGATCACACAGGTGCTTCTCTAAGCCCGCAGTTATGTTCCAAACGTCCGAACCCCTAAACTGGTATCGACATTAGGACAAAGAATTAAATGTATGTACGCCTGGCAAAAGATTTTTTATTGGAAGATGGTTATCGCAAATCTTATTTACGAAGTGGTTTTCAAAAAAATGATGGAGAACGAAAGAGTAGCCAAATTCTTTATTGGGGCACTTTTGAAACAGGATATCAAAGCCGTGGAAGTAAAATCAAAAGAGTTAACTATAAGGATGCACTTGCGACATTTTTCGTTATGACGTTATTGCTTCAATCAATAGGTTTAGCTGCATAGCTTTCTCATCTTACAAAACCAAATTGACAATCCAGTGTCGATGCATTGATCAATACGTTTCTAAAAATTATAAAATAGTTGCACAAACATTCCTAAAAAATCAGCTAACAGGAGATAACCAATATCCGCTTCGTTCATGCGCCTTTTCAACAAAAGCACTTCTGGAAAATCACTTCATTTTTTAATTGCTGGGTAACAAATTGCCGCTGCTGATTTTTCGTACCAGGGGTCTAAAGACTTATTCCTTTATTACAACGGTCCCAGGTGCAGCAGGCTTTTGTCTGCAATTAAAACCGGGGCATCATACACCGGAATATTTTTGAAGGTATAAGTTGTTCCAGTCTTACTCCATTGACCGGCAGGGATTTCATATACCCCGCCTGTAATGATATCTACCAGCACAGGGTTTTCAAAATCGCCATTCGAAAAGGTGAAGTCGAGCAATTTGACAACATTTGATTCAGCAGGAATTGCTTCATCCATCCAGATGGCATAGAGTTGCCTGCGGTTGTTGATGTTTTTAAAACCGAATACAGCAAGACTTCTATCGGTACTCTTCGTGTATTTAAACTGTCCATTAGCAGCGGAAGCGATGGTATAAGTATGTTCCAGTCCTTTCAACCGTTCCAATGTATTGTCAAATATGGAGGCTACGTGTTGCATTGCGTAATACGCTACTTTGGGCCGGATTACCTGCCGGGTAGAATCTGATTTCAGAATGCCTTTAATGTTGAGCCGCTTTATTGGACCTGAGTTATAGGCCATATCAATAATTGAAAAGATGCTGCACTCAATATCATGACCAAGGTTACCCAGCATTCGCCGCACGTTCCATTTCGCCTGGCTCAGTTCTGTCCAGTTATAGTCACCAATTGCTCCCCTGCCCGGGCCACCGGCTGATGGGGCGCCATTTTCGCCCTGGCGCAACTTTACGGCTGGCGCATATTTATCCAGCGATTTCCTGATGAGATAAACTTCATGATAATTTGCATCGGGGTTATAGGCATAATCATGATAGGTCATATTATCAAACAGTTTCATCTTTTTTCGATCACCAATGTATTTAAAAAAGCGATCTACAAATTCAGCATTGTAATGGCCAAGTGCCAGTCCTGAAACTTTAGCCGTTGGTTGTATCCGCTTAATAATTTCAGCGGTGCGGATATTCAATTCAGCCGTCATCTCGGGTGTGTTGATGGTGTTATCACCGAAGTTGGGCTCATTCCAAACTTCCCAATTGGTCACTTTATTTTTATACCGCTTTACCATGGTTTCAACCCATTTATAGTAGGCAGCCAATGCCTGTTTGGATGTGGGCATGCCGGCACCGAGGTTGGAGCCTCCACCGTTTTTGTAAAGCGTATTACCATAAGATGTTTGAAGCCATGGTTGCAGACCACGGCTAATGGCATCGTCAACAATATGATCTAACCAGACCCAATCGTACACGCCGATTGCATTCTCCGTTTTAGCCCAACCAGCCTGCATTCGGAGTAATTTAATACCGAGGAGCGGAAGGTAGGTTTTGTAAGCATCGTAGTCGGCAAAATCACGGTCAAGTGTTTCACAGCCGATCATCCAGTTGGAGGAAGTAATCTCGGTAACGCTGCGGGGTTTAATGGAACCGATGAGCGGCAAGTCAATTTTTATATCTGTTTTAACCCGCTCTTTCGAGATATACTCTTTTTGAGCCTGCACTTGCGGACCTTCAAAAAGCAGCAACGCAAAAACAATTGAAAAAGTAAAAATATTTTTGCTATCGGCAAAACACGGCAGCTTTTTTAGCAGGTTCATAAAATCCAGTTTTTGATTAAAATTATTTTTGCGGTTTGACATCTCTTAAAAATTTCTTGTTTCCAGGAATCGTTCCAGCTCCGCGGCCGACATGGGCATTTTACCCTTGTAGTTTTTTACCCAAGCTTTGAAATCAGCTTTTATTTCCGGCGTCCATTTACTATCAATCTCACCCACTGTATATTTTTTTTCTTTGATGCGTTGTTGCCCAAATATATTAAATAGCCCGGATACTTCGCCGGTTAGTACGATGTGCTTCAACAAATGCGCCGGGATAAAAAACACGCCATCCGTTTTTGCCAACACCGCATCGCCCGGTATTACGGTTGCATGCCCGATGCCGATGGGTGCATTGATCGCAATCAGCATCGTTTGACGCATTTAGGAAGGATCAGAACTTTTAATCAAGGCATTAAATCCTTCGATTTTCCGAAGGTCTTCCATATCGCTAACATTGCCGTAATAGATCACTCCCCGATGCGTTCTTGAATAAACACCATTTCCCAAATTAGAACCGATGAGTGTTCCAAGGTTTGGTTTTAAATAGGTATCGCCTACTTAAATATCACCTTCTACCAGGGTTCTGAAGGCCCATGAAGTGTTTGCTCGTTTATAGTCATGTCCTCCTATTTACGCATCAGTTAATCTATGAGCAGTGCAATCTGTTACATTAGCTGCTCAACATAAAGGAGGAATTGTAAAGACAATTTTTAAAACATCCACACTTTTAAAAGAAAAGAAATTGACATCGTAAATTTTATTTCAATATAATTGAACTTTTATTTTACAATGTTAAAGATAATCCGATTGCCGCAAACCTGCAATTTTTGCAAGAAAATTATCTGTTTACTTTTAAAGGAAGGCTTCAGCTGCTCTCCAACTAAAAAAATATTTTCCCCTCTTTTTTGAGTAGCGATTTGCAATTATTTTTCAGCAACCAATTGAGCAAAGGGCCTGGTAGGCCGTGGTACTATACTTTCAATCCAAATTGAACTATAAGGAGACATTTGAAATCAATGCAAACAGCGTAGTAACAACAGGTAGAGGTTTATTTAAAATGCCCATCCACTTTTAGACTGCAAAGTGAATGGGCATGTGAGTATATTGAAAATACTTTGGAAACTCCCGGCTTAGAAAACGCTCCCCGATTATATTTAGCTTTTGCCGACGCAGTCTGTAGGTTACAATACTTTCAGCCCGAAGCCTTTAGAAAAGACAATCTACTTGTGCCAGGTTAAGTCTGAATTGTCAATGGTGAAAGGTCAATATTTCACCATTGACAATTGCCCATCCGATAGCTATCGGGTCACAAACCGAACCGTCATGTTATTCCAGACTCAGTACTAGTATGCCTTTCCAATAACTGTAGCCTCTGGTACTTCAATCAGCTTACCCGATTTTACGTCATAAATATAGCCATACACGGGTATATCCTTTGCTACCAATGCATGTGATTTTATTCGTTGTACATCTTCAACAACACTTTTGGCTAAATTATTGAACGGAAGAAAAGGAATAAAGTCTGCTGTAGTTGAACCACCTGATTCTTCTACATTTTTCCAGCCATTCGCATCTACAGAAGCAGTCTTAAGGCTGGTAGAAAGTAATCCCCTGATAATGTCATCGGTAAATAGTTCCATACCACAATCAGTGTGATGAATGACAAACCATTCCCTTGTTCCTAGTAGTTTGTGAGAAATGATCAATGAACGGATGGCATCATCACTGGCTCTGCCCCCTGCATTTCTAATCACATGGGCATCGCCCTCGGCGAGTCCTGCATATTTTGCCGGGTCTAATCTTGCATCCATACAGGTTAGTATGGCAAACCCTCTTGCAGGAGGCAAAGCCAGCTCACCTTTTGTGCCAAAATTTTCTACATAAATGCCATTTGCAGCCAGTACTTCCTGGTGTACGTGGCTGCTTTCTTTTTGTAATAGTTTAGTTGTTTCCATTTTTCTAATTAATGATTTTTGGCGTTACAATTGTCTATCAATTTGGTAGACACAAAAGTATTTGTTTTAGTTTACTAAAACAGCTTTGTTAAATGAAAATGGATTTTACTGTTTTAACTCAATATTTATTTTCTGATTCCCTACCTGTATAATAAACTCCCCCACCTCCAACATTCTTTTACCAGTTGCATCGGTATAACTTAAATCTTTCAAAGGCTCTATTTCAAATTTGTACACAACCGTTTTTCCGGCTTTAAATTTTTTTTCTTAAAATATTTCAATCCGTTTATTTGTTTTGAAATACCGCCTACCGGATTGGAAACATACTAAAGTGTGGTTTCATGCCCAACTAAACTACCTCTGCTTTTAATACTTATTTAAACAGTTCTTTTTTATACCTTTTAAATTGGGCATTGATAACGCCGGCCGTGCTATAGCCAAAAGTTGTTTAATTGAACCTATGCTCAAACAAATATAATGGACCGGTTGCGATATCCTAATAGTTGGTTTGCTTATCAAATGGCCTTGCCCTTTGCCGCATGTTGTAGAATCTGGTATTCGTTTCGTTTTTTTCTAAGCGTAAAAAAAGGTTTTTCTTAAAGCTATAACCAAACATAAAATAAAAGGCAATGTCGGCTTACTGGATATTAATAACTGTTGTTAAATCAATCAAGTATATTTTGCAATTCTTAATACAGTTCATTTACTCACTCGCTCATTAAAAAAACTGCATTTTTGCAGCACAATATCCCCCACCCAAATTCGCTTCGTGCCTTGTAATAAGCGCTTGAATGAGATCTATTATCGTTACAAATTTTTATACACAAAAAAAGGAATCTTAACCCGAAAGCTGTTTTTAGATTTTTCGATAACAGGCAGTATTGAGGTTAGTTCAAGTTAAAGTAATCTCAAATGCTGAAGACCTGTTTGCCGGCCAGTAACAGCCTCTACCCTGGGATTCCGGTTGTTTTCAATTACGATGAATTGATTTTCTAATCGTATCCGTATACATAGCACCGATTGTTTCTTTTTATTCGTGCATTCTTCGGTTACTTTCCCATCATGAGTAAAAATTGATATACTTAACGGATCCCGCTCACTGATTTCATTGTGTTTAATAGCATTTTCTGATAGTGTTATAATCGTCAGTGGTACAATGCCAAATCTCCGTATTGTTTTAGGAAGTTGAATATCTAAATTGATGTTAATACCAAACCGGGTTTTATACAAAAAGAAATAGTTGGCTATACAATCCATTTCAACTGTCAGGGGTACAATTTTATGCTCGTGATCGCAAAGCAAATACTGGTACACATTAGAAAACTTTTGTAGAAACGACTTCGACATTTCCTGGTCCTCATCAATCAGGGTTGACAATGTATGAAGGCTATTGAAAAGAAAATGCATGTTGATATGTGCTTTCAATGCATCTACTTTCAATTGCAGACTAAAACTGTTCAGTAAATCAGCATCTTTTGCACTCAGACTGTTGGCGGGAAATTGGCTTGTCATCGTTTGGCTTTTTAATAATTGTCATCCCAAGAAAAAAATATTTTCTTTTTACTTTGTTGTTCGACTAAATGTCTGAAACCATTTCAAGCCTGCGTAACCTCACCCCAACCCCTCTACTTTGGAGAGGAGCCAGCACCCTTAACCAGTAGGTGTTTGAGCGAATTTGAAAAGTTTTAGTCGCACAATCGTGTTTCTTTTATATCGTTGTAAACGATGAAGGCTGCCCGGCGTGTACCAACATTTTACCAACCTGCCACCGGGCAGTCTTAATATTGCTGTATCGGATTTTAAAATGTAATCCGGTACAGTAAGTCTGGAAAAAATCCAATTTGATACACTGCACCAACTGTCCTACGTTCTGGGTTATACCGTTGCAGAAATATGTTTTGACGGGAAGAAACATTTTGAAAATTGAGGAAGATCGTTGAGCTACGTTTTTTGGTGGCACTGTTTCGGCGGTAGCCAAATTTTACATCTGCTCTAAAATAACTTGCCAGTTGTTCATCATTGTAATTATTAACATCCAATACTTCTTTATTAGCTATAAGAGAAGCATTGAAATCAACCGGGGTAGCATATTTACCGCCAATGCTGGTTGCTCTTACATCTATTGTAAATGCATTTTTTCCGCTCTTCCCTACTTTCCATTCTTTGCCCGCCAGCACGTTTAATACATTTCCATAATTGAACGCACTGTTTCTTTCTACGCCATCACTGCCTTTGTATTTGGAACTAAAAATAGAGGAGGTTAGCAACAAGTATTATCCATTGCCTAAAAATCTTTCCAGGGTAATTTCTACACCAGTGTTAGACCCAGTGCCGTTATTCACCAGCCCACCTTTATCAGGAAAAGTAAAATCAGCACCGCTATTTAAAATAGAAAATCCACTGGCGGTTTTTTCAACCGGCACATCAAATATATCCTGGTAATATCCTTCCAGTTTTAAGCGCCAGTTTAAGCCAATTCTTTTTTCGTAACCCACCACGTAATGGTTAGCCCTGGTAAAACCGAGTTCACGATTACTTCTATCAACCATGCCGCCTGTCAGTTTTTCTTCAAACAGGTAAACAGGAAAGGGCTGCAACTGTGAATGCATACCATAACTTGCATATACCTGATCGGAGTTGGTAAGCTGGTACGATACGGATACCCTCGGCTCTACAACAGAACTGCTGTTGAAACTAAAATTGGTGCCATGAAAGCCTGCATTGAATGTTAGTTTGTCGGTGGGTTTAAATTTTATTTGGGTAAAATATTGAAACAAGAAAAAGTTGTCATCAAATTTACGAATCACATTGAAAGGGTCGTTGGCGGTTTTACCTTCTCTGTCAAGCACATTGGTTTTAAGGTTAAATTGCTCACCAGTTATGCCAGTTCTCCAGGTAAGCTTTGCATTTATTTTATTATTCAGGTAGGTAGAAAACCGTAAGGTATTCTGTTGATTCCTTGAACTGCTAATTTGGTATCGGTTGGTAAAATCACTAAAAGGCAAAGGATATTGATAGCTGTCAAAATCATTTTTTACCATGGAATAGGAAACAGCCGTGCGGAGATAAGCTTTGGCACCAATGCCGATGTTATGCTTTGCTCCGAATATAGAAAAGTTACCATCGTTATAGTTATCCTGGTCCTTACGGGAAAAAAAATCTGCCGTATCAATATCTTTTCCAATAAAATCAATGTTGCTGATGCCCCCCATGCCATACAAAGACAGGCTACCGGCTTTACCTTTTGCAAAGTTGAGATTGTACACCCAATCCTGGTAACGTGGTGGAGCACTAGTGCCCACATTTAAGCCCAAGGCACTGGCAAACTGTACAAAGGAATAGCGGTATCCCACCAGGTAAGAATTACCTTTTCCGCTCTTTCCGAGTGGGCCTTCAAGCATAGCTTCAAGGCCACTAAACAAATTTAGTTGAAGAGTTCGCTCGTGCTTGTCTGCATTGCCTGTTCTTAAATTGATATCAAATACAGCAGCGGTAGCATTACCAAACTCTGCAGGAAATGCACCTGTTAAAAAATCGGACGTTTTTAATGCGTTTGTGTTAAGTGCAGATACCGGCCCACCTGTAGTACCCAGTCCCGAATAGTGGTTTGGACTTGGTGCAGGTAATCCTTCAATTCGCCACAATACGCCTGCGGGTGAATTACCTCCTACTACAATGTCATTTCTTCCATCGTTGTTAGATACTACGCCTGCAAAATTGCTCACCAGCTTTGATGGGTCATTCCTTCCGCCGGCAAACCGAGTTACCTCTTCAACATTAAACGAGCGGTTGCTGCCCACTACAAACTCATTGGCGGCTGCCCCTTTTTTTAATTTTGAAGATTTTACCGTAATCGCTTCTAAGGAAGCAATACTTTGGTCCAGGGCGGCATCCAGCACAACCTCCTTACCCGACGTTACCAATACTTCGGGAACAATCACCGGCTTATACCCTTGGAAAGAAATGGCAATTTTCTGGCGGCCGATGGGAACTCCTTTCAGGATAAACTTTCCATCGGCATCGGTTACAACCTCGTTTGTGCCATCCATTAAACTAACCGTAGCACCTTGTAAAGGTTTTTCGGAAGCCTTGTCAATTACTACCCCTTTTACATTTTGGGTGATGGCCTGGGCAACTGCTTGTTGTCCGGAGCCAGCAAGCATTATACCCACAGCTATTTGTTTGATAAAAGCTTTCATCATATAAGTTTTTTTGAGAGCACAAAGTAGGCTGGTCATCTGCAAGCCACACTTGACAAATGTTAAGAATATTGAACAGATCATTTTAACTAACATAGGTTAAGTTAAAAAGCAAAAATGTATTTCTTAACCTATGTTATGTTGAAGCAATTTTTGAATGCTCAATTTTGATGGTATGAGTTTGAGATTCCAGAGAATAAAGATGGCAATTTATTTATTGCTGGTGGTACTACTAGTGACCGAATTGGGCGCTGTGGCCCAGGCACCTAAAACCGTAACTGTAAAGGGTGTACTAAAAGATGGCAGCAAAGGTGCAGGATTGGAGGCTGCCAGTATTGTTGTTGAAAATTCAACAATTGCAGTGGTAACGGATCAATCGGGAAATTTTATCCTCACCATACCTCCGGGTAAATACACGCTGCAAATTTCGCATAGTGATAAAAGCATCACCCTTCCATTGGAGGTAGCAAATGACACGTTGATTACGTTGATCAGCAAACCTGTTGTAAAAGCGATGCAGGAAGTGATCGTAAATTCCAGGGATAATAAACTACGAATACGTTCTGTGCAATCAGGCGTTGAAACTGTAGATAGAAAAACCGCACTTACCCTACCTGCTATTCCTGGAGAAGTTGACATCATCAAGGTTTTTCAATTGAAACCAGGTGTAAAGAATAGCGGGGAGGGCACAAGTGGCATCAGTGTACGTGGCGGCGGTACCGATCAAAATTTGTTTTTACTGGATGGCACAACGGTATACAATCCCAATCATCTTTTTGGCTTTTTTAGTACGTTCAATATTGATGCGATTAAAGATGTACAATTGTATAAAGCAGCCTTCCCTGCGGAATATAGTGGCAGGCTATCTTCTATCGTAAACGTAAATTCTTTGAGAGGGCAGGATGAAGGAATTTCGGTTGGCGGCGGTATTGGCCTCATCGTTTCCAGGATTAACCTGCTGGGTAATTTGCTTCCTAAAAATGAAGGTGGAAAGAAGCTCACGTACAATATTGCTGCCCGTCGCACATACGCAGATGTGTTTACTTCTGCAATCAATGCATCCAATGCAAAAGACACTGCTTTCAATCCAATACCCACTTATTATTTTTATGATCTCAATGCCCGGTTCGATTATTTGATCAATGAAACGTCTTCTATTTATGGCAGTTTTTACTATGGCCGTGATTACCTCAAATTCGACTCAGACATATTTGGCTCTACGTTTGGTTGGGGCAATACGGCCATTAGTCTGCACTGGAAAAAGAATTATGGCAAAGGCTTGCAGTCTCACTTATCTGCCCATTTATCTAATTATAATTATTTGCTCGAAAGCAAATTTGATCGGTTCGATTTTAAGATCGGCTCTGCTGTAAAAGAGTATTCCTTATCCCATCAATTTATCTATACCGGGTTTAAAAAACATCAACTAACATTTGGCTACCAGGCAGGGCTGAATGAATTTAATATTTCCACCTTTAATATTAATAGCAACCAGGCCGAAGAAACCCTGACAAGCGGAGAAGCGTTGGATGGCACGGAAGCAGGTATTTATCTTTCTGATGACTGGGACCTCAGCCAAAAGCTGCGGTTAAATTCTGGTGTACGGTTCACCCTTTTCAACAATGGTAAAACCTGGTTAGGTCTAGAACCAAGATTAAGTGCAAGATATCTTTTCAACGATAATTTTTCATTAAAAGCAAGTTATGCAAGGATGCAGCAATACAAGCATTTGGTTGCCAGTTCTGGTGCTTCACTGCCTACTGATATTTGGTATCCGTCTACCGCTAATATCAAGCCCGAATTGAGTGATCAGGCATCACTAGATATTAGTGTAAATTTGGGTGGTAAGTTTCTTCTTACCAATGAAACGTATTACAAATGGATGCGCCAGTTGGTTGATTATAAGCCAGGCGCCAACCTGTTGATCAATTCAACGCTTGAAAATGAATTTGTATTTGGCAATGGCAGAGGGTATGGCAACGAAATAATGCTTGAAAAAACATCTGGTAAACTACGGGGCTGGCTGGGCTATACCCTGGCCTGGACAACAAGGCAGTTTGCAGCCATCAACAATGGTAAAACATTTTATCCCCGCTACGACAGGCGACATGAGTTGTCCATGGTGGTGAGCTATCCGCTGGCAAAACGGATTACACTTTCCGGCAGTTGGACTTATTACACAGGCAATGCCGTTTCGTTGCCAACCGGCAGAACCATTGGCATCGATGCTCCCGGCTCGCTTGATGCCAGCACATTTTTCACGCTGGCGCCCCATATCCCGAACGCAGCAATTACCGGATGCCCGGTTATCACCGGCTGGATATTGGCATGGTATATAAACTAAAAACAAAACGGGGTAGTTCCGATATTTCCATCAGTTTGTACAATGCATACAGCCGCTTAAATCCTTATTTTATTTCATTTGAGCCAACTGAAAATAGCAATGTGCTACCGGGCACTCCACAGGAATTTACACCTAAGGCAGTTACACTTTTCCCTATCATCCCATCCATTACGTACAATTTTAAATTCTAATTATGAAAAGCCTTTTTGCCGCTTCCGTTACCTTGATCTTGTTGTTGGCTTCCTGTTCCAAAGATTACCTCATTCAACTGCCGCCCAACGAAAGTAAACTGGTAGTTGAATGCTATCTGGAAGACGGTCGGCCAATGTGTGCACTCATCTCCGAAAGCAAAGCCTTGCTGGACACAAGTACCATTCCTCCATTAATTATTTCTGCATTCGTTGTTATAACTCACGGTACAGAAATAGATACCTTGTTGCCATTCGCTTATGTAGATGTAGAACAGCGAAGAGCCTACAATTTTGGCAATCCTAAAATTGTACGGGTCAATTATCTTGATGCTACAAATTACAGGATTGATGTAGTTGACAAAAAGGGCAGGCGTGTAAGTGCAGTTACACATTTTATTAGGCCAGTACAAATTGAGAGCCTCACCCCCACTTTCAATAATAACAATGAAGCATTTTGCTATACAAAATTTAAAGATGATCCGGCGGCTGTAAACTATTACCGGTTAGTGTTGAATAAAAACAGTGTCAATGATAGCATAAGTCTTGAAGCACTCATCAGTGATAACCTTGCAAACGATAATAACGAAATAATTTATGGATCAGGGTATGACTTCAAGAATGGCGATTCAATTCATGCCCGTTTGTTTCATTTAACAAACGACTATTATAATTACCTGAACACAAGGCAAACTGCCATCGCTGCTTTGATAAATCCGTTTGCTGTTTCAGGGGAAATAGTTTCTAATATTAAAGGCGGGTTGGGAGTATTCGCTGCTCTATCTTATACCCAAAAATCAGTTGCTGTTCGTAAATAGCATGCTGTAAAAGAAAACTCACCTTAAAAAAATTTTGTACAAATTCAACAAGTATGAATATACTCATTTTTGCAAAGGGTAACTATGCCTGCAATCAACTTATTCAACTGGCATTAAGCCGTGGTCACTACGTTACCTGGTACGCAGCCTCACAAAAAAACAAGGGTAATTTATCCCACGAAAACCTATTGATTATTCATGCCGATACCCTCAACTACAGCACAGTGGAAGAAGCCATGCAAGGTCAGGAAGTTGTTATTGATGCAATGCACCTTGAGTTGAAAGATAAAGATGACTTTTACATTACAAGTGCTGCCAACATACTAAAGGCAATGAAGGCTAATCAGGTTACCCGTTTTATTTTACTTTCAAGGCACGGTGTTAACAGCAATGTAAAGAAAGCGCCGTTGCGCTACCAGTTATGGTTCAGGTTCATTAATTGGTTTAAGATGGCTCAGCTATCAAAATTAATGATGTTGGAAAACTTTGTACGGGATAGTGGCCTGCAATGGACTATTATCAGGCCAGTTATAATAATCAAAAGCACGAAAGCCATAGAAGAACCCTGTAGTAATTACAAGCCAGGCAACCAAATCAACAGATCCCTTGTACCGGCCAATGCGTTGGCGGAATTTCTATTGACGGTAGCCGCCAAAGATTCCTTTATTCAGGAAATTGTTACCATCTCCAGTAAATAGAAAGAATTAATACTTACCTTAAACAAAAAATATATGTAGTGTAAACTTTACTTAATTCCAAAATCAAACCATGGTAATTGACGGCATTTTTAGAGACTTTGTCTGCAGAGTTTATCCACTAAACGATGAGGATATTTTAGCGCTTCAGCAATGTTTTAAATCGGTGATGATAGAAAAGAAAGGTTTTATTTTAAAAGAGGGAGAGCAAACACAAACCCTTTTTTTTATCAGGTCTGGCTTTTTTCGTGGATATTACCTGAAGGATATAGACGAAATTACACTTAACTTTTATTTTGGTCCCAGCTTTTATGCAGACATTGTTTCCGTACATGATCAGGCACCTACCCGCTATAATGTACAATGCATGGATGCAGGTGAAGTGTAGATGGCAAACATCAGAGAAATTGAAGTACTCGGGCAGCGATTTCCCGGGCTGTTAACTCTCTTCATTCGCTTTTACGAAATCATTTATTCATTTGGGCAAAAGGCATCGGCTGCCCCTTCTACTTCTACAAATTTTGCACCCAGGCTCATTACCTCTTCTTTTACTGCAGGCCTGGTATCAAAAACCTCCACTACAGCACCCAATCTTTTACCAGTGGCGATGGCTTGCAAACCTGCAACACCAGCT
>Ga0105049_10002699_pt1 | contig 21035 bp, 16 predicted proteins | sample MAT06_FD_78087 | JGI IMG/M metagenome (GOLD analysis project Ga0105049, IMG submission 78087) | Freshwater microbial communities from Lake Fryxell liftoff mats and glacier meltwater in Antarctica - MAT-06 | ecosystem: Environmental > Aquatic > Freshwater > Ice > Liftoff microbial mat | place...
CCAACCCGCGCTCCGTCGCGGTGGGCGACTTCAACGCCGACGGCCGGCCCGACCTGGCCGTAGCGAACTTTAACGGCAACAACGTCTCGGTGCTCCTGAATACAACGCTGAACTCGGTGAGCATCGCGCAGCAGCCTGTACCGGTTTCAATCTGTCCAGCGAACACCACCACCTTGTCAGTTACTGCCTTGGGCAGTCCCCTTACCTACCAGTGGCAATGGCAACCCGCAGGCCCCAACACCGCATGGGCCGCACTCGCTAACGGCATCAACAACAACAACCAAGCCACACCAACGTTCAATGTCTCCGGGGCCACGTTACCCAGCATGAACATCAGCTCCATCTCGGGGCTGGGCGGCAACTTCCGCTGCGTCGTCACCAACGCCTGCGGCAGCGTCACCAGCAATGAAGCCACGCTCTCCATCTGCCCCACCGACTTCAACTGCGACGGCTTCTTGAACCAGGAAGACCTCTCCGGCTTCCTCACCGCCTTCCTCGACGAATCCATCCCCCCAGGCCCCGGCGGCTTCGCCGCGACCCCCTGCCCCGGCGAGCCCGCGCCCTATGACACCCTCGGCTACCAAGCCGACTTCAACCGCGACTGCTCGTTCAATCAAGAGGACCTCTCGGCGTTCATCACCGAATACTTCACGCAGGTCGAGAACCCCACAACCTGCATTCCCGGGTGATGCGGCTGACGGGCCGAGGGTCGCTTCTGGACCACCCGGCCATGAAAATACTGGCGAAGTTGTGGATCGCCCGTACCTTTAAGCAATAACGGCGGTCCGCTGTCGTTGGGCAGCGGGCCGCTTTTCGTTTGGGGATTGTGGCTCGCGGTCTGTTGGTTGACCGGGGATTCGAGGCAAGGAGCGACGATGAAGCTGCACTTGGCGACCGCTTTGGCCGCACTGGCGTGTGGGGCACCTGCTCAAGCAGGCAACACGGTCGACGTTTATGTGTTCGATTTCGATGTGAGCATTAACCTACCCGGGGGGCCGATCGTGGATCCGGTGATCTTCGCTGGCGACACCATTCGCTGGGTGTGGGTCGACGATTTTCACAACGTCGTCGCGACCGTGGGGCAGACGGAGTTCTGGGAATCGGACGTCTTCGGCGCGGGCGACACGTTTGTGTACCAGTTCGACACCCCGGGGGTGTATCAGTATTACTGCGCACCCCACGGCCACGACGTGGGCGACGGAACCTACGAAGGTATGGGCGGGTCGGTGACAGTGCTGGCGGTGCCGGGGCCGTCGGCGATCGCGGTTCTGGCCGCACCGGCGGGGTGGGCGTTGCGCCGCCGTCGTCCACTTTTGTGAATCTCGGACTTCCGGCTTGCAAGCGCCGGGAAACTGGGTATCTTGGGGTAACGACGCATTCGATGGCCCCCACGCCAGCCCGCCTCTCGCTTCTCGAACCGTTCCCCACGCTCGGTTCCTGAAGATCGAACCGCTCGACCTGAACATCTGGTTGTGACCGTCCAAGCCGATTGGTCGGAAATGGAGTGCCGCACTATGAGCGAGCCTTCGGTGAACGTTCTCGATGTTGGTGCACAGATTCCCAGCGGGCAGCCGCTCAAGAAAGCGGAGTCGATCGGTCGCCGCGGCGCGCTGCGCCGAGCGGCGGCGCTGGGATTGACGGGCTGGGGAGCCTTCACGCAGGGCGCCCAGGCCGCTCCACCCAAGAGCGTCTCGGCGGATGTCGATCCGTCGAGCCTGCTGCGGAAGCTGGTCGACCGCCTGACCTTCGGCTCGACGGCGGCCGAGCTGGCACAGGCCAATTCACTTGGCTATCAGGGCTACCTCGAGTACCAACTCAACCTGACCAACGCGGGCGAGGACCCCGCCGTGATGGCGGCCCTCAACCAGCCCGTCGGCACGGGGCTCTTCCCGTGGATCAACGCGACCAACAGCGCGCTGCGGACGCAGTTCAACCTCAACTCGGCCTCGGTGGCTTCGAGCCTCTACGACTCGACCATCTTCCGCTCGATCTTCAGTCGCTTGCAGCTCCGCGAGCGGATGGTGGAGTTCTGGTCGGACCACTTCTCGATCGACATCAACGCCGAGCAGTGCCGTTGGCTCAAGGTGATCGACGACCGCTCGGTGATCCGCGCCAACGCGATGGGCTCGTTCGAAGCCCTTCTCAACGCCTCCGCCCGCAGCGCGGCCATGCTGACATACCTCGATAACGATGTCTCGCGGGTCAACTTCATCAATGAGAACTATGGGCGCGAGCTGCTGGAACTCCACACCATCTCAGTCAATGGCGGCTACACCGAAGCCGATGTGATCGCCGTGGCGCGGTGTCTGACGGGTTGGACGTGGTGGAACAACAACCCCCCGCAGCCCGACGACTCCGGCACCTTCCGATACAACAACGGCAACCACGACAACAACGCCAAGACGCTCTCGCCGATCTTCAACCTCGCTAATCCCGGGCAGAACTTGATCATTCCTGCGGGCGGCGGGCAGAACGACACGCAGACCGTCCTCAACATCCTCGTGGCGCACCCCAACACCGCCAACTTCATCGCCACCAAGCTCTGCCGCCGGTTCATCGGCGAGGATTGCCCGACGGCGGTCATCAGCGCCGTCGCCGCCGCGTACCTCAGCACCACGCCCAAGGGCGACATCAAGACAATGTTGCGGGTGATCTTCAACCCCAACGTGCTCGCCGACGCCACGCCGCGGCTCAAGCGTCCGACGCACCTGATTGCCTCGGCTCTCCGCCGAATCCTGCCTAGCACGGCCAACGTGACGGCGTTCTCCACGCTACGCAGCTTCTACTTCGCCTGCGGGCAGCTCCCATTCAACTGGTCGCCGCCCGATGGTTATCCCGACACCAACCAATACTGGACGGGCCTGGTGTTGCCGCGCTGGAACTTCTGCGCCGCCGCCGTCACCAACGGCTCCGCCAGCAGTGGGGGGATCAACGGCGTGACGTTCGACACGGCCACGCTCAACGCCTTCTTCCCCAACGAGACCACTCGCGACCAGATCGTCGCGACGCTCAACACCAAGCTCTTCAGTGGGGCCTGGCCCATGGCTGAGCAGAACGCCGTGCGCTCATTCCTCCCCGTCGGCGTGATGAGCACGACCAACAGGCGCGACGCGATCGGCTTGGCGCTCTCAGCGCCGAGCTTCCAATACGTCTAATCGCCCGCGTCGAACCCACGCCCTTCGCCTCCACGACGCACCGCACTGGCCCTTCGACCGACCCCGCCCGCTCGCCGGAGACTGACCGATGTACGCCGACCTTTGCAACGCCTGCGCCGAGTACTCGCGGCTTTCACGCCGCAAGTTCATGGCCGTGTCGGGGGCCGCGCTGGCCCTGCCGACCTGCTTCCCGCGGGTCAGCTTCGCCAAACAGTTCTCTTCCACCCCGCAAGACGTGATCGTCCAGGTCTATCTCCGCGGCGGGCTCGACGGCATGAGCTTTATCGCGCCGTGGAACGAGACCAACTACGCCAACGCCCGCCCGATCATCAGGCTCACCGGCCCCGGCTCGGGCGCGACGGCCGTGCTCGACCCAGGCGCAGGCAACACCGCCGCTAGCGCCACCGCACCGGGTGGCCAGGTGGTCTTCGGGTTCCACCCCGCCATGGCCCCGCTCATGACGGCGTACAACGACGGCAAGCTCGCCTTCGTCCACGCCACCGGACTCACCAACACCAACAAGTCGCACTTCGACGCCCAGCGCTTCATGGAAGTCGCGCTCATCAACAACCCCACGATCGGCACGGGCTGGCTGGGCCGACACCTCATGACCCAGACCTCGCCCATGAACCCCAACGGCGTGCTCCGCGCCGTGGGCGTCACCGACGGGCTCCCCCAGACGCTCATCGGCGCCGACAAGGCCGTCCCCATCCCGCAGCTTGACGACTCCACAGGCTCGCCGCCGACCAACCTCACCAACTTCGACAACTACAACATCTCGGGAACGACCTCCACCTCCACCAGCCGCCGAACCACTATCGACACGATGCACGATGCCTTCGGCGGCGCGATCGGCAACTCCGCCAACAACACCCTCGCCACGATCCAGCTCCTCAACACCATCGGCGCGGCCAACTACACCTCGTCCATCGCCGTCGGCAACAACCCAGCCGATTACCCCACCAACTCGTTCGGCAACGCGCTGCGTTCCTCCGCCGCCCTCATCAACGCCCAAGTCGGCGTCGAGGCCATCGCCATCGACGTTGGCGGCTGGGACACTCACAACAACCAGGGCACCGCCAACGGCATCGCCGATCCGGCCTCCGCGTTCTTCGGGCTGGTCAACGGCCTCGCCGCCGCCCTCTCGGCCTTCTACGCCGACATCATCGTTGGCAAAGGCCGCCGCGTCATCGTCGTCGTCCTCACCGAGTTCGGCCGCCGACTCGGACAGAACGGCACCGTCGGCACCGACCACGGCTACGCCTCCACCATGTTCGTGCTCGGGAACGCCGTCGTCGGCCGCCGCATCGTTACCAACTGGCCCGGCCTCGCCCCCACGCAGCCCGCCACCAACGTCGACCTCAACGTCACTATCGACTACCGCGACATCCTCGCCGAGATCATCACAAAGCGCCTCGGCAACGGAGCCAACCTCCCCAATATCTTCCCCGGGTTCAACCCCACTATCCGCAACGTCATCGCCTGACCCGCCCGACCCTCGGGACGTTCGACTCTTGCCCGCCCAGTCCCACGCCTCCTTGACCCGCTCACTGGAGCCTCTTATGCAGACCTCACTCGCCTGCTCGCTGCTCGCCCTCGCCGGCTCGGCCTCCATAACGCTCGCCCAGGCGCCGCTCTTCAGCAACGGCTCGCCCAACCCCGATGTCCCTGCGCTCTCAACCGGCGGCACCACCATCAACGGCTTCACCGCGCCGCTGATGAGCACCTGGGGCGAGGTCACCGCCAGCTCGGCCACCGAAGCCAACGCCCACGCCGGCTTCAGCACCCACCTCTACGGCCCCAACAACAGCTACCGCTTCTCCGATGACTTCATCGTGCCCAACGGCCAAACTTGGCGCATCGATGCGATCAACTTCTATGCGTATCAGCCGCTCGCCGTGATCGCGCCATTCGCGTCGGTCAATCTCGAAATCTGGCAGGGCCGCCCTGACCTTCCCGGCAGCACCCGCCTCTTCGGCGACACCATCACCAACCGTCTGACCGCGGCCACGCCCACCAACATCTATCGAATCTTCAATCAGACCGTGCAGCCCGCCCCGACCGTGCCCGACGCTACCCGGCGTATCTGGCGGGCCGCCGTCAACGCGGGCCAGACCACACTCCCCGCGGGCACCTATTGGCTCACCTGGCAGATCATCCCCATCAGCCCCGACGGCGTGATCTTCTCGCCCGCCGTCACGATCCCCGGCCAGCGCACCGCCGCCGGCTGGAACGCGCTCCTCCTCCGCCCCACCGGCTGGGCCCCCGCCCTCGACGCCGGCAAGCCCGACTTCGCCCCCGACCTGCCCCAAGACTTCCCCTTCATGCTCGTCGGCGTCACCAGCTGCGCCGTCGACTACAACCGCGACGGCTTCCTCAACCAGGAAGACCTCACCGGCTTCCTCACCGCCTTCCTCGACGAATCGGTCCCCCCCGGCCCCAGCGGCACCAGCAACTCGCCCTGCCCCGGCGAACCCGCCCCATACGACACGTTCGGCTACGCCGCCGACTACAACCGCGACTGTTCCTTCAACCAGGAAGACCTCAGCGGCTTCATCACCGAATACTTCTCGGAAACAGAGAACCCCAACAACTGCATCCCCGGCTAACGCCCCCGGCGGCCCGGCATCATCTCCCGATTCCCTTGCCGCTCGTCGGTTCGTCGTCCATACTTGCTCATGCCATCCCCCAGCCCCGCGGCGGAGTTTGTTCGACTTCGACCCACCCAGCCCCAAGCGACCACCCGCCGATGGTGGCGGCACGCCCTCGCCGCGACGGCCGCCGCGCTGTCCGCCTGCGCCGGCACCGCACAGGCGACCTGGTCCATCGTCCTCGTTGACACCCGCACCGGCGAGGTCGCCCTCGGCTCCGCTACCTGCCTCACCGGCTTCGACCTCCGCGCCAACACCCCCGTCCTCCTCACCGGCGTCGGCGGGGCCACCGCGCAATCTCAAGCTGACACCAACGGCGTCAACCGCGCCTTCATCCGCGACGGGCTCCTCACCGCCACGCCGCCCAGCCAGATCCTCACCGGCCTGCTGACCTTTGACTCTCCAAACGGCCAGCGCCGCCAATACGGGATCGCCGACGTCCTGGGTCGCGCCGCCACGTTCTCCGGCACGCTCAACGGCACCTACGCCGGCGGCCAAACCGGCCGCATCGGCGACATCGTCTACGCCATCCAGGGCAACGTCATCACCGGCCCGTGCATGGTGCAGGCCGCGGTTGACGCGGTCGTGAGCACGCCCGGCGATCTCGCTGCCAAGCTCATGGCCGGGATGGAAGCCGCCCGCGCCATGGGCGGCGACGGCCGCTGCTCCTGCACGCCCGATGGGGCAGACAGTTGTGGCTGCCCGCCCTTGCTCGCCTTCACGCGCTCCAGCTACATCGCGTACATGCTCGTCGGCCGCGCCGGCGACATCGATGGTTGTAACGGCATCTATCGCGCCGGCACCGCCACCGGGGCCTTGGGAATCTCCGACATGAACGGCGACGGGCGCGTCGATCTGCTCTCCTGCAACTCCACCTCCAACCAACTCGCCATCCTCCGCAACACGACGATCCCCTTCGCCACCGCGCCGACCATCGGCGGGCTGACGTCATCCGCCACCGGCGCGATCCCCCAGAGCGTGATCGCCGCCGACATCGACGCCGACGGCCGGCCCGATGCCATCGTCGCCAACGGCGGGCCCGGCACGCTCTCATACTTCCGCAACACCGGCGGCGGCAGCTTCGCACCGCGCGTTGATCTCACCGCCGGGGCCAGCCCGCGCTCGCTGGTCAGCGGCAACTTTGACGCCACAGGCCGGCCCGGCGTCGCCGCACTCATCCCCAGCACCAACTCGATCACTCTCTTCCGCAACAACAACGCCGGCGGCTTCGTTACGCCCGCCTCGACCATCGCGCTCGGCTCCGGCGCGTCGCCCGTCGCCATGATCGCCGCCGATCTCGATTCCAACGGCACTTCGGACCTCGCCGTCACGCTCAACGCCCGCAGCGCCCTCGCCATGCTCTCGGGCCAAGGGGACGGCACGTTCACCCGTCTGCCCGACATCGCCCTCGGCTCCCTGCCCGGCCAACTCGCCGCCGCCGACTTCGACCGCGACGGCAAGCCAGACATGGCCGTCTCGCTCTCGTCGCGGTTCGTGCGCATCCTCCTCCGCCGCGGCGATGGCTACGTCGCCACAAACCTGCTGCTCCCGTCGGTGCCGCTGCGGATGATTGCCGCTGATGTCACCGGCGACGGTGCGCCCGATCTCCTCACGCTCACCGGCGGCGCCCTCCAGATTCTCGTCAACGACGGCATCGGCAGTTTCTCCCTCGGGCCCTCCTCCGCCGTGAACGCCAACGGCACCGACCTCGTCTCCGCCGACTTTGACAACCCGCCCGACGGGTTGCATGACGTCATGGTCTCCACCAGTCTGGGCGTCGTCGTCCTCAAGAACACCGGCGGCAAAGGCCCCGGCGGCGTCGGCACCGGCCCGCGCTTCGCCGCCGGTCCCGGCTGCGCCACCGGCAACTACTGGATGAACTTCAACGTCGCCAACGCCCAAGCCACCGACGCCGACCCCGTCTTCGCGCTCCGCGCGCAGTTCGACGCGTGGCGCGCCGTTCAGGTCGGCCGAGTGGACGCCGTGCGCTCAACCGCCACGCTCGACCGCACCTGCCTCCGCGCCGATGGTCGCTCCGCCGCGACGCTCACGATCGAGCCGCGTGACTACACGGGCCTGCGCTCCAGCGCCCCGCTCGTGAGCGTCCGCGTCGAGCATGCCCGCTCTTCCGCCCGCCTCGCCGTCCTGGGAACCCCAGTCATCAACCCCGACGGCCGCATCACGGTCTCCATCAGTACGCCGAGCTTCCGCTCCGGCGTTGATCGCCTCGACATCACCCTTGACGACGGCGTCCGCCCCATCGTCCTGATGCCCGCGCCCACCGTCGTCATCGGCCTCAACGCCGACTACGACGCCAGCGGCACCGTCGAGGCCGCCGACGTGGCCGCCTTCCTCTCTGACTATTTCACCGACCCCGCCCCAACCGCCAGCGTCGAGGCGCCCGGCCTTGGCCAGCCTTGCCCTGGCCCCGATGGTCCCGCGACCGGCTATCGCGCCGACTTCAACCGCGACTGCTTCATCCCCGATCAGGAAGACCTCAGCGCCTTCATCACGGCTTTTTTAGAGGGCTGTTAGGGTTTCGGTGCCGCCGATTTAGCCACTTGTTCGCTCCACGGCGGAATTGGGCAACCGGACGCCTCCGCGCGGGTAATCTTTCGTAGGACGGCCTTCAGCCGCTCCTGCCGGCCCTCCGTGCCGCAGAGTCTGTCCGCTCACCCGAGCCCGCAAACAACTTGGATGGGAATGTACACATGACGAGCGTTCGTACTTCGGCTCTTCTGGCGGTCACTCTCTTCTCTGCTACGGGCACCATGGCCGACATCGCCGTGATCCGCGGCGGGCCGTTCACGGTTCCCCCCGTGTATCTCGCCGCCCCAGACGCCTTCCACCCCAACTATCTGCTCGTTCGTTTCCAGGCCGAGTTTCCTGCCGCCCTTCGCGAGAACATCTTGGCCGCGGCGGGCGTCCAGGAGACGGTCTTCACTTACAAGTTCGTTCCCGGGCTCTTCTCCGTCAGCGTTCCCACGGGCACCACCGAGGCGGCCCTCGACGTGCTGCTCGCCAACCCCAACGTGATGTACGCCGAGCGCGATCCGATGCGGTCGGTCAATGCTCAGAGCGTGCCCTATGGCATCACCCTGGTTAGGGCGACCGAGACTTGGACGGCGTACGGCAGCCTCGGCGCCGGTGCCCGCGTTGCCGTCCTCGACACCGGCGTTGACACGCTGCACCCCGACCTGCCGCCCACCTTCGCCGCCGCGTCGTTCATCTCCGGCGAGACCTTCGAAGACGGACACGCCCACGGCTCGCACTGCTCGGGCACCGTCCTCGCCCGCGACAACACCGACGGCGTCATCGGTGTCGCCCCCACCGCCTCGCTCATGATCGGCAAAGTCCTCTCCAACGGCGGCTCGGGCCCCACCTCCAGCGTCATGGCCGGCGCCGAGTGGGCCGTCGTGAACGGTGCCAACGTCATCAGCATGTCCCTGGGCGGCGGCAGCCCGTCGCAGGCCGAGGAAGACCTCTACACCTCCTGCGTCGCACGGCAGGTCCTCGTGGTCGCCGCCGCTGGTAACTCCGCCAGTATCGAGCCCTCGTACCCCGGTGCCTATCCCAGCGTCGTGTGCGTCGCCGCGCTCGATAGCAACAAGAATCAGGCCAGCTTCTCCAACTTCGGTCCCCACGTAGACATCGCCGGCCCCGGCGTCAACGTCCTCTCCACCATCCCCATCTTCTCCAACGCCGGCAACTGGCTCAATGCTTCACGCAGCATCTCACGCCTCAGCGGCAGCGGCACCGGCACCGCCGCCGGCCAGATCATCTTCTGCGGCTTCGGAGAGTCCGCCACCGCCATCCCCGACAACGTCATCGGCAACATCGCCCACATCCGCCGCGGCACGCCCGATGGCAACCCCGTCACCTTCTTCACCAAGGCCCAAAACGCCTTCAACAAGGGTGCCATCGCCGTCATCATCTCTAACAACAACGGCGGCGTCTTCTCGGGCACCCTCAACGCCTCCTTCTCCATTCCCGTCGTCAGCACTTCCCAGGCCGATGGCGACCTGCTCCAGGCCAACTCCGGCACCGTCGGCACTGTCAGCGCCGGCGCTCGCATTTCCTCCGGCTACGCCAACTTCAGCGGCACCTCGATGGCCACCCCGCACGTCGCCGGCGTCGCTGGCCTGCTCATCAGCACCTTCGGCCAGCAGCGCGTCCCCGTCGCCCTCCTCCGTGAAGCCCTCGAAAACTCCGCCGAGGATCTGGGCATCGCTGGCCGCGACGACGTCTTCGGCAATGGGCTCGTCAACGCCAAAGCCGCCGCCGACTACCTCGCCGCTCGCGTCCTCCCCTGCTCCGCTGACTACAACATCGACGGCAACCTGAACCAGGAAGACCTGTCCGGGTTCATCACCGACTACCTCGCCGAGCCCGCCGCCCCCGGTGAGCCGGGCTACGCCTACGGCTCGCCCTGCCCCGGCAATGCCGAACCCTACACCTTCGGCTACGCCGCCGACTACAACCGCGACTGCGAGTTCAACCAAGAAGACCTGAGCGCCTACTTCACCGAGTACTTCAGCGCCTGCCAGTGAGCCCTCTTCTCAACCCGTTGACTGCATCGCCGCCGCCACAGCGTTGATGCTCGCGAAGATTAACTGACGCAGTCCGTCACGCTCCGGCTCGGGTGCCGCGCGATAGCGCCGCAAGAGTTCGATCTGCGCCAGGTTCAATACGTCCGTCCACGGGTTCCGCGCCCGGATGGCCCGCGCGATCACCGTCGCGTGCGGCAACAGCTCCTCCGCGCCCGTGACGTCCCGCAAGGCCGCCACCGTTCGCTGATACTCCGCCTCAACCTGCGTGAAGACCACGTCGCCCCCGGCCGCCGACAGCGCGTAGCGCCGCGCCATTGCCAACCGCGCCCGCGCCAGCTCCTGCGCCGCGTTCTCGAGCACCACCGACACCAGCGCCACATCGCGCCGCGCCCCGCGCAGCCGGTCCATCTCTGCCGGGTTCAGGCTCGCGATCGCCGCGCCCAATCCATACCACCCCGGCACCAGCATCCGCATCTGGATCCACGAGAACCCCCACGGGATGGCCCGCAGGTCCTCGAACCGCAGCCCGCCGCCCCCGCCGCCGTCGCCTGCGCCGCGCGACGCCGGCCGACTCGCGATCGGAAGCCCGCCGATGTGCAGCACCGGGCTCGCCTGCAGGAACCACGGCCAGAACGCCGGCTGGTCGATCAGCCCGCGGTATGCCGCCATCGATCGCTCGGCCAGCGTCTCCAGAAGCGCCCGCGTACCGGCGTCCTCCGCTTCGTCTAAAGCCGGCATCGTCGCCTGCACCGACGCATTGAGTATCTGTTCCACGTGCCGCGACGCCATGGCCGGGAGCGCGTATCGGAACGAGATCACTTCGCCCTGCTCGGTGAACCGGAACCGTCCCGATCGCGCCGCCGCGGGCACCGCGAGGATCGCCCGCCCGGCCCGCCCGCCGCCGCGGCCGACCGTCCCGCCGCGCCCGTGAAAGAACCGCAGTTGCACGCCGGTGCGTGTCTGCACTTCGGCCAGCCGCGCCTGCGCCCGCGCGAGCGCCACATTGGCCATCAGAAACCCGCCGTCCTTGTTCGAATCGGAATACCCCAGCATGATCTCCTGCGTCTCCGCCCCCTTTGGGCCTATCCGCGAGCGGAACGCCGGCTCATCCAGCAACGCGCCCACGAGCTCGGGCGCGCGATCCAGATCCTCGATCGTCTCCAGGAGCGGCACCACCTGCACCCCGCGCTCCGGCCCCAGCCCGCGCTCCTTAAAGAGCAGCAGCACCTCCAGCATGTCGCTGAGCCCGTGTGTCATCGAGACGATCCAGCAGCGGATCGACGCCGGCTCGCGCTCCACCGCCGCCCGAACCACGTCGACGGTTTTCAGTACCTCCAGCGTTGCGGGTGCCAGCGCCCGACCGGCCGGGCATAAGGGCCGCGGCTGCGACAGCTCCGCCCGCAGGATCGCCAGCTTCCCCGCCTCATCGCGGCTCGCATAGTCGTCGCACACGCCCGCCGCCGCGAGCAGCTCCGCCACCGCCGCCCCGTGCACTCGGCTGTGCTCGCGGATGTCCAGCGTCGCCAGGTGCAGCCCGAAAGCCCGCGCCCGCACAATGGCGTCGGCCAGCAAGCCCTCGTCGGCCAGCACCGCCAGCCCCGCCTCGCGCAGCGACCGCGCGATCAGCACCAGATCCGCTTCCAATGCGGCAGCGTCATAGCTCGGGTCGCCGTGCAGCCGACCTCGCATCTGCATCAATCGCATGCGGAACGGCTCGCGCTCGCTGTGGGCCCGCTCGTTGGCGTCGTCGATCCAGCGCTCGCCCGTCGCCGCGACCGCCGCCAGAAGTTCCTCCGGCGGCTTCACGCGCCGCGCTGAGACGCTCAGCTCCTGCTGCAATCCCGCCAGCTCTTGGTCCCACAGCGCCACCGCCGCCGCTCGCATCGTGGCCAACGTCTCGGCCGTCACGGCGTGCGTAACCGACGGGTTCCCGTCGCGATCCCCGCCCATCCATGTGCGGTAGCGCAACACCGTCGGCACGTCGGCCGACGACCCGATCGCCCCCGCGCCCCAGGCCCCGCGCATGGCCGACGCAAACCCGCGCGCCAGCCCGGGCACGGTGTCCCAGATCGACCGCGTCAAGAAGTACAGCCCGTTCTTCACCTCGTCGGCCACCATCAGCCGCCGCCCCCGCACGTCGTCGCTCACCAGGAGCACCGCCGCTTCCTGCCGCAGCCGGTGCGAGAGCCGCTCGCGTTCGCCGGGCAACAGGTCGTCGCGCCTCAGTTCGGCGACACAGCGTGCGATCTCCAGTTGCTTGTTGAGCACCGTCCGCCGCCGCGATTCGGTCGGGTGGGCCGTGAGCGTGGGGCCGACATCCACGCGCGACAAGAGCGCCAGGAACCCCGCCGCGTCCACCCCGCGAGCCTTGGCCTTCGCGACCGCGTCGGCCAGCGACTCCGCCCGCGGCCGCTCCGGCGTCGCGACCCGCTCGCGATCCCGGTTCACCCCGATGATGTTGAGCTGCTCGCCGGTGTTGAGCAGGTGAAACCGCACAGTGATGAACTGCAGGAGCGCGGCGAGGTCCGCCGTGCCCAGCCGCGATACCTGTGACGCCGCTTCGTCGAACGCGACGTGTTCCGTCGCGTCGCCCGCGGATCGACAGAGATCGACAAGCCCACAGGCCAGCGCGGCCGCAGGCTCCGCTCCGATCGCCCGCGCGGCTTCGTCAACCACCAACCCAAGATCGATCAATGCCTGTTCGCTCATGTCACCTCGCGTGCCGACCAAGCGTACACGCGAGGTCGCCGCCTCACCGCCCGGCCGGGCTCACTTGCCCGCCTGCTTGGCCTTGGCCTTCGCCAGCTCGTGGACCTTGGCCGGAGCAAAGTTGCCCCAGCTCGCGCCCGCTGTGGTCGCTTCGTAGACCTCGATGGACAGCGCCTGGCCAATAGGACCGGCCTTGACGGCCGCCAGCGCCAACAGCGGCCCGCTGTCGTCGCTCACGCCGTCGAGCGTCTCGCGGTTGTCACCCTCTTCCGGAAGTTCGACCCGGTCCATCGCTTTGCGGTGCACGTCGTTGTTGTACCACGCCATCAACGCGGCCTTGTTCTCAAACCACGCCATGATCACTCGCGTGCCACTCTGCGATTGCACCAGCTCCACACCCAGACACCCCGGCAACTCCTTCATCGCCTTCACCATCTCCATCACCAACTCCGCCGTCACCGGCCCCTGCCCGCCGCCCGCATTGGTCGCCGGGGCCTTGGGCGCAGCGGGAGGTGCGGGCGCGGCGGGCTGCATCGCCAAGGCTACCAACGCCGCCGAGGCCACCACCGAACCGAGTACCAACGCGTGCGCACGACGAATCATGGGAAACTCCTTGGGGTCAGACCAAACACAACCGCCCGGCACCGCTGGCCTGTGGACGCAGTGTACTTCGGATGTCGGGTCGGCTGGTTTCCAGATTTTGCGAGATTCTGAATCCCGTTCACTGCCCCTGCGCCAGCGAATACCCCTTCACCCCATCGAACACCCGCAAAAGCTCGTATGAGCACACCACGAAGCTCTCGGCGATCTTGTCCATCAGCGCCACGCACCGTGATTGGCCGATGCTGCCGTGCGGGTTGCCTTCGCGCAGTTCAAACCGCACGCGGTAATAGTCCACACACTCTGTATACGCGCTGCCCGTGGGCCACACCTGCGTCCCGCGGTTGGAGATGAGCACCAAGCGGAACGGCGTGTCGGCGCACACCCGATTCATCTCTTCCGCCAGTGCCGCCGGCGACAGTGGCGTGTCCAGATAGATGTCGCAGCCCATCACGTGCGTCACGATATTCTTGAACGTCCGGATGACCTCCTGCCCCTGCGGCTTGGGCGGCCTCACCAGGCTCGCCGGCTTCGCCTCGGGCACGGCCACCGTCGGCACCGTCTTGGGACCGCTGCCCAAACGCTCGCCGACGGCCCGTGCAAACTCCTTGGTCCCCAGGACCGGCTTGCTCTTGTCGCCGAAGTCCCCCGTCCGCAGACCGCTCTCCAGTGTCAAGAGCAGCGCGTTCTCCAGGAGCGCCGCCTCGCGGTCGAGCCCCAGGTGCCGCAGCATCATCAGGCCCGAGAGCACCAGCGACGTCGGGTTCGCCTTGTTCTGGTTGGCGATATCCGGGGCCGTCCCGTGCACGGCCTCGAAGATCGAAATGTGCTTGCCGATGTTCGCACTCGGCGCGAAGCCCAGCCCGCCCACCAGCCCGGCGCACAGATCGCTGACGATGTCCCCCTGCAGGTTCGGCAGCACGATCATCTCATACTGCGTGGGCTTCAACACCAGGTTCATGCACAACGCGTCGACGATCACATCGCCCGTCTCGATCTCCGGGAAGTCCTTGGCCGTCTGCTTGAATCGATCGAGGAATAGCCCGTCGGTCATCTTCATGATGTTGGCCTTGTGGCCGCAGAAGAGCTTCTTGACGCCCAGTTGCCGGGCCGTTTTGAACGCGAAGCGATGCACCTCGTCGCAACCCGGCGCCGAGATGAGCCTCTTGCACTGGATCATGTCGTTGGTCAGCCGGTGCTCGACCCCGCCGTAGGTGTCCTCGATGTTCTCGCGCACCACCGACATGTCGATGTGCACGCCGGCCTTGGAATAGACCGTCTCCACACCCGGGAGCGTCTTGAATACTCGGAAGTTCGCATACGCGTTCCACAGCTTGCGAGCCGTGACGTTGATCGACTTGCCGCCGCCGCCTTTTGGGGTCTCCATGGGCCCCTTGAAAAGCACGCCGCATTCCTCGGTCGTCTTGATCGCGGCCTCGGTCATCCCCCTGGTGTTGCCTTGGTCGAACACGCTCTTGCCCATCTCGACGGGCACAAAATCCAGGTGGTTCAACACCCCCGCCGACTTGAACAGCTCCAGCGTGGCGTCCATGATTTCAGGGCCGATGCCGTCACCTTTGGCCAGCGCGATCGTGATCTTCGACATAGCGGTTTCCTTGCCTGTTCAGACTTCGCCCGAGAAGGGGTCAAGCATAGTCGGACGGCCTCCTCCCGACCGCCACCGCCGCGCCTCGGCTTCTGTATGCTCGCGAGCCTAAGGAGACTCGCCATGGCCAAAAAGAAAGCCGCCCGTCGCGCTTCCACCAAGCCCTCCAAAACCAAAAAGCCCGTCGCCTCACGCCCCGCCAAGCGCGCCGCCAACCGTGCCGCCAAAGCCCCCGCGGCCAACGCCAAGCACGCCGCGGTCCTCTTCGCCCGCGACCGCGCCATCGCGTCCCTGGCCTTCGCCCACCAGACGCTCCGCAACTTCCTCATCGACTTCCCCGCCGACCAGCGGACGCACCTGCCTGCCCCCACCGACACGCACATGCTCTGGAACGTCGGCCACCTCGCTTGCTACTACGTGTTCTCCACCCAACTCCTCGGCGGTCAACCCCATGCCCTCCCCGAGGTCTTCGAGAAGAAGTTCCAGTACCAGACCACCGCCTCCAATAACGCCGCCGACTACCCAGGGTTTGAGGAAGTCATCAACCACCACGATGCCGCCTACGACCGCCTGATCAAGACCGCCCGCCAGCTCACGGCCCCGCAGTTGCTGGCTCACGTCTCCGTCCCCGGCATGGAAAGCTACGCCAAAGACCGCCTTGAGGCCCTTGAGCGTGCCGCCTGGCACGAAGGCTGGCACACCGGCCAGATCAGCACCATCCGCAAGGCCCTCCTCTTAAAGGCCAAGTTCTAGCCGCGAGCATCTCCCGCAATCGTGGTCCGAAAACGTCCCGGGCCGGGCGATTCCCTATCTGGCGTCCAGCGACGCCACGTCCGCGAATCCTGCTGGTTTCTCAGCCCATTTTGACCACAAACTTGCCCCGACGGATCCGTCGCCACGTCTTGCCCGAATCTCCAATCGTCCACCCTGTTTGTGGTTGACGCACCATTCCTTACGAGCATACTTCCCCTAGAAGCCTCGCCCCGAGATCCGCGCAATCGCGCCATGGAGGGTCCGAAGATGAAGAGCCTGATAAACCTCACCGCCCCGTTGTTCCTGGCCTTGGCCGCCGGCACCGCCGTCGCGGGCCCCGGCGGATTCCCCTTCTTCCCCATCCCTGCGCCCAGCGGCTCCACCATCACCCTGCCCGCCGCCATTTCCGGTGACGGCACCACCGTCACCGGAGCCGCTCGGTTGACCACGTCCGGGGCCAACTCCGCCTTCCGCTTCATCCGCGGCGGGGCCAGCACCATCATCGCCTCCACGCCTTCCGAGGGCAACGCGCTCAGCGCCGACGGCAAGGTCATCGTCGGCGACGCCGGTACACAGGGCTTCTCGCTGGCCGACCAGGCCACTGAGATCACCCCCTTCGGCGGCCTCTTCACCACCCTCGCGGGCGTTAGCGGCGACGGCAACAGCTTCGTCGGCAACACCACCGTCAACGGCGTCGGACCGTTCATCTCCACGAACGGGGCTGCCCCGGTCTCCCTCGGGTTCCTCACCGGCTATGAGGACCTCGAAGTCGCCGCGATCTCCCGTGTCGATCTCAACGTCGTCGGCACCGCCGCGACGACCGTTAACAGCCTCCCCCTTGTCCAGGCCGCCAAGAAGATCGGCAGCGGCAACTGGGTCGGCCTGGGCTTCCTCGCCACCCAGACCACCCCCGTCGGACCCGCCGCTCTCGGCACCACCAACGGCAACTCCGAGTCCTATGCCACTGATAACAGCAGCGACGGCTCCAACACCGTCGGCTTCTCCAAGGTCGGCGACTCCTTCGGCGGCTTCACCTACCACGCCTTCCGGCACACCGATTCTGACGGCATGGTCCGCCTCACCAGCCTCGTCAGCACCAACTTCGGCGTGACCATCGCACGCGGTGTCACCAACACCGGCCTCGTCGTGGGCAGCAGCGAGAGCAACACCGCCGCCGGCCAATCCGCCGTCATCTGGCTCCCCAACGAAACCGTCCCGCGCGATCTCCTCGCCTATGCCCGCGAGGCCCCGCGCCTCGCCGACATCCCCGCCGGCTGGATCCTGACCGAAGCCGTCGGCGTTTCCGACAACGGGGCCTTCGTCCTCGGCCGCGGCGTCGACCCGTCGGGCAATGTCGCCGGTTTCGTCGTCCAGATCGCCGAAAACATCATCATCCCCAACGCCCCCACCTGCTTCCTCGACTTTAACGCCGACGGCTTCCTCACCCAGGACGACCTCGGTGGTTTCCTCACCGCCTTCCTCGATGAATCCGTCCCGCCCGGCCCCACCGGCACCAACGTCGCCCCCTGCACCGGCGAACCCGCGCCCTACGACACCCTCGGCTTCGCCGCCGACTACAACCGCGACTGTTCCTTCAGCCAGGACGATCTTGGTGGCTTCCTCACCGATTACTTCGGGGAGAGCGAGAACCCCATCAACTGCCTCCCCGGATAACCACTCGGCAAACGCCCCTGTTAAAAGTTCTCCAATTCACTCAGCGCCCCGGGCCCTCGCCCGGGGCGCTTTCTTTAGACCCCTATCCCGTATTCCCGGCGACCAACGCCCCCGCGCGGTGTAGGCTTCCGGGCACATGCGCCTTCCCGTTGAACTCGTGGGCTCACTCCGATCGCACTACGAAGGCCGCGCCGTCTGTGTGACCGGCGGGGCAGGGTTTATTGGCGGCCACCTCATCGACGCCCTCACCTCCCTGGGTGCCTCCGTCACGGTTATCGACGACCTCTCCAACGCCACCCTCGACCACCTCGCCGAACTCATCGAGCTCGACCCCGGCCGACTCCGCTTCATCCACGGCTCCATCCTCGATATGTCCGCCCTCGCCCGGGCCGTCGACGGCTGCTCCGTCCTGTTCCACCTCGCCGCCGTCGGCTCCGTCCCCCGCTCCATCGAAGACCCCATCCGCACCTTCAGCGTCAACGCCACCGGCACCGTCTTCGCCCTCCAGGCCGCCCGCGCCGCCCGCGTCGAGCGCTTCATCTTCGCTTCGTCTTCTTCCGTGTACGGCGGGTGCGAATCCGGACCCTCTCCCGTGGCCGCCCCCTACACCAACGGCCACCCCGTGCCTAGTGCTGTTCCGCCCCTCGACGATTGTGCCGGCGACATCATCCCCCGGGCCGAGCACATGCCGCCCAACCCCTGCTCGCCCTATGCCGCGAGCAAGCTAGCCGCCGAGGCCTGCGTTCGCGCCTGGGCCCGCTCTTACGACCTCCCGGCCCTCAGCCTCCGTTTCTTCAACGTGTTCGGGCCGCGCCAGGCCGCTGATTCCCGCTACGCCGCCGTGGTGGCCGCGTTTGCAAAACGCCTGATCGCCGGCGAGGCCCCCGTCGTCTTCGGCGACGGCGAGGCCAGTCGGGATTTTACCTACGTCGCCAACGTCGTCGCCGCCAACCTCCTCGCCGGGGCCGCGATGCCCGCCCAGGACATGGTCGGCCAGCCCATCAACGTCGGCACAGGCCGGCGGGTCCGCATCAGTGAGCTCGCGCAGGTCATGGCCGAACGGGCCGGCGTCCCCCACGTCCGCCCCGACATGGCCCGCGAACGCGCCGGCGACGTCAAGCACTCCCTCGCCGACATCGCGATCGCCCGCCGCGCCCTCGGCTACCAGCCCTTCGCGACGCTGGAGGCCGGGCTGGAAGAAACCATCGCCTGGTACCGCCGTCTCTACGCCGGGGCCTGATCGGGCCGATAGCATCGTGCATGCGCTGGCTCATCGACACCCTGGGCGGCCTCTACGAACTCGCCCGGCTCGCGATTCTGTCGCGTTTCCGCTTCTCCGGCGCATACTGGCAATGGCGGCTTCACACCGCGTTCGGCCGCGGCTACCCCCAGTCCAAGGCCGAGCTCACCCGCTCGATCCTCGACTACGGCCGATGGGTCTACCGCGCCCGCCGCGGGCGATAGCAACGGCCATCAGCGGAGCGGCCGCTGCGGATCAATAGTCCGCCCCAGCAACCCCATCGCGAGTATTGAAAATGCGTGATTCGCGGCGTCTTCCGGTCTCGGCTTGTAGTCTGTTCGGAACCGGGCTCGACGCTTCATGAGGGCGATTGAGGCTGGCGTGTCCATCGATAAACGCCATGGCCACGGGGTCCGCCCGATCCACACCGATCCATTGAGCGTGTCTTTTTGATACATATGGGAGTTCTTGATCCAAGATCAACACCTTGCGAGAGGGCCAGCGAATAGCCGCCCAGTTGCTTGCCCCCAGGTCGAGAGTGGAGGGTGGGTGATCAAGGTTCCATAGACGAGGGTGGGCCGCAAACGCCCACGTATACAAATAGCTTGGCGGAAGCCAACTCTCTGAACTAGATCGTTGAGCGGAGGGGCTCAACCAAACTTCTCGGAACGCGGGCCATGGCAGATGGGATGACACGAGCCCCGCGTACAAATACTCCAGAGCGAAAGGGTCTGAGCTTGCGATAGACGATCCGTCACCCATATTGACTGCATCACCCGCGGCTGAGTATGGGAAGTATTCCCGGGCATCCTGAGAATAGGCCGTTATGACGGCGGAGATTTCCTTCGCTCTTGCTAACGAGGCAGTGTCGCGGGCTGCTCGACGAACAGACGATAACGCCGGCAGCAACAGAGCCAAGAGTAAACCGATTACCAATACGACCACCATCAACTCCACGATGCTGAAGCCCCTACCAGTACTCTTTGCTCTTGTATCAACCATGATGGCTAGATGTTGGGGACGAGACATTCTAACTCCATCGGTACGTTGAGCAGTTCGATTCGTGATGCGATCCACCGACCATCCGCTGCACGTCGAGCAAACAACACGCTGATCAGGATCTCCGCAGATCGCCCCGACGCATCACCAACCGTTACCGGAATCATCACCTCGTACCAGTTGCCCTCGGCTTGGCTAAAACTGGGTAAACCTTTGTCCGGGGTTTTACGGCTCACCCCCAGGTGCATCTGACCTCTTTGGGGAGGGCTCGGTTCAATGACTTTTCCATTGATGACCCTCGCGTTGACTCGCGCCGGTCCGACCGGAATGGCCGTTCGCAAAACAGCCACTTGGGCTGACCAATTGTTTTCCCAGACTTCAGGGGCATCCGATGCCTTCGACCTTGGCGATATACCCCTTGAAGACCGCCAATCCTCCATGTCGGACCATGAGCCATGCCGCAGAACCAGAAGCAAATCGCCAAGTTCACGACTAATCTCGGTCGTGCCCGAATCATCCACGCCTAGTTTCCGCAACGCCAACTTAATCTCGTTCGCCGCTTGCACAGCCTTCACCGATGCTATCAGTGGGTCAGTTGCAGCCATCCCCATTGCAGCGGGGGTCTGAGTAACCCCCGGGGGTCCGATCCCCGATGCGTTGGCCGGTCCTGCCGCGCCGACGCTGGACCTCCAAACTATAACCGCCGCGATACCAACGATCGTGCAGACGATCGCGAACAACCACAGACGGAATCGACCCATGATGTGTTCCTGACTGCTCACAAACAAGAGCAAGTTACTACACATGCATCGACATTGGCCCATAACGGGCAGCCACGCTAGCTGATGCGGAATCCCGAGGCATTTATGGATAAATGCCGCAGAAATACTAGAAAATGAAGCCGTTCCGGAGAAGAGCGTATCCTGGAACCCCATGGTGATCAGGCAGAATCCGTATGAAATCGTCGGGCACGGATGAGCACCGAAAGGCGGGCGCGTCCTCAGAACCGCAGACTCGATGAATGACGCCCGCTCTTGCTGGCCGTACTACTGATTGTCCTCGCCGCCGCCCTCATCCGGAGCAGGCGTGATACACACA
>Ga0105049_10002701_pt1 | contig 21027 bp, 15 predicted proteins | sample MAT06_FD_78087 | JGI IMG/M metagenome (GOLD analysis project Ga0105049, IMG submission 78087) | Freshwater microbial communities from Lake Fryxell liftoff mats and glacier meltwater in Antarctica - MAT-06 | ecosystem: Environmental > Aquatic > Freshwater > Ice > Liftoff microbial mat | place...
AGGGTAGTGGTGCAGCCCGTTGGATTGCCAATGATAACCGTGTATGGCTGTGTTCCGGGGTATGTAATCGAGGTGAATGTAGTGTCGGTGAGGGTTCCTTGAATACCCAATACCGTATAAACCGGATTGGGCTGTGCTCCATTGCCGATGTCAAAAGTGAGCGTGTAGGTCTCGTTTACCAAGTCGCAATTTACCATCACACTGAGGGCTTGCGGTGGGTTGGATAGGGTCACAGAGGCGTTCCCACTAATGGTGCCAGGGCAATTGCCTGCTCCTGTCACGTTCACCAGCGAATAGCCTGTGTTGATGGCCGGAGTCACTTGGATAACGTAAGGGTTTTGATTGATTCCGGTCAAAGATTGTGGGGTCGTCCCATCGGTATAGGCAAAGTTAAAAGGCCCGTCCCCGGTAAATTGAACATTTATACTAGCCGTGCTTCCCGGGCAAACTACGGGCGCGCCGGAAAGCGTAGCCGTTACCTCTGGACGCCATATCACGGTTGGGCCAGGGATTATGGACAAACAGGGGTCGTTCAAGTCTACCCCGTTCATGCCGCCAACATTGCCTGCTACTGCCACAATAAAATAAGTGGTAGAAGCCATCATTATGGCGGGATTGAATGCAAAAGTGGGGCTGCTGCTTACGGCCACTATCGTCCAGCCGGGCGGCATACTTGCTTGACTTACAAGGAAGTAAAGCAGGGTGTCGCCCAGCTCAAGGTTGCTTCCAATTGCGGTTGAAGTGCTCACGGTTTGTCCATAGCAAAGTGTGAGCGGCGTTGGATCCATAATGCCAGCCTCGGTAGTACAAGCACAGTCTACGGAATCCGAGAAGACAAAGCTGCCACAGTTCCAACTATCTGTGATCAGCACCGAATAAGGCTGCCCGTTGGGAATGGGATTGCTGGTGAAATGCCCTGTTGCGGCGTCGTATATGCCCGAAATATTGGCAATGGATATCGTGTTCAAATCTCCTTGCGCGATGTCAAATTCTACCGTATAGGTCTGGGTTGTGGGCGAGCAATTGATGGTAAAATTATCCGCGCCCACCGCAGGATGGACATTTATAATGGCGGTTCCGCTCACTGTTCCCGTGCAATTCGCATCAGAAATGCTTGTGAGGACAAAGGTTGCCGTCTGTTGCAAAGTAGCGTTCAAAAGGAACGCTGTTTGGGTGGCAGTTACGCTGAAGGGGTTGCCGTTGTTGGTGTAGCCTAATGTGAAATTGGGCGATCCTGTCAGGGTTATCAAAAGGGCTTGGCTTTGTCCGGCGCAAACATTGTAGGTAGCGCTCATGAGCGTAGCGGTCGGTGTTGCAAGCCATACAATAGGTGTTCCAATTGCAACAGAAAGACAGGGGTCCAACAAGTCAATCATCCCATTCCCATCGGGATTTCCAACAATGGAGGAGACATAATACGTTATGCCCGTTTGCATGGCGCCCCCAAACATGAACGATGGCGTTGTACTCCAAGCCAGGATTGTGCCAAGCGGTATACTTGGATTGGTATGGAGAATATACATCAGTTGGTCGTCGGCGTCTAGAACTGGGTTCTGAGCAGCGGGTACGTTTAGAACCGTATTTTGGCAAACATTTATTGCCGTTGAATTCATGATCCCGGCATTGCCAGTGCAATTGCAGTTCGACATTCCACTGATGGTGTCCAGCCCACAATTGTATAAGTCATCGAGGGTTGCAAAATAATTGCCGGAGGCAAATGGTATTGGAATACTGGTAAAGGAGTTGCCAGCAAAGAAGCCTGCCAAACCATTTAGGTTAAATGGAGGAGTGCCAGAGATAATGTCGAACGAAACGGTGTAAGTCGCCGTAGAGTAATCGCAAACGGTTTGCACATTGCTCACGCTTGGCGGCGTGTTCACGGTGAAATTGACCGAATCTTGAAACGGCCTCAAAGGGCAATATTGGTCGCCAATACTATCTATGTACATGGTAATTGTCTGCGCAGGGAAAACCAACCAAGTATAAGTGCCGCTATTCAGAGGCGATACCGACGATGGAGGGAAAATACCCTGAGACCATGAAAAAGAGAAAGGCTGATTTCCACTAAAATAGGCAATAACGTCTACTGGCTGACCCGCGCACACGGTCGTGTCGGAGAGGTTGAAACTTGCCGTTGGCAGGGCATGGAAAATCACGGGTGTGCCTTGTGCAATAACCGTGCAAAGGTCGCTTGTATCCACCAGACCAGCCGGACTGATATTGCCCGCAATGGCTGAAATGTAATAGGTTGTACCTGTTGTCATGCCTGGGAGGAATCCAAAAGACGGAGTGTCGTCCCATCCAAAAATCGTCCCGTAAGGCAGTGCCGGATTGGAGTGTATGATGTAAAGAAGGGTATCGTTGCCATCATCCACAAAACCACCATTGTAGGCCGCGTTGATGACCTGGCTTTGACAAGCGTCTATGGGCGAGGCACCCATGGTACCGACTTTGGTCAGACAGTTGCAAGTGCTGACTCCACTGACGGTTACATTCCCACAGTTGTTTGCATCATTGAATGTGAAACTGTAGCCCGATAGTATTGGGATGGAGTTGCTGGTCCACTGGTTGCCACTGAAGCTGCCACTATTCCCGCCGATTACCGTAAGGGGGAGCGTTGCTCCCAGCACATCAAAGGTTACAACATAAGTGCCAGCTATGAGATTGCAATTCAAATTGAGGTTTGCATAGGTCGGCGCAGTGTTGACCGTGATTACAGCGGGCCCTCCGGTTATGATGCCTGTACATCCGGGAGATTCAATACTTGTGAGTTCAAAGGTGCTGGTTGAGGTTACGTTCACAGGGATTATATAGGGATCGTCAAAAGTTGTGTCGGGCTGTTGCGCTACTCCGTTGATCGTGTAATTGATTGTGAATGGGCCAGTTCCCGTAAAGTCAACCGAAACCTGGGTATTGGCCGAATCACAGAAAGTGGCACTGCCCAAAAACTGTGCGTTGGCTGGGGTAAACACAAACACGATCACTTGACCCACTGCGGTATCAACACACAGCGAATCCGAAATTTCAATCAATCTGTAAATCGTGCCGATATTTGGATTTACGGGCAAAATCAACGGGTTTACCGAACTCGTAACCGTGAGTGTATCATTATTGGCTTTGTAGGTGACTGTCCAGGGCCCTGTCCCAGTAAAAGTGAAAATGATGTCAGTACCTGTACCCACCTGGCAGATCTGTCCACCACCTGAAATAATAACCGTAGGGTTAGGGTTTACTTTGATGGTTGCAGCTCCTGAAACCGAACCTCCGCAACTACCCGAACTGACGCTCGTAAGCGTATAGGTTGTAGTGGCTATTGGGCTTACGGTAATGGTAAATGGATTTAAAATAGTCGTGATGGTATCAACGGGCAAGCCATTGGCGGCAAAAGCAAAAGTCCAGGGGGCAGTGCCGGTAAAACTGATGGACAAAGGCGCAGAATGTTCCCTGCAAATCGTGTCCGTTCCTGAAATGGTGGCGGTCGGTGGCATTGCCACGTCCACCGTGTAAGTTCCGCTGGCAGTGCCGCCTGGGCAACTTCCATTGCTGACCCCCGTCAAAATATAGGTGGTAGGGATGGCGGGCGTTACGGGTATTTGGAAAATATCAGTGTTGGATACAAGGGGTGGCTGTGGGGTTCCATTCACCGTATAAGTAAAGGTGTAAGGAGCTCCTCCTAAAAAGCTGAAATCAAGGGTATCGCTTTGCCCAATACAAACTGCGTTGGTTCCGGAATTCAAAACCCCCGTTACGCCCGACTGCACCGTGATAACGGCAATGCCAGAAACCGTACCTGGGCAGTTGCCTGTGGCCACGCTGGTCAATTCTAGGGTAGTGGTGGCGTTATAGGTGGTGGTGATGATGTAAGGACTGCTACTCGTGGTAATCTCAGGCTCATCATTGCCGTCAATCGAATAAATGAACGTCCAGGGTGCTGTACCCGAGAATGTAATCGGGATGGTTGCATTTTGCCCTGAGCAGATCACTGGATTGCCATTGATAAATGCTGTTGGGGTTGCAATTACAGTCGCTACATGGTTTCCACTTGCGGTGCCGGTGCAGCCATTGCTGGTCACGGACGTGAGTACATAGGTGGTCGTGCCTACAGGCGGGCTTACGGACAGGGTATAACTTGGCCCGGTCGCAGTGATGGCAGGTTGTGCAACGCCGTTGATGGCATAAATAAAGGTATAGGCGTCCGATCCGTTAAAATCAATCTGCAAATCAAGGTCGTTCCCTGAGCATAGATTACTCGGCCCAGCAGCCAGAGTAGCGGTTGGGGCAGGAATGAGGTTGACATCAAAAGAGCCCATCACATCTTTTACGCAACCACTGCCGCTCGACATGCTGACTGCCGAAATGGTGGCACTTGCAGTGAGGGGCACATTAAAAGTGAAAGGGTCGTTGTTGGTAGTCAAAGGGGGTTCGTTTACGCCGTTTATCGAATATGTAAACGTGTAGGGCGCACTTCCTCCGCTAAAATTGACCGAAAACGAAGCCTGCTGACCTGCACAAAGATCGGCTGAGCTGGTCATTGTAAACGTGGCCGAAATGGCAGGAAACAAGGACACCAGGAACGTTTGGTTAGGGCCGATACAGCCATCCGCAGATTCAGCGTGTACGGTTATCGTCCCAATAATCGGAAACGGGATAAATGGTACGACACCGCTTATGTTTCCATCGCCACTGGCTGGGAACAAAGGATTCGGCGGAATGCCGTTAATAGTCCAATGGTAGGTAGCCGTCGGGTCGTCGCCCGTAAAAATAATGTCCACCATGTCGCCCGAACAAGCTACCAAATCGGCAGGATCATCCGTTTGCGGCAGCGGAAATACCGTGATCGTAAATGTTTCAGGTGGTCCGCTACAACCAGCCGACATCGGGGTTACGGTAATGGTGGCCACTTCTTCCTGAGAAATGTTGGTGGGCGGAGTGAAACTGATGTTCCCCGAACCGGAAGCGCCCAGGCCAATGGCCGTGTTGTCGTTGGTCCAGTTAAAGGTCGGGGCTGGGTTGCCGGTGCCTGTAAACACAACGGATACCGGTAGTCCGGCACAGACTTCCACATCTGGTTCTGGGTCAACGGTGGGCTGAGTGCCGGTAATTTCCACATCGTCAAACCAGTAGGTTTCAGCGGAAGATTTATTGGCAGGCATAATACGTACACGGATCGTATTGCCGGAAAGGCCGGCCACCGTGGCGGGGCCGGCAGGTGTATTTCCGCAAACATACCGAAATTGTACCCAGCCACCGCCATTGATGCTGTACTCAAAAACAATTTGATCGTGGCCATTATCTATGGCAACATTGCCAGTACAACCAAAGTGAGGCCCGCCTGCTACACATTCAAAAGTGCCAATAAAACCATAAACCACCGTGATGGTTACGTTGCAATACCCATTGATGGAAATATCGTTCGTCACCCACTGATTGTCGCCACCCCCTCCTGATACACAACAAGGAGAGCCTTCCCTGTCTGTGATTTCGTAGCGCCCATTCACAACGCCGTTAAACGATAGTGGGGTCATGTCACAGTCTGTAAAAAAGGAATCGTCCCATCCCGGCGCAGGCGGTGCACCAGCAAAATCTTCCAGCCAAATCACGGTTTGGCTAGAAAGCGTTTGATAAGAACAAAGGAAAATTAGGGGAAGAAAAAGCTTGAAAGGATGGAAGGACATGGTCATATAATAAAGTGTCAAGAATATGGTCAAAACTTGAAAATCAGAAGTCTTTGGAAAAACGCTGCAAGATAGCGCAAAACCGTAGTCCAATAGGAAAGGATAAATGAAGTAATTGGCAAATTTGGATGATGAAGGTTGAGTATGTTGAGGGTTGAGGAAGTTTAGGGTTTAGGCTCACCCCTAAACCCTAAACCCCTAAACCCCTAAACCCCTAACCCCTAAACCCCTAAACCCTAACCCCTAACCCCTAAACCCACCTACCTTTGTTGCCATGCTCAGTCAAATACGTTCCGAACTTTCCGGCAAAAACGCACGCCTGGTAGCCGTTTCCAAAACGCATCCAGCCGCTCTTATCTTGGAGATCTATCAACAAGGTCAGCGCATCTTTGGTGAAAACCGTCCCCAAGAGATGCTCGAAAAACAAGCCGCGCTGCCTGCTGACATCGAATGGCACCTAATTGGCCATTTGCAGACAAACAAGGTGAAATCAATTGCCCCTTTTGTCTCACTCATCCACTCGGTAGACAGCCTTCGATTGCTTCAAGAAATTGATAAACAAGCACTTAAAAATAACCGTGTAATTGATTGCCTGCTCCAGTTTCATATTGCGCAGGAAGATACCAAGTTTGGTATGAGTGAGAAAGAAGCCATTGAATTGCTTTCAAACTCCTCCTTTTCTACGCTTCAAAACGTGCGCATTTGCGGCGTGATGGGCATGGCTTCTTTTATAGAAGATACGGAAAAAGTGCGACAGGAGTTTCGCCGCCTCAAAACCATTTTTGATCTCCTGAAAACAAGATTTTTCCCAGAATCTCAACATTTTTCTGAAATCTCTATGGGGATGTCCGGCGATTGGCGTATTGCGCTCGAAGAAGGCAGTACCATGCTCAGGGTAGGTAGTTTGATTTTTGGGGAGCGCTGAGCCTTTTCACATGATTTCCTTCGAAAATTTGCTGGTTCAAGATTTATTTTTGAATCTTTGCATCACCGTACTGATACGTTATTGCGCTCCTGGGTTTTAACGCTCCTTTAGGGTTGCCATGAAATGCACTATAGTCAACGCAAAGTGGTTTTGGAAATCTCCATCCCCTAGATTCGTGAAAATTAGTGCAATTCGTGGCTAAAATGAGCGTCCCCTTAAAACCTTGCCGCATGAGTCATGTTTTGTAAAAAAAAGTAATGCGAAATGAATTTCGCGCCACTGAATTTCGCTCCACCTGAATTATGAATTTCAAGCCCATATTCAACAGCCAAAAACGCCCCATCCTCATTGCCGGGCCTTGCTCGGCGGAAACAGAGGAACAGGTGCTCACCACCGCCCGAACCCTCCGAGGTCTTCAAGACCATGGCGGTTTGCAAGTTGACCTCTTCCGTGCCGGTATTTGGAAACCGCGTACCCGACCCGGAGCCTTCGAAGGGGTTGGAGTAGCAGGATTGCCTTGGCTGCGCCGCGTGAAGGAAGAGACCGGAATGAAAGTAACGACGGAGGTTGCTACGGGTCAACACGTTTACGAATGCTTGAAATACGGCGTGGACGTTTTTTGGATCGGTGCGCGCACCACCGTGAACCCGTTTTCCGTCCAAGAAATCGCGGACGCAATGGCGGGAACTGATATCCCGGTCATTGTAAAAAATCCAGTAAATCCCGACTACAAACTTTGGGTCGGCGCCATCGAACGCCTGCACAAAGCCGGTTTGCGCCGTATTGCGGCTATCCACCGGGGCTTTTCGACCTACGGCGACTCGAAATACCGCAACGTGCCGCGTTGGCAAATGGCGATTGACCTGATGCAAGAATTTCCGGGGCTTGAAGTGATCTGTGACATTTCCCATATCTGTGGCAGACGCGACATCTTGGCTGAAACGGCCCAAAAAGCGTATGACCTCAACTTCGATGGACTGATGGTAGAGGTACATCCAGATCCCGACAAGGCTTGGAGCGATGCATCCCAACAAATCACGCCAGAACGTTTTGGTGAAATGGTTGCATCGCTTGTACGACGACATTCTACTTCAGAAGACCCTGATTTTCGGGAGCAAATCGAAAATTTTCGTCAGCAAATTGACGAATTTGACGAAGAAATTATTCATCTCATTGCACAACGAATGAACTTGGTGCGAGCGATTGGGTATGTGAAAAAAGACAAGAATGTTGCGATTTTTCAACCGGAACGCTGGCGTGCGCTGGCCGATGCCTGCCGACTTCGGGCGGAGAAGGGCGATCTAAGCCGTGAGTTCATCAGTATGTTCTTGGAAGCAATCCACCAGGAGGGCATCAACCAACAGGAACGGATCATGAACGACGGGGTAGTTGAATCGGCTTTGTCGGGCGATCTTTGGATGAATGATTGATACTACCTTCGCCCTATGTTCCAATTTCAGCACCCCGATTATTTGTGGCTGCTCGTCGCTACGCCGGTTTTGTTGTTGCTATTGCTGAGCTATCAGCGATGGCGGAGAAAAGCGCTTGCCCGTCTGGGCGACACCGCGCGCCTGATGCCCGTTTTTTCCGAGGTCAAATTTTGGGTAAAAGGAAGCATGCTCGTGCTCGCCCTCCTTTTTTTGACTCTGGCGTGGGCCAATCCTCAAATGGGTGCAAAAAAACAAACTGCCACCCAAAAAGCGGCCGACGTATTCCTCGCTTTTGATATTTCGCAAAGTATGCTCTGCCGGGATGTAGCGCCCAGCCGTTTGGAACTCACCAAAATATTTGCCCAAAAATTGGTACAAGCGCTGGAAGGCGAACGCATCGGCCTCCTGTTTTTTGCCGGAAACGCATTTCTGGCAGTGCCACTTTCTACAGATTATCCCTTTATACTGCAAAATATCCAGAGCGCCAGCCCCGACTTGCTTACGGATCAAGGTACTGCCATTGCTTCTGCGCTTGAACTCGCCGGAAAATCTTTCGACGCTGACCCTGGTGGAGGTCGCGCAATAGTGCTTATCACGGATGGTGAAACCCACGACGAGGAAGCGCTCAACGCTGCCCAAAAATCATTCGAAGGGGGTACCTTGATAATAGCCGTGGGCGCAGGAACTTCCGAGGGTGGCCCTATCCCCAGCAGTGATTGGGAAGGCAGCCAATATAAACGCGATGAAAAAGGTGAGGTGGTGCGCACTCGGCTCAACGAAGATTTGTTGCGCAAAATCGCTCGCGCAGGAGGGGGACAGGCCCTTAACATAAGCCAAAGCGACCGGGCGGTGGCGGTGATCAAACGTGAAGTGGCCAGACTCGAAAAACGAACCTTGGAAGTCCGGTCCCTGAACGAAATGGAGTCGAAGTATCAATGGTTTTTATTGCCTGTTCTGCTTTTCCTGGGCTTAGAAATGGCAATCTCTTTTCGAAAAAATTAGCCGCTAATTATACCAATTTTTGCTAAAAACATATCTAATTCGTCAAAATTCGTGTAATTAGTGGCTAAAATATAGATATATAAAAATGAAATTTAAGTCTTCCCTGTTTTTTATTTTGTGCTGGAACATTGCCTTTTCGCAATCCACGCACACCCCTTTGCGAAAAGGCGACTGGGCTTACGACCGTGAGCAATATCAAGTCGCAGAAAAGCACTACCGTACTGCCGCAGACCGAGACATGGGCAATCCTCAGGCCGTTTACAATTTGGGCAATACCATTTACCAGCAAGGGAACTTTGAAGACGCCGAAAAACGATTCCAGCAAGCGGCAAACAACGCTAAAACACCCATCCGCCGGGCGGATGCACTGCACAATCTGGGCGATGCATTTTTGAAACAACGGAAATACAAGGAAGCGGTGGAGGTTTACGAAGCAAGCCTACGACTTCGTACAGCCGATCAAGGTACCAAACAAAACCTCCAAATGGCCAAAAAACGACTTCGGGAGGAAGAAAAAAAGGAAAAAGAGCAAAAACAACAGCAGCAGCAACAAAATCAGGATCAAAATCAGGATCCACAACAAAATCCTCAAAACCAACAAGATAAACCGCAAAATCAGCCCCAACCCAACCAATCGGCTCCGCCTCAACAACCCCAAAGCGGGCAGCAAAAAAAACAGGAGGAGCAGCGACTAAAAAAAGAGGATGCCAAACGGCTGCTTGAAACAGCTGTCGGGCCGGACGACCGCAAAAACGCTCAGAAATACCGCGCCGCACAACAACAGTCTAAGCCGAAAACCTCCAAAAAAGACTGGTGATTAAACCTTTAAAGTTGGATTGATATTCTCGGATATTTCCCTGTAAATTTCCTGCCATTCTGGATTTTCAGCCAACAAGTCAAGGTGCCTGCGCACGGTGTCCACATCGCCGCGCATGGCTGGCCCGGTTTGCATTCGTGCCGGCGAATCCTGCAAGGCTTTGGCCAGTGTTTCTTCCATCAGCGGATGGAGCAGTTCAAATGGCAGGTCTTTCTCGTCCAAAATTTTCTCGGCAATGGCAAAGCAGCGGTTGGCAAAGTTGTTGGCAAAAACTGCGGCGACATGAAGCAAGGCACGTTGTTCATCATTGACGCGGTAAACCAGGTTGCCAATGGTTTTTGCGATTTTTTTCAGGAACAAAACGTCCTCGTTTGATTGAGCGTCCACGCAAAAAGGGATTTTTGACCAAACAGGCGTGTGCTCAAGGGAAAAAGATTGCAGCGGGTAAAAAACACCATAACGCTTAAAATAGGGCGCTATGAGTGCCCCAGCAGTCCCCCCGGAAGTGTGCGTTACCAGCGCGTTTTGAACATAAGGTGCAAAGGCATTGGCCACTGATTCGATTGCATCGTCGCGGACAGCAATGATGATCCAATCGGCATCGGGAAGCAAGTCCGCAGGAGAGTCGGACCAAGGAATATGGAGACTTTCGGCCAGTGCTTCGGCATTTTCCGCCGTGCGGCTGATGACCTGCGCCACAGGTAAGCCCTTGCTTTTTAGGCGTTTGCCCAAGTGCCAGGCAATACGGCCCGCACCGACGATGACGATTTTCATGTTGACTATTGACCGTTGAACTATTGATCGTGACCAAGAACGACGCGAATGTAAGCGTTCCTAGTTTATCGTTCAATATTCAAAGTGCTTCACCGTTTCCACAAAAGCGCGTACTCCATCCAGCGGTGTATCCGGGTACACGCCGTGGCCCAGGTTGGCGATATGATTGCCACCAAAAGCCCGAAGCATCGCTACCGTTTCTTTTTCAATGGTTTTAGTATCTGCGTAAAGCGTACATGGATCAAGATTTCCCTGTAAAACTTTGGTGCCCCCTGTTTTTTGTCTCGCAAAATCAGGGGAAATATTCCAGTCTAAACCAATGATTTGACAAGGCAATTCAGCCAATTCTTCCAGCGCGAACCAAGCCCCTTTGGCAAAAACGGTCTTTGGAACCTCGGGCAATGCTTCGCAAATCTGGCGCAGATAAGGCACGGCAAAAGCTCGGTAATGGGCGGGGGGCAGTTCGCCGGCCCAGGAGTCGAACAATTGCAGGAGATCGGCGCCGGCAACAACCTGGTGGCGAAGATAAGCGATGGTGGTATCGGTGATTTTTTGCAGCAATTCATGCGCTAAAACAGGCTCGGTGTAGAGCAGGCGGCGAGCTTTTGAAAAGGTTTTACTTCCACTGCCTTCTACCATATAAGCAAGAATCGTCCACGGAGCACCCGCAAAACCGATGAGTGGTAACCGGCCAGCCAGTTCTCGCTTGCTGATGCGCAGGGCCTCATAGACGTATTCTAGGGATTCGGCGGCTTCTGCTCCAGACCGCAAGCGGTCTACGTCGAATTGATTTTCAATAGTTTTTGGAAAACGAGGGCCTTTTGCTTCGATCATTTCGTAATCCAGTCCCATCGCTTCCGGCACCACTAGAATATCGGAAAAAACGATGGCGGCGTCTACTCCAAGTTCGTTTACGGGCTGTAATGTGGCCTCAGCAGCAGCTTCCGGGGTTTTTACAAAAGCTTTAAAATCGGGGAAGCGCAGGCGAAGCGCGCGATATTGCGGCAAGATGCGTCCCGCCTGGCGCATAAGCCATACGGGCGGGCGTTGGGTGGTTTCGCCGAGCGCTGCGCAGAGGAAAAGGTGCTGTGGTGACTGGCTGATGGGTAGATTGGTGATTGGCTGATCAGTGATTGGTGATGGGTTGGTTGTCATTGTTCTGAAAAAATTGAACCGCAAAAGTAGGTCAGGGTAGGGTAGGAATGCGAAATTCGAGACCGTTTGTGACGGGAAAGTGACGAGGGAGGCTGCGTTATCATATAGGTACAGGAGCGATGGAATTAAGCGCAGTTATACGCTAAAGCCTTATCTTTGTAACCTATTGTACATAAAATCACATTGCATGAAATCAGTTAATTTCTTTTTCTTGTTTTTACTGGGTACTCAGTTTTCGTGTATGGCCCAAACGGCCGAGAGCAATGGCAGCGGTCTCCGCTGGCACACTGATCTTGAAAAAGCGCGTGAACTTTCCGATGCTACCCAAAAGCCCATTTTTGGTTTTTTTACAGGCAGCGATTGGTGCGGATGGTGCCGTAAATTACAGTCCGATGTTTTTTCTAAACCTGCCTTTGTTGAGTGGGCCAAGAAAAATGTAATTCTGCTCGAACTGGATTTCCCTCGTCGCAAAGAGCTGCCTGCCGAACTTGTGAAGCAAAACCAGTCACTTCAACAGGCATTTAGTGTTAGAGGTTACCCAACCGTATGGCTTTTTTATGTCACCGAAGACCAAACAACCCACAACATCAATCTATCGGCGCTGGGTTCGCTGGGCTATCCTCAAGGCTCGGAAATTGGGAAGGAAGAGCTCAAGTTTTTGAATGACGCAAACCAAATTTTGGCAAATAAGAAGAAGTAAGCCGCCAAAATATTAGAGTAGACGTCCCCTATCGGTTTACAATTGCAATATCTACTGAACCTGCCACTAGGCTTGACTTCCGAACACATTCAAGAATTGGCGAAAGATATTTTGTTTGGTCAGTTGCGCTTGGTAATCGCGACCATGACCATTGAAGAAATCAACTCCGACCGGGATAAGTTTCTTGAAAACATTTCAAAAAACGTTGACAGCGAACTGAAAAAAATTGGTTTGAAACTGATCAACGTGAACGTTACGGACATTAAAGATGAATCGGGCTACATTGCAGCTTTAGGAAAAGAAGCGGCCGCAAAAGCGATCAACGAAGCAAAAATAAGTGTTGCTGAACAAGAAAAAATTGGTGAAACAGGCAAGGCATTGGCAGATAGAGAAAAAGATACTCAGATAGCCGAAACCCATCGAGATAGAGATGTAAAAATTGCCATCACACAAAAAGACCAAGAAATAAGTATTGCAACGGCTGTAAAAGATGAAACAATCGGTAAGGCAGGAGCAGATAGAGATACCAGGGTAAAAACTTCAGAAGCAAATGCAATTGCAATACAAGCTGCAGCCGAAACCATCCGAGAAAATGCAAAAGGAGAAGCAGATGCGATTTTTGCAAAAATGGAAGCGGAAGCAAAAGGCTTGTTTGAGATATTGACAAAACAAGCAGAAGGCTATAAACAAGTAGTTGCTGCTGCGGGTGGAGACCCGAGCAAAGCGTTCCAATTACTGCTCATTGAAAAATTGCCAGAGCTGGTTAGGACACAAGTTGAAGCCGTTAAAAATATCAAAATTGATAAAATTACGGTTTGGGATTCGGGAAACGGCCAAACTGAAAATGGCAATTCCACTACAGCAAACTTCGTTTCAGGAATGATGAAAACGGTTCCACCGCTGAACGATTTGTTCAATATGGCTGGACTTAACCTGCCAAACTATTTAAAAGGAGTGGACAACACGGAGGAGCCGCCAAACAAAAAAGTGGAGGACAAAAAAGAATTGTAAGTATACTGTGATTAAAGTGATTTTGAAGATTGAACGTTTGTAATCAATTAAAAATCAAGGGATTTCAATCAATCAAATCATCAAAATCACTTTAATCGCAGTATAGTATCAAAAATGGCTGTCCTGGTACAAACCGAGACAGCCATAAATTTTATCAACGAATACTGAGTTTATTTAGTTGCCGCCGCCCATTTTAGCCTTCTTCTTGTCAGCGTTTGGAGCTTGGCCTTCCATTTTGGACTTTTTCTCTTCGGCTTTGGTACCGCCTTCCATTTTGCCCTGTTTAGGGTCAACTTTAACAGGAGGAGGTGTTACAGGCAGTGGATCCACCTTCGGGCCTTTTGCGCCACCTTTTTTTGTGCCACCCTTGGAAGGTGTCGGCACTGGTGCAGCAGCCATTTCGGCTTTCCAAGCTTCGATGCGGGTAGTAGATTCTTCCTGAACGCGCGTATCGCATTCAGCAGTCTTTTCGGTGCGAAGCATTTCGAGTTTTGCGGTTACGGCAGCAGCAATTTCTTCTTTTTGCTGAGCGAGTGTTTTGCCGTCAAATGCGGTGAGGGTGAAAAAGCCAGCAACAGCCAATGCACCAGCTAAAAGCAATTTTTTATTCATCTTGATGATAAATTTTCGGTGAATGATTTGAAAATGAATGAATTTTGAGTTGTTTTCAAAGGCTTACTTCTTCTTGCCAGCAGCCATTTCAGCTGCTTTTTCAGCTTCGTAGTCAGCGCGTGCTTGATCCACAATGGCAGATACACGGCCTTCGAAGTCAGCTTCGCATTTTGCTGTCATCTCTTGCTCGACGGAAGCCTTGCCAGCGTCGAAGCCTTTGGTGATTTCAGCTTGTACCTGCTCGTCGGTGAGCAGTTTTTCGCCGCAGGAGGCCATGGAGAACATAAGCGCTGCGCCAGCGAGAATTCCTAAAACAGATTTTTTCATGTTTGAAAAAAGTGATTTTGAATGGTTAAAAAATAATGAGCAAAGGTAGTGGTTGTGATTGTTATGGCACTTTGAAATATTGAGAAATTGTGAAGCGCAAAAATTGCTGCTCAAACGAATCTTTCGCCCTAACATTGTTGCCGAAACAACCCGGCCTATGACGCACGCCACTGCCATTTATACACAACTTTTGAGTAAAAATATTTTCTTAAAGTTTTTGGGGCTCCTGATTCTGGCCCTTTCTCCCTTGTTTTTAAATGCCCAAACTGTAGATGAACTGCTCGAAAACTTTTTCCGAGACAACGAATCGGCCTCTGAATCAGATGCGCAGCAGTTCTTGGAAAATCTGGAACTTTTTCGCGACAAACCATTGAATCTCAACACAGTTAGGCGCGAAGAGCTGCTCTCTTTGCATTTGCTCAATGAACTTCAGGTGGAAAACCTGCTAACGTACCGCAATCAATTTGGGCCATTCCTGAACGAATACGAACTTCAAGCAATACCAGAGTGGGAAATTTCGGACATTCGACGGGTCTTGCAGTTTTCCCGCATCAGAACGGGCTTGGATACCAGAAACACCAAGCTCCTCGATGGATTTATTCAGGGCGACAATGAGTTGTTCCTGCGTTGGGCACACCCGGATCCTCCTAATTACGATACTGAAAAAGCGGAAGGTGGCCCCAATGCCTGGGCGGTTCGCTACCGTCACTCCTTTGACAACCGCCTCCGCTTTGGCTTTACGGCGGAAAGTGATGCCGGGGAGACCGTATTCAAAGGCAGCAATAAACATGGCTTTGACTACAACAGCGCCCACATTTTTGTCCAAAACTGGAATCAAACCATAAGGGCCGTTGCACTGGGCGATTATTCTGCGCGAATGGGACAAGGGCTTTTGCTTCAAACAGGTTTTGCACCTGGAAAATCTGCCGAAACAGTGTCGGTGGCGCGCGGTGGGCGTAAAATAAATGCTTATGGGGCTTTTGGGGAAACCTACTTTTTCCGGGGCGCTGCCACTACGTTGGCTTTTGGAAAACATCTTGAAATCACGGCCATGTATTCCAATCGCCGCCGCGATGCGAATGTGCAGCAGCGCGACACTTTGGAATTTGATTCCCCAGAAATTGAATTTTCCTCCCTGCTCACTTCCGGCTATCACCGTACCGCTTCAGAAATAGAAGACGAAAAGGAACTCCACGAACAAGTCGGCGGTCTCTCTGCCACTTGGGGCGGGCAGCGGGGACAGATTACGGCGAATGCGCTTCACATCTTTTATAATAAGCCATGGAGCGCATCTTCCCAACCATACCGGCAGTTCGCCTTTGCGGGGAAAAGCCTTACAGGAACTAGCCTAGACTACAATTATCGCTGGCGAAATATTTTCCTGTTTGGCGAATCGGCCCGCAGCGATAATGGTGGCCTCGCGGCAGTGAATGGCTTGCTTTTCTCTGCGGATCGGCATGTGACGCTCACGGCGGTACACCGCTCACTGGACAAGGATTATCAGTCTATTTATGGAAATCCCTTTGCTGAATCCTCCGGGTCTAGCAATGAACAAGGGCTTTATCTTGGTGCAGATATCCGCTGGGTAAGACGCTGGCAGATAAACCTTTATGCCGATATGTGGCGGCATCCCTGGTTGCGTTTTGGTGTAGATGCGCCCTCGAATGGCCGAGAATACCTCGCCCGAGTGCTGTGGACAAAAAGCCGCAATTTTTCGGTGTATGCCCTCTGGCAGTCAGAAACCAAGCAACGAAATGATGATTTGGAAAAACCTTTCGGGCTTGTCAATGCTCAACGCAATCGGATCCGCCTGCATTCGATTTACAAGGTCAGCAAGCCCATCGAACTGCGCAGTCGTATAGAATGGACTACGTACCAAATTGGAGAAAATAAGGCTACGACAGGTTTTGTTGCATACCAGGAAGCGGTGTTGAAACCACTTGGAAGCCCCCTTTCAGCATCGCTCCGATATGCCGTTTTTGATACGGAAGACTATGATTCAAGAGTGTATGCTTTTGAGAACGACCTTTTTTCGGCAGTTTCTATCCCTGCATTTTCAGGACGTGGTACCCGCTGGTATGTCAATCTACACTGGCGGGTAAACCGTTGGCTCAGGCTGGATGCACGTATGGAAGAGACCAACACGCTGCAAGCAGTGACGGATTCGGGTACGACGGGAAAGGAAAAGGTGTGGAAGCTACAGGCGCGGGTGAAATGGTGAATTAGATAGGTGCTCCCATTACTAATTCACCGCTTCTACGCCCAATATCTCAGGGATTTTGCTCTGCACGGCTTCTTGGATGCCAGCGCGAAGGGTCATGGCTGACATAGCACAAGATTCGCACATGCCCATCCAACGGATTTTGACGTGCATATCGTCCGTTACTTCCACCAGTTCTACATCGCCTCCGTCTACCCGGAGGTGGGGTCGAATGGTTTCAAGGGCGGCTTCTACTCTTTCATTTAGGTTTTTCTTGTCGAAAATGGCTGTCATTATTGCTGAATTTGATGCAAAAGTAGTTAAAATTCATCGCTTGGTTTCTTTCCTTTTTTCCCTTTTTTCTCTTCGGAGTCGTTTGATCGAGACAATTAAGCCCCAAATTGACAAGCATGAGGCAAGTGCTCACAAAACAATCAATTCGCCGGTACCGCCCAAACTGGCCACTAGGGCCACCACCACTGTAGTGAATAAGAGGGAGGAAAATACCACTGCGGCCATGAAGATTACCATGAATATCCAAAAACCGGTTTGGTCTTTGGGAGCATCTAACGCAGAAATAATAAAGAGCGTGGGCATGATAGGGCGGAATTTTTAGGGTTATTGGTGCCGCGTTCCTTAGGAGCCCTCTTTGGGTGAAAAAAGTCATGAGCCACCCCAAAAAAATCGGGATGGCTCATGTTTAGGAACGTGTGTTAACGCGCGCTACAAATTTAATTTCCAAAAAACAGACCGTTGCGCAGGCTCTGCTTGCCACCAGTGGCGGGAGCAGGCTTTTTCTCGCGCTTCTCGACTTTTTCAATCACGATGCTAGTAGGCCCGGCGGTGATTTTGAATTCGGTACGGCGATTGAGTTGGTGCTCTTCCTCGGTACATTCAACCCCGTTGGTACATTTGTTTTGCAACTGATTTTCTCCGTACCCTTTCGCCACGATGCGGTCAGCGCCAATTCCTTTGCTCACAATCCAGGCCACGGCACTGTTGGCGCGGCGCTGGGAGAGATCCTCATTGTATTTATCGTTGCCCCTTGCGTCGGTGTGCGACGAAAGTTCGATTTTCATTTCTGGGTATTTTTTCATCAAATCTGCCACACTCTGCAAATCAGGCTCTGCATCTGGACGGATGTTGTCTTTATCGTAGTCGTACAAAATGTTGTCAAGTCGGATAGGCTCGTTGATTCGCAGCGTGTCGTACTCCGGCTCGCGCTTAATGAGCCGCAAGGTTAGTTTTTTCTCAATACTGGTGCTTTTTTTGACTCCCAAGGTGTTGAAGATCACCGTATCAGGCTTGTAACCTTCGGCGTTTGCAATGACCATGTAGGATTTTTCAGGCTGCAATGTGAACGGGAAATCGTTGGCCGCGAGGTTGCTCTTTTCGTCCACATTGGCTGCTTTTTTCTCTGTCACGTCGAGCATTGTCACGACCGCTCCTTTGAGGGGCTGGCTTTCTTTTTCCCCTTTGCGTTTTAGGCGAAAGGTTTTAGCGACCAATTCCACTTTGATACGCTCAAGTTCCCAAGCATAAATATCGTCACAGCAGGTTTTGCTTTTAAGGTTGTTGGGGCCGGGACGGTTGCTTTGAAGGAATCCCGTGAATCCATCGGAAGAACGGGAATAGTGAAGGTCGTCCAAGCTGGTGTTGATGCCAAGGGGCATCATTTTTGGATCGCTCCAAATGGCACCATTCCATTGTGTTTCAAACACATCGTAGCCGCCGATGGTAGGCCGTCCGTTACTGCTGAACCACAATTTCCCATCCTGGTAAAAAGGAGAAGCTTCGTCACCTGGAGTGTTCACCACGTCACCGAGGTTTACTGGCAAGCCAAAGGTGTTTTCCGACTTCTTGGTTGCATAGTAAAGGTCAAAGCCTCCTTTGCCACCCGGCATGTTGGCGATGAAAAAGAGCACCTTTTCACCAAAAAGTTCGCCTTCACAAGGGTGTTTGGCTATAAAATCGCCATTAACCCCTGCCGCTTCATTTGCCCCGCTCCAGCCATCGGAACCTTTTTGCGATACAAAAATTTTGCTGGTTCCAATGTCCTGGCCTTTTTCGGTCAATTCAACCCGCGTGAAAAACATCGTTTTGCCGTCGGAAGATACACTTACGTTGCCTTGGTGCCAGCCTTCGCGATTGATCTCTGTGCCCAAGGGCTCAGGCTCGCCGTATTCGGCCCCGGACTTGGTCGTTGTGTATACTTTCGAGTGCCAGTCGCCCTCCTTGCCATTCAGCACAACCACTTCTTTGGAGCGAATGGAGGTGAAATACAATTCTCCAGCACTGTAAGAAGGTGAACCGTCGGTTTGTGGGTTGTTGGCCGTTTTGCCGATATTGCCCACCATTAAATTTTCGGGCTGCTTCAGTTTTTTTGCGATCTCACAACCTGCAATTTCGCGCTTGGATGCTTTTTTGAGTGCTTCGTCGGCGCCATCAGTAATGTATTGATTGAACATATCTACCGCTTCGGCATAGTTGCCGTTGTATTTCATACTGAGCGCGAGCCAGTATTTAAGCTCTGTGAACTCAAGTTTGCGGTCGCGATTGACGAGTCGGCTAAAACCTTTTTCAGCCTTTTCATAATCTCGCAGGTCAAAATTCAGTTTTGCCACTTTTGCGGCGGTTTGCTTGTCTGTTTTGTTCTCGTCCAGGTATTTTTCATACAAAACCAGGGCAGCATAAGGATTTCCATCGGCTTCGGCTTCCTGCGCCGACTTGAGGTTGGCTTCTGGAGTAGCGCGATTGAGCGGCTGGGCTTTCGCGCCGATGGCCGAAAAGAGGGCAATCGTGAGGAAAAAGAGGATTTTTTTCATCGTATCGTTTTTCCCGGTCAGGCCGGGATATTTTTTAAAATGGAAGATTGGCTATTAAAACCTTGGGCAAAGCACCTTGGTCTTTACCACGGCCGGCTTGTAAATTTTAATGATGTAGTTGGCGGCTATTTCAAAACCACCGCGATAGTTGCTGACTTGGTTGAGGTCACTGATATTAATATCGTAAGCAAGGCCGACTCGGAGGTTTTTGTAACGACCTCCGATCATGGGATAGACAGCGTCGCCCCCGGAGAGACGGTAACCCAAACCAAAATTGAGGTCAATATCTTTTTCAGCATTGAAAAGATAAGAGCCAAGCGCTTGGAGACTGATTTCGTCAGCACCACTCATGGTCTGGTAAATGAATGAAGGCCCTACGCTGAGTTTATCATTCAGTTTAATATTGAATAAACCGGTGACCACCGAACGGCGGGCGATTTCATCGCTGCTGGTGCTGCTTGAACCTGTATTGGTACTGCCGGTGCTACCACTGGTGACCAGGCCGTATTTCCCTTTGCCGATGTGGTACATGGAGTAGCCTATGCTCATGTCCATACGTTTGTTGAGTTTGGCGCGAAGCACCAAGCCTCCGTCAATATCGCTCCAGTCGGATTTTGCATCCAAGGTCTTTTGGTTGTCAAAGTCAACGGATGCACCTTTATTATACCCCCCCGTTGAGAGGCGATTTATCCAGCCTTCCTCAAATTCAAGTCCTTCTGTATTGAGTCTCCTCCCAGCTTGGCCGTATTGTGCACCAATCGTGAGATAAGCGTTGCCTTTTTTGTCCAAAGATAGGTGGTAAGAAGCACCAAATTTGGCAGCAGTATGCGTCAGACTGCCGGCACCAGCCTTGTCAGAGAAAAATACAAGGCCTATGCCGACCCAGTCGCGCTTGCGAAAGCCTGTGATAATGGGTGCGTCAGCCCAAAGAGAGGGTGTTTTGTATTGGCCTTTACTACCAATAACGCTGGCCCATTGGCCGCGATAAATACCCCCGATACGGGCAGTGCCCTCGAAATTGCCGATGTTGGCAGGGTTGAGGGTCATGGGAGACATGTTGTACTGCGAGAAGTGGATGTCTTGTGCGTTCAAGCAAGAAAGGCTCAGCGACGCGGCAAGCAGGAAAAGTAGTTTTCTAATGTTCATAATATAACGGTTGAAGATGGACGGTACACGAATCTCGGTACACTGATTGACGATTCAAGGTTGACGGTTGTGGAGGCTGGAGAAATCACCAGCCGTTTCTCGGCGAAAAGTAGCGTAAAATCCAGATTCAGCAACAAAGCAGAGCGATCGTTTTTCTGAAAAAAAGGAATTTGGCACTTTCAAGGCAAATGAAGCAGTTTTTGAAGCAGTTAAGCTCAGTGAAGGTGTACTGTGTAGTGAAGACGAACAGGCTTCTATCCGCTGCCGCTCACTTGTTGCACCTCAATATCGTGCATACATTTGAAATGACCTTTGGGGCATTGATCGAAACCAATTTTTGAACAAGGGCGGCAGCCCAAACCCAACACTTCTACAGACGTATTCAAATCCATGCCCGTTGGGTAAAAGGGCCACATCCCGAATTTTGG
>Ga0105049_10002704_pt1 | contig 20997 bp, 18 predicted proteins | sample MAT06_FD_78087 | JGI IMG/M metagenome (GOLD analysis project Ga0105049, IMG submission 78087) | Freshwater microbial communities from Lake Fryxell liftoff mats and glacier meltwater in Antarctica - MAT-06 | ecosystem: Environmental > Aquatic > Freshwater > Ice > Liftoff microbial mat | place...
CACGCCGTCGTTGCACACGATCACGACGGGGACCGCCGCAGGGACCCACTGCAGGTCGAGCGTTGGCGTCCCGTACGAGACGATGACGAGTGACGCTGGCGTCACACGATCTCGAGCATGCGCTGGAGGGCGACCCGCGCCCATTCGGCGGTCTCCGGGTCGACCGTGATCTGGTTCACGACGTTGCCCTCGACGAGGTTCTCCAGCACCCAGCACAGGTGGGCGGCGTCGATGCGGAACATGGTCGAGCACGGGCACACCAGGGGATCGAGCGACACCACCGTCTTGTCGGGCGTCTCGGCGTCGAGGCGGTTGACGAGGTGGATCTCGGTGCCCACGCCGATGACGGCACCGGTCGGCGCGTCGTTCACCGTGCGGATGATGAAGTCGGTGGAGCCGACGTGGTCCGCCATGGAGCACACGTCGTGGCTGCACTCCGGGTGCATGACGACTATGCCGTCGGGGTGCTCGGCCCGGAAGGCGTCGATGTGCGCGGGACGGAAGCGCTGGTGCACCGAGCAGTGGCCCTTCCAGAGGAGCAGGGTGGCGTCTTTGCACTCCGCCTCCGTGAGCCCGCCGCGCTCCTGGCGGGGGTTCCACACGCGCATGTCGTCGAGGCCGTAGCCCATGGCGATCCCGGTGTTCCGACCGAGGTGCTGGTCGGGGAAGAAGAGCACCTTGTCGCCGCCGCCGGTGGCGCCTGCAGACTCCTGGCCTGCCCGGGCCCCCTTGCCGAGCGCCCACTCGAGGACAGCGCGGGCGTTCGTGGAGGTGCACACGGCGCCCCCGTGACGCCCGACGAAGGCTTTGAGCGCGGCCGAGGAGTTCATGTAGGTGACGGGGATCACCCGCTCGATATCAGTGACCTCGGCCAGCGCGTCCCACGCCTCCTCCACCTCGTCGAGGTCGGCCATGTCGGCCATGGAGCAGCCGGCATTGAGGTCCGGGAGGATCACCTGCTGGTGGTCGCCGGTGAGGACGTCAGCGGACTCGGCCATGAAGTGCACGCCGCAGAACACGATGAACTCGGCCTCGTCGTGCTGCTGGGCGAGGACGGACAGGCGGTAGCTGTCGCCGCGAGCGTCGACCCAGCGGATCACTTCGTCGCGCTGGTAGTGGTGGCCGAGGATGAAGACCCGCTGGCCGAGGGTCGCCTTGGCGGCCGCGATGCGAGCCTCGAGGTCCTCGATCGGGGCGGCGGTGTAGCGCTCGTCGAGTGGTTGCTGGAGTCGGAGCATGTTCTGGGTCCTCCACGGGTGGGGGTTCCAGGTTCAGGACGGCGGGGACAGCCCGGTCGCCTCTCCCGCGGGGATGTCGTCCCTGGAACGGATATGACGCCGGAGACCGGGCCGGCGTTGGGGCCAGCGTAGCGGCTGGTCCGTGGAGCGACGCGGGATCGCGGACCCGTCGAGGGAGCGCGAGCGGGCGAGCCCCGCTGAGTACGCTCCGGCCGGTGCAGCCGACGCAGGCGGGGCGGGACGAGCCACGGCCACCCGGTCCGACCGGGTGGCGCGCGCATGCGCCGGTCCTGGCCGCCTACGCGGGGCTGACGACGATCGTGCTGTGGCCCGCGGCGCGGCACTTCACCACCCGGCCGATGATCGGGGGCGTCGACAGCTCGATCTTCTACTGGGCGTGGTGGCACCTCCCGAGAGCGATCGCCCACGGCGGAGGGGTGTTCCGCACCGACGGCCTGATGTATCCCGTGGGCGTCGACCTGCGGGTGACGGTGATGGCGCCGGCGGTGGCGGCGCTGTCGTGGCCGGTCCGGGCGGCGTGGGGCCCGGAGGCGCAGGTCAACGCGGTGCAGCTGGGCTCGGCCTTCTTCGCCGCCGTCGCGGCGTACTTCCTGATCGTGCGGGTATGCCATAACCGGGGCGCGGCAGGGTTGATGGGAGCGGCCTACGCCTTCACGCCCTACCGGTTCGTGCACCAGGGCGAGCACCTCAACCTGATCCACATGGGCCTGCTCCCCGCCGGCCTCGTGCTCGCGTTGCGCTTGGCCGACCAGCCGTCCGTGCGCCGAGGGACGCTGCTGGGCGCCTGGCTCGGGTTCGCCTTCCTGGTGGACCCGCAGCTGGCGTCCATCACGGCCATCGCCGTAGTGGTCCTGCTGATCGGGCGGCGGGCGCCACTGCGGGTCCTGATCCGCCCCGTGTCGATCGGGCTCCTCGTCGCACTGGTCGTGGCGACGCCGGTGCTGGTGCCGCTGGTCGGGGGCATCCTCGATGACGAGAGCAGCGCCGCCCTGTCCGCCCAGGACCTCGCCGCCTTCTCGTCGTCGCCGCTGTCATGGGTGGTGCCCCCGGTGACCCATCCCGTGCTCGGCGGCATCGCGGAGGTCGACGTCCTGCGCACCGGCTCGGAAGGGGTGACATCGCCGGGTCTGCTCCTCGTCGGCTTGGCGTTCGCCGGTGCCTCGCTGGTCGCTGCGGACCGTCGGCGGGGCTGGGTGCTCCTCACGTGGGTCGGGTTCGTCCTGTCCCTCGGTCCGTTTCTCGTCGTAGGGCAGGAGCGCGTCGCGCTCCCGCTGCCGTACCTCGCGCTGCGCGCGCTCCCGTTCATGGACACCTTGCGGGTGCCGGGCCGCTTCGCCCTCATCGGAGTGCTCGGGATCTGCGTGCTGGCGGCCGGCACGCTGTCGGCGCGGCTGGATCGCGTCAGACCGGAGCGGCGACGGTGGGTCCTGCGCGGGTGCGTCGTGATCGTCGCCTTCGAGCTGTTGCCCGGGTTGCCCGTCAGCCGCGACGGCGGTGCTCCGGCCCCCTACGCCGCGATCGCCGAGGATTCGGGTGCCGGCGCAGTCCTCGAGGTGCCGCTGCAGTGGTCGACCGGGGTGCAGCGCGTTGGTTTCGAGCAGCGGAACGTCACGTTGTTCATGGCCTGGGCGACGGTGCACGGCAAGCCGTACGTCGGCGGCTCCGTGTCCCGGCTCTCCGAGGACCGTCTCTCTCGGCTGGAGGCCATCTCCGTCTACCGGCAGGTGCGCGCGCTCCAGGGTGACCCGGGCATCCGTGGCCCCGTGACCTTCGGGGTCGACGACCTGCGCCAGCTCGGCATCGGCTACGTCGTGTACCACCGGGACATCCCTGTGCCCGAGGTGCTCCACTATGTCGAGGCCCTCGACCTCCCGGTGCTGGCGGACGACGGCACGGTGGTCGTGTGGAAGGTGCCGGTGGCATGAGGGCGAGCCTCCCTATCCTGGCTCCACGATGGTGCAGCGACCTGCCGCCGGGACGATCCCCGATGCTCCTGGCTCCTACCAGTTCAAGGATGGGGAGGGGCGCGTCATCTACGTGGGCAAGGCCCACTCGCTGCGCCAGCGATTGAGCAACTACTTCGTGAAGGCGTCGAGCCTGCCGCCTCGCACCGCGTCGATGGTGGCGGCCGCGGAGACGGTCGAGTGGATCCAGGTCCGCAACGACGTCGAGGCGCTCATGCTGGAGAACACGCTCATCAAGTCGTTCCAGCCTCGGTTCAACGTGCGGTTGCGCGACGACAAGAGCTACCCGTTCCTGGCGGTGACCATGGACGACGAGTGGCCCCGCCCGATGGTGATGCGAGGCCGGAAGCGCAAGGGCGTGCGCTACTTCGGGCCGTATGGCCACGCCTATGCGATCCGCGAGACGCTTGACCTGCTGCTGCGCACCTTCCCCCTGCGCACCTGCTCGGACAACAAGTTCGGTCAGCACCAGCGCCTCGGGCGCCCCTGTCTCCTCTTCCACATCGAGAAGTGCTCAGGGCCCTGCGTCGGCGAGGTGAGCAAGGCGGCGTACGACGAGCACGTCGAGGCTCTCCTGCAGTTCCTCGACGGTGACACCGACTCGGTCGTGCAGCAGCTCGAGACGCGGATGCACGAGGCGGCCGGCGAGCTCGAGTTCGAGCAGGCCGCCCGTCTGCGCGATCGCCTCGTGAGCGTGCAGAAGGCGATCGAGAAGCAGCAGATGGTGGCCGACCGCTCCGAGGACTTCGACGTCCTCGGAGTGGCCGACGATGAGCTGGAGGCCGCCGTCCAGGCGTTCTTCGTGCGCAAGGGCCGCGTGGTCGGCCGCAAGGGCTTCATCCTCGACAAGGTGGAGGACCTCTCCGCCGGCGAGCTGGTCTCCAACGTGATCGAGCAGCTCTACGACGATCCGCCGCAGGGGATCCCGAAGGCGGTCCTGGTGCCCGTCGAAATCGAGGAGGCGGCGCTCTACGAGGAGTGGCTCAGCTCCCTGCGTGGCTCGAAGGTCACCGTCCGGGTGCCGCAGCGCGGTGAGAAGCGCGAGCTGCAGGAGACGGTCACCCGGAACGCGCGCGAGGAGTTCGTGCGCCACCGCCTGCGTCGGGCCGCCGACCACAACAGCCGCGCGAAGGCCCTCAACGAGCTGCAGGACCACCTCGGACTCCCCGAAGCTCCGTTGCGCATCGAGTGCTACGACATGAGCCACATCTCGGGCAGCGACTACGTCGGTTCGATGGTGGTGATGGAGGACGGGCTCCCGAAGAAGTCGGAGTACCGCCGCTTCAAGATCAAGGGTGGCCAGGGCAACGACGACTTCGCGGCCATGGAGCAGGTGCTCACGCGTCGACTCACCGCCTACCTGGCGGAGCGACGACGGCCCGTGGGCGAGGCTCCGGGGAAGTTCTCCTACCCACCGCAGCTGCTGCTGGTCGACGGGGGCAAGGGTCAGCTCAGCGTGGCCGTCCGCGTGCTCGAGGAGCTCGGCCTGGCCGCAGAGATCCCGGTGGCGTCCCTGGCGAAGCGCTTCGAGGAGGTCTACCTCCCGGGGCGGGCCGACCCCGTGAGGCTCCCGCGCCAGAGCGAGGCGCTCTACCTCCTCCAGCGGATCCGGGACGAAGCCCACCGCTTCGCCATCACCTTCCACCGCGAGCTGCGCGCCAAGCGGATGACCACCAGCGTGCTCGACGGGATCCGCGGGCTGGGTGACGTGCGCCGCAAGCGCCTCGTGAAGGAGCTCGGCGGCGTGAAGGCCGTGACGCAGGCGCAGCTCGACGACCTGCGCGAGCTGGCCTGGCTCCCGGATGCCGTGGCCGACGCCGTGTACGAGAAGATCCACGGCATCCCTTCGTGACAGCGGCGGTCGGCACGCGCGACGGATCGGATTGGCGTTGGGCGGCTGTCCTCCACCTGGCGGTGGCGGCCGTGCTCGTCGTGGTCGTCTGGCAGTCCTCGGTGCACCTCACGCGCCAGGAGGAGGGCCGCTACCCCCGGGCGATCACGCTGGAGCACGGCGACGACGTCCTCGGCCCGTGGCTGTACTGGGACACCAAGTACTACGTGGACATAAGCGAGCACGGCTATCGGGCGGAGGATCGCGCGGTGTTCGAGGCGGGCGGGGAGACGGCGGTGGCCTTCTTCCCGGGGTACCCGCTGGTGGTGGCGGCGCTCGGCGTGCTCGGCGTGAGCACCGGGTTCGCGCTGGTGGGGGTCACCCTGCTGGCCGGGTTGGGCGCCACCGTCGTGCTGCACAAGCTCTTCACCCTCCAGATGTCGCGAGCCGCATCGCGCCGCGCCACCCTCGCCCTCGCCCTGTTCCCCTGGTCCTACTTCCTGATCGCCACGGCGTACCCCGAGGCACTGTTCCTGTTCCTCGCGGGTGCGGCGTTCCTCTTGGTCGAGCACGATCGGCCCGTGGCCGCCGGGCTGCTGGCGGCGCTGGCGTCCGCGACCCGACTGATCGGGATCGGCCTGGTCCTCGGTCTGGCCATCCGCGTCGCCGAGCGGCGGGGGGCGCTGACCTTCGACGGCTGGCGTCCGCGCGTGGACCGCAGTCGGTTGCGGCGCCGGGACGCCGGCGTCCTGTTCGGGGCGTCCGGGCTCGCTGCGTGGATGGTCGTCTGCTGGGTTCGGTACGGCGACCCCCTCGCGTTCAGCACGGCGCAGCGCGGGTGGAGCCAGGGCTTCGGCCCCCGCTCCTGGTTCAAGCTCGGGCTCATCGACCAGCTGCAGCACAACCAGGAGCGCTTCTTCGTGACGCGCCTCGTCTTGCAGGGCCTCGTGATGCTCCTGTTCGCGATCGCCCTGCCAGCCGTCTGGCGGCGCTTCGGGGCGGGCTATGGCACCTACAGCGTGGTCGTGGTCATGCTGCCGCTCCTCGGCAGCGCCAACTTCGCCAGCCACGGCCGGTTCGCCCTGATGGCCTTTCCCGTGTTCGGCCTCCTGGGGGTGCGCCTGGAGCGCGAGCGCGCCCCCGGCGACGTGGTGGTGCTGGCGCTGAGCGGGGCCGCGCTCGTGGTCGTCGCCTCGCTGTGGGGTCGCGGCTACTGGATGGCGTGATCATCCCCGTGGGGGCTGGCCCGGAGGTTCAGGGCATCAGACGTCGGGAGGCAACGGCGGGTGCCTCGAACGTCGGTCGCTGGTCGGTGGCTGTGCCCCTCGTACGGTGGCCAGGTGAGTGATGAGCAGGACGACCTCTGGGAGGACCACGCCGGCTGGTGGCAGGCGGGCTTCACGGAGGGCGCGGATCCCGAGTACGAGGAGCAGATCCTCCCGCTGGTGGCGGAGCACCTCGTTGGCGCCCGGCGCGTTCTCGACGTCGGCTGTGGCGAGGGGCAGGTCGCCCGCCTTGCCCTCGAGCGCGAGGCCGAGGTGGCCATCGGCATCGACCCGACGTGGGCCCAGGTGGTGGAGGCCCACGGTCGCGGTGGCGGGCCTGCGTACGCCCGGGCCGGCGCGGGAACGCTGCCGTTCACCAGCGGGGCCTTCGACGCGGTGGTGGCCTGCCTGGTGTTCGAGCACATCCGTGACGTCGACGACGCCATCGCGGAGGTCTCCCGGGTGCTCCAGCCGGGAGGCCGCTTCCTGTTCTTCCTGAACCACCCGCTCCTGCAGACGCCCAACAGCGGGTGGATCGACGACCAGGTGCTCGACCCGCCGGAGCAGTACTGGCGCATCGGCCCCTACCTCGTCGAGGACGAGACGATCGAGGAGGTGGAGAAGGGCGTGTTCATCCCGTTCATCCACCGTCCGCTCTCCCGCTACGTGAACGCCCTTGCGGCCAGCGGGCTCCTCCTCGAGCACATGGAGGAGCCGGCACCCCCGCCGGGCTTCCTCGCCCGCGCCGCGGAGTACCAGGCGGCCGCCACCATCCCCCGTCTGCTCCTGCTCAGGACCGTCAAGCGGGCGGGCTGAGGTCGTAGCGTGAACGGGGCATGAGCGAGTTCGTGGTCATCACGGGGATGTCGGGGGCTGGCCGGTCCCAGGCCGCCGACGACCTCGAAGACCTCGGGTGGTTCGTGATCGACAACCTGCCCCCCGAGCTCATCCCGAAGGTCGTGGAGCTGGTGCAGGCTCCCGCGTCCACCACGCCTCGGGTGGCCCTCGTGGTCGGCACGGGGGCGTACCACGCCGACGTGATGCCGGCGCTGCGCGCGTTGCGGGCGTCGGGAGCGCGGGTGCGGCTGCTCTACCTGGACGCGGCCACCGACGTGCTCGTGCGCCGCTACGAGGACACCCGGCGGCGCCATCCCCTCCTGGCGCCGGGCGACGGCGTGGCGGACGCCATCGAGGCGGAGCGGGCTCTGCTCGAGCCGGTGAAGGCTGAAGCCGATGTGGTGGTGGACACGTCCGCGCTCACGGTGCACGACCTCCACGGTCGGATCGTGGGCCTCTTCGGCGACGACCATCCCGACGCCGACATGCAGACCCGCGTCATCTCGTTCGGCTACAAGCACGGGCTCCCGCTCGACGTCGACCTCGTACTCGACTGTCGCTTCCTGCCCAACCCCCACTGGGTGGAGGGCCTGCGGCCGCTCACCGGCCTCGACGCCCCCGTGCACGCCTACGTGGTGGGCCAGGAGGAGGCGCAGGACTTCCTCGGCCACCTCGAGGGGCTGCTCGGGATGCTCCTGCCCGCCTACGTGGCGGAGGGCAAGTCGTACCTCACGATCGCGCTGGGCTGCACGGGCGGACGGCACCGCTCCGTGGTGATGGCGGAGGAGGTGGCCGGCTTGCTCCGACGTGAAGGCTTCACCCCTACCGTCGTCCACCGCGACGTCGCCAAGTGACGGACCCGGGACGGACTGGCACCACCGCAGCCGATCTGCTCGGATTGGCCACCGTTCGACCTCTGACCCCTGGGAGCACTTCGCGATGACCATCCGTGTCGGCATCAACGGATTCGGCCGCATCGGCCGCAACTTCTTCCGAGCCGCCAAGCAGCGCGGCGCCGACATCGACTTCGTGGCCGCCAACGACCTCGGCTCCAAGGAGTTGATGGCCCACCTCATGAGGTACGACTCGATCCTCGGCACCTGGGACGCCGACATCACCACCTCCGAGGCCGGCATCGTGGTGAACGGCGATGAGCTCAAGATCCTCGCCGAGCGCGATCCCAAGGCCCTGCCGTGGGGGGAGCTCGGGGTCGACATGGTGATCGAGTCCACCGGCATCTTCTCCAGCCGGGAGCAGGCGGCGATGCACCTCGACGCGGGTGCCCCCTTCGTGATCGTGTCCGCCCCGTCGGCCGGCGCCGATGCCACCTTCGTGGTGGGCGTGAACGACGACACCTTCGATCCGGCCACCCACAAGGTGGTGTCCAACGCCAGCTGCACCACCAACTGCTTCGTGCCGATGGTGAAGGTGCTCGACGATGCGTTCGGCATCGAGCGCGGCCTCATGACCACGATCCACGCCTACACGGGCACGCAGTCCGTGGTCGACGGTCCGTCGAAGGACTTCCGCGAGGCGCGGGCCGCCGCCATCAACATCATTCCGAGCTCCACCGGCGCCGCCCGGGCCACGAGCCTGGTGCTGCAGTCGATGGCCGGAAAGCTCGACGGCACCTCCTTGCGGGTGCCCGTGCCCGACGGCTCCATCACCGACTTCACCGGTGTGCTGGGCAAGGACGTCACCGTGGACGAGGTGAACGCGGCCTTCGAGGCGGCGGCCACCAGCGGCCCGCTCGCCAAGGTGCTCGTGTACAACGAGGCACCCATCGTGAGCTCCGACATCGTCGGCTCGCCCGCCTCGTGCACCTTCGACGCCCCGATCACCATGGTGAACGGCAACCTGGTGAAGGTCATGGGCTGGTACGACAACGAGTGGGGCTACTCGAATCGTCTGGTGGATCTCATCGAGATCACCGGCGGCAAGCTCAAGGCGTAGCCATGGCGTCGATCGGGGTCCCCTCGCTGGAGGACCTGCTGCCTCTGGAGGGCCGGCGCGTCCTCTTGCGAGCCGACTTCAACGTGCCGGTGCGCGACGGTGTGATCACCGACGACCTGCGCATCCGGGCGGCGCTGCCAACGATCGTCTGGCTCCAGGAGCACGGCGCCACCGTGGTGGCGTGCACCCACTTCGGGCGACCCGAGGGGAAGCCTGAGCCTCGCTACGACGTCGCTCCGATCCGAGCTCGCCTCGCCGAGCTCGCCCCGGGCGTGGAGCTGCTCGAGAACCTGCGGTTCAATGCGGGGGAGACCACCAACGACCCGGGTTTCGTGGCGGAGCTCATCGCGGGCTTCGACGCCTACGTGAACGACGCCTTCGGCGCGTCCCACCGAGAGCACGCGTCGATCGTCGGGCCGCCGCTTCACCTGCCCAGCGCGGCCGGCCGGCTCCTCGAGCGGGAGGTGGAGGTGCTCGGCGGGTTGCGGGAGCACCCCAACCGTCCGTTCATCGCCGTGCTCGGCGGCTCCAAGGTCAGCGACAAGCTCCGGGTCATCGAGGCCCTGCTCGAGGTGGCCGACGAAGTGCTGATCGGTGGGGGAATGTGCTTCACGTTCCTCAAGGCGATGGGGCACGCCGTCGGTGCCTCCCTCTGCGAAGACGACATGGTCGACCGCTGCCGGGCGCTTCTCGATCGCGGTGCGGCCATCCGTCTGCCGAGCGACGTCACCGCCCTCGCACCCGGCGGGAAGATCGGCGATCCGAGTGCCGGCGGCGAGGTCCGCCAGATGGGCCGGTCGATCCCGGACGGTTGGATGGGCCTCGACATCGGCCCCGGCACCTCGGCTGAGTTCTCCGACGCGGTGCTCGAGGCCCGCACGGTCTTCTGGAACGGTCCGATGGGCGTGTTCGAGGACCCGCGCTTCGAGGCCGGCACCCGCACGCTCGCCGAGGCCGTGGCGGAGTCCACCGCCTTCACCGTCGTCGGTGGGGGAGACTCAGCCGCCGCCGTGGCCCAGTTCGGGCTGGCCGGCCAGATCGATCACATCAGCACCGGCGGCGGTGCGTCGCTGGAGCTGCTCGAGCAGGGCGACCTGCCCGGCCTCGCCGCCCTCCGCCAGTCAAGGAAGGACACGGCATGACCACGCCCCGCAAGCCGCTGATCAGCGGCAACTGGAAGATGCACCACAACCACTTCGAGGCGTTGCAGCTCGTCCAGAAGCTGAGCTACCTGCTCACGAAGGACGACTACGACGCGGTGGAGGTGTCGGTGCACCCACCCTTCACCGACCTGCGCACGGTGCAGACCTACTTCATCAGCGAGAAGAAGCCGATCCCGATTGCCCTCGGGGCCCAGCACTGCCACCACGAGGAGACGGGGGCCTTCACCGGCGAGGTGTCGGCGGCGTTCCTCGCCAAGCTCGAGGTGGAGTACGTCATCGCCGGGCACTCCGAGCGTCGGGAGATCTTCGGCGAGACCGATGAGCAGGTGAACCTGAAGGTCCAGGCCATCCTGAAGCACGGGATGACGCCGATCCTGTGCTGCGGCGAGACGCTCGCTGAGCGGGAGGCCTCGGCCACCGATGCCAAGGTCACCGGGCAGGTGGAGGCGGGCTTGGCCGGACTCACCGCTGAGCAGGTCGCGGGTCTGGTCATCGCCTACGAGCCGATCTGGGCCATCGGCACGGGCCGCACGGCGAGCAGTGACGATGCCCAGGGGGTGTGTGCGGTGGTGCGCCAGGTGGTGGGCGGCCGCTTCGGCGCTGATGCCGCGTCCGCCGTGCGGATTCAATACGGGGGTTCCGTGAAGCCCACGAACGCGGCGGAGCTGATGGCCCAGCCCGACATCGATGGCGCCCTGGTGGGCGGTGCAAGCCTGGACGCGGACGACTTTGCCCGCATCGTGGGCTATCGCTCCTAGAGAATCGGTCCTCTGCTTCGGAGATCCACCCAGGATCCGCGGGGGAGCCACCCCGAAGGGCTACGTTCATTGGCGGTTCACGCGCGTCTACGTTCGGCACGGCACGGGTCGTAGTCAGGCGAATGGCGTCGAGCCACCCAGATTCCATCCATCGGGAGAGACCACCCCATGCGCAAATCGCTGTTGAGAGTACTGGCAGTGCTCCTCGCCTTCTCGTTCGTCGCCGCCGCGTGCGGTAGCGACGACAGCGGCGACGACGCTTCCCCGGGCGGAACGGACGGTTCCGGTTCCGGAATCGCCGATACGTTCCCCGACCTCACCGAGCCCACCAAGGGCGGCGTCCTCAAGATGGCCATGAACGACAACATCGACTGCTACAGCGGTCTGTCGTACTACGGCATCTCGTGGTCGCTCTTCTACTTCATGGCTCGGGGCCTCTACGGGTACCCGGAGACGATCGAGTCGCCGGACACCGACGTTGTCCAGGCCGACCTCGCCACCGACCTCCCTGAGGTCAGCGACGACGGCCTGACGTACTCCGTCACGCTGCGCGAGGGCCTCACCTTCCCCGATGGTGCGCCGGTCACGGCGGCCGACGTGAAGGCCACCTTCGAGTACATGCTCGATCCCAACATCCAGTGCGCCACCGGCGGCCCGCCCGCCTCTGGCTACTACAACGTGATCGAGGGCTACGACGACTTCACCACGGCGCTGACCGACGACCCGGCTGCCGCAGCCGAGCTGTCCGGCATCGTTGCGGTGGATGAGCTCACCACTGAGTTCACCCTCAGTCGGCCCGACGGCGCCTTCGTCCGGGCCCTGGCCATGGGCTGGTCGTTCATCCGTCCGGCCGACACCAAGCGCGAGCTGCTGGAGACCCCGCCGCTCTTCGTCGGCCCCTACAAGATCGAGGACTACACCCTCGACCAGTCCCTCACGGTCGTTCGCGAGCCCAGCTGGGAAGACAACGTCGCCGCCGGCGTGCCCGAGGGAGCCAACGAGAACAACATCGACGGCATCGAGCTCGCCATTGGCGTGCCCGACGACATCCAGCTCGCCCAGATCAAGGACAACGAGCTGGACATCACCTGGGACGGCTCGGCGCCTCTTGGCTCCGATGTGCCCGCCGTGGCGAACGACTCGGCCTACGACGGGCGCTTCTTCTCCACCCCGGACGCCGCTGTCGACTACGGCGTCTTCCGCACCGACAAGGCGCCGTTCGACAACGTCGAGCTGCGCCAGGCCGTGAACTACGCGGTCGACCGAGCCAACACCGCCAAGATCGTCGGCGGCGAGCTCAGCCGGAGCCCGTGGTCCGAGATCCTCTCGGAGAACCTGCTGGTCGGGTCCGACGACGAGACGGGTGAGGTGTACACCTTCGATCCCGACAAGGCCCAGGAGCTCGTCGACGCTTCCGGCGTGGAGACCCCCATCAAGGTCACCATCGCCCACTTCGCCGACGATCCCGCCCCGGCGGTCGCAGCAGCCATCAAGGAGAACCTCGACGCCGTTGGCTTCGATGTCTCCCTCACGCCGCTGTCCTCCGACGTGTACTACGGCTTCCTCGCCGACGAGACGTCCGACTACGACCTCGCTGTCGCCGGCTGGGGTCAGGACTACTCGGATGCCATCACGTTCTTCGGCCCGTTGCTGACGTGCCCGGATGGTGTTCCCACTGGCTCGAACTACGGCCGCTTCTGCGACACGGACTTCGACGCCAGCGTGCAGGAGATCAGCGTGATGCCCGACGGTCCCGATCGGGCTGCCGCCTTCGCCGAGCTCTCCACCTCGACGATGAAGGACAAGGCCCCCTGGTGGCCGCTCACCAACCGACGCAAGGTCTCCTTCGTGTCGGACCGCGTGGGCAACTACATCTGGGGCCCGGGCAAGCAGTTCTACTTCGGTACCTACTACATCAAGGACGCCTGACCAGGCGTAACGAGCCGTGATGCTCGTGGGGCCCGGACCACCTGGTCCGGGCCCCACGCCATCCCTCAGTGCCTGACACCTGATGCTCCGTTACACCATCCGTCGAGTGCTGTGGGGAGTTCTCGTCATCGTCGCGGTGTCGCTCGCCGTCTTCGTGCTGTTCGGTCCGGTCCTCCGGGCTCGTAGCGACCTCAGCCCCGCCCGCATCTACGCCGGCAAGAACCCGAGCGACGCCCAGATCGCGCAGGTCGAGGAGAACCTCGGCCTCGACAAGCCGGTCGTGCAGCAATACGGCAACATGATCTACCGCCTCGTCTGGGGTCCGTCGGACGCCGAGAAGGAGCGTCTCTGCCCCGGAGCAACCGAGGAACGTTGCCAGGAGCTCGTCGGACGCCTCGGGCGGTCCTACGCCAAGCAGCGCTCGGTCGACTCGCTCATCGGGGAGCGGATCGGCGTCACCGTCTCGCTGTCGTTGGTGGCGGCGGTGATGTGGCTCACGATCTCGATCCCCATCGGGATCCTCTCCGCCATACGACCGCGATCGGTGTTCGATCGGATCACCGTCACCGGCGTGCTCATAGGCCAGTCGTTGCCGATCTACTACTTCGGCCTTCTCGCGCTCTACTTCCTCACGTACAAGTACAAGATCTTCCCGCAGGGAGGCTACGAGCAGTTGTCGTTCACGGATCCCTGGCCGTGGCTCTCCCACCTGATCCTGCCGGCCTCCACGCTCGCGCTTCAGTTCACGGCGCTGTACGTGCGCCTCGTGCGGGGCGGGATGATGGACGCCATGGGTGAGGACTACGTGCGCACCGCCCGAGCCAAGGGGGCCGGCGAGCGGCGCACCATCTTCCGCCATGCCCTGCGCAACGCCATGCTGCCGATCGTCACGATCTTCGGTCTCGACCTCGGCATCCTGCTCGGCGGGGCCATCCTCACCGAGGCCACCTTCGGGCTCCGGGGCGTGGGCCAGCTCTCCGTCGAGGCAGCCAGCTCCCTCGACGTGCCCCTCACCGGAGGTGTGGTGCTGTTCGCCGCGGTGCTCATCGTGGGCGCCAACATCGTCGTCGACCTCGCCTACGCCATCATCGACCCCCGCATCCGCCTGAGCTAGGACATCTATGCCCCTCCTCGAGGTCAGCGACCTCCACACCTCCTTCTCCACCGACGATGGGGTGGTGCGCGCCGTCGATGGCGTTTCCTTCACGGTGGATCGCGGACAGGTGCTGGGGATCGTGGGCGAGTCGGGGTGCGGCAAGTCGGTCACGATGCTGTCGATCATGCGGCTGCTCTCGGCCCGCCAGTCGCAGACCACCGGGAGCGTCACCTTCGACGGTGAGGACCTGCTGGCCGCGTCGACGAAGGGCATGCAGAAGATCCGGGGCAAGGAGATCGCCATGATCTTCCAAGACCCGATGACGTCGTTGAACCCGGTGTATCGCATCGGTTGGCAGCTCGCCGAGGCCGCCCGCCTCCACAACCCGGGCATGTCGAAGGCGGAGGCCTACGACCGCGCCGCCGAGATGCTCACGGCGGTGGGGATTCCGAGCCCGCGCGAACGCTTGGCCAACTACCCCCACGAGATGTCCGGTGGCATGCGCCAGCGCGTCATGATCGCGATGGCATTGACGAACGATCCCAAGCTCCTGATCGCCGACGAGCCCACCACGGCGCTCGACGTCACCACCCAGGCGCAGATCCTCGAGCTGATCCGCAAGCTCCGCACCGAGTTCGACTCTGCCATCGTGTTCATCACCCACGACATGGGGGTGGTGGCCGAGCTCTGTGACGACGTGGTGGTGATGTACGCCGGCAAGGTGGTGGAGCGTGGCACCGTCACCGAGCTGTTCCGCAACCCGCAGCATCCCTACACCTGGGGCCTGCTCGGTTCGCTGCCGGGGCGGAACCTGCGCTCCAAGCGCCTGTACTCGATCCCCGGTTCGCCGCCGAGCCTCCTGCACCCGCCCTCGGGCTGCCGCTTCGCCAAGCGCTGCGCCCACGTGATGGAGGTCTGCCTCACCGAGGAGCCGATCCTCGGCGGAATGGCCAACGACCCCCACCTGGTGGCCTGCCACCTCGCCCCCGAGGTGCGCAACGACAAGACGAACCAGTTCCCGGAGGTCCTCGCGTGACCACCGGCGACACGATCCTGCGGGTCCAGAACCTCGCCAAGCACTTCCCCGTCACCCGGGGGATCATCTTCCAGAAGGAGATCGCCAGCCTGAAGGCGGTCGACGACGTCTCCTTCGAGATCAAGGCGGGTCAGACCCTCGGTCTGGTGGGGGAGTCGGGCTGTGGCAAGTCCACCCTCGCCCGTTGCATCGTGCGGTTGCTCGAGCCCACCGGCGGCAGCATCGAGTTCCAGGGTCAGGACATCACCCGGCTCACCGGCAGCGCCATGCGCCGGGTGCGTCGCGACCTCGTGATGATCTTCCAGGACCCGATGTCGTCGTTGAACCCTCGGATGCGCGTGAGCCAGGTCATCGGCGAGCCGCTGGAGATCCACGAGGTGGGCACCTCGGCCACTCGGAAGGCCCGGGTGATGGAGCTCCTCGAGCTCGTCGGCCTGAACCCAGAGCACTACAACCGCTTCCCGCACGAGTTCTCCGGCGGACAACGGCAGCGCATCGGCATCGCCCGGGCCCTGGCGCTCGAGCCCAAGCTGATCGTGTGCGACGAACCCGTCTCGGCGCTCGACGTGTCGGTGCAGGCCCAGATCATCAACCTGCTCGAAGATCTCCAGGCCGAGTTCGGGCTCACCTACTTGTTCATCGCTCACGACCTCGACATCGTGCGACGGGTGTCCGACGAGGTGCACGTGATGTACCTCGGCAAGGTGGTGGAGCACGGCACCGACGAAGATCTCTACGAGCACCCGCACCACCCCTACAGCGCGGCGCTCCTCTCCGCTCGCCCGGAACCCGATCCGGATCGGGCCCGCGCCCGCACGCACATCATCCTCGAGGGGGATGTGCCCAGCCCCCTGAACCCACCGTCAGGGTGTCGCTTCCGCACGCGCTGCCCGCGGGCCCAGCCGGTGTGCAGCGATGTGCAGCCTGAGCTGGCCGGCCCCACCACCGGGCACCAGTGGGCGTGCCACTACCCCGTGGAGACTTGGCCGTTGGCCCGCCCGGAGGACATCCGCCTTCCGTCGCCGGCTGTCGTCGCACCGGAGGCGACCGCGTGACTCCCGAGGAGCGCCTCGCGGGCTTCAAGCGCCTTGGTCTCATGGTCGCGGGCCTCGTGGGCGCGGCGCTCGTCATCGCGCTGGTGCTCGCAGGCCTGGGCTCCACCCGCGACCAGGCCTTGGCCGCCGGTTCTGGCGTGGTCGGGATCGCGTTGGTGATGGGTGGCGTGGTGGCGTTCGGCCGCACCAGTGCGATCCGGCGCACGGCGGGCGTCTACGGGCGGGCCACCGTCGAGGAGCGCAAGGACGCGGAGCGTTTGGCGCTCGGCCTGTTCGCCTCCGGCATCCTGTTCTCCGTCTGCTCACTGGCCCTCGGGTAGGAGGTACCCACCATGTCGATGGTTCCTTCCCTCGAACCGATCTCCGCCATCGCCCTCCCCACGGAGGAGGCCGGCACCGCGGGCGCAGCGCGCGGCCCGTGGGCGCTCGTCTGGCGTCGGCTTCGTCGCGACAAGGCGTCGCTCGTCAGCGTGGCCTTCATTGTTCTCCTCGTGACGTTCGCGCTGGCCGCCCCTGTGTTCGAGAGCTGGACAGGCCACCCGAAGAACACCTCGAACTCCACCGGCACCGACGACCTCACGCTCCTCCCGGTCGGTCCGATGGGGGGCTGCAACGGCATCGGCGATGTGGGGGAACGGGGCTGCTTCGTGCTCGGTGCGTCGAACGTGAGTGGCTACGACATGCTCGTGCAGCTCAGCTACGGCGCCCGCACGTCGCTCCTCATCGGCGTCTTGGCCACGGTCCTCACGGTGGCGGTGGCGCTGCTGATGGGCTTGGTGGCCGGCTACATGGGGGGCTTCGCCGACGGGGTGATCTCGCGCCTGATGGACATCGTGGCCGCCTTCCCGTTCCTGTTGTTCGCCATCGCCATCTCGACGGTGTTTCGCAGCAACATCTGGACGGTCATCCTCGTGATCGTGTTCTTCTCATGGTTCTATCCGGCGCGCCTCTTTCGGGCTGAGGTGCTGTCGTTGCGGGAGCGCGAGTTCGTGGCCGCGGCGCGCATGCTCGGCGCCTCCACCCCCCGGATCCTCCGCAAGCACATCCTCCCGCACCTCATCGGCGCGGCCGTCGTGTACTCAACCCTCGCCGTCGCCACCGCCATCCTGTTCGAGGCGGCGTTGTCCTTCCTCGGCTTCGGTCTCCCGGTCGACATCCCCTCTTGGGGCCGCATGATCTCCCAGGCCGTCCCCGGCGGGCTCTACCGCAACGCTCCCCACCTGATGTTCTTCCCCGGCACGTTGCTGGTGCTCACCGCGCTGGCCTTCAACATGCTCGGCGACGGGCTCCGGGACGCGCTCGATCCCAAGGGCAACGTCGACCGCTGATCAATCGTTGGCCGTCCGGCTTTCCGTCGTTCGCCGTGCCCCTGGTAGCGTTTCGGGGCCCGCCGGGCCGCCGCAACCAGGAGAATCCTTCGTGCTCGAACCGATCATCATCGGCCTCCACCTCATCGTCTCTGCGCTGCTGATCGGCCTCGTGCTGCTCCACAGCGGCAAGGGAGGCGGCCTCTCCGACATGTTCGGCGGCGGCGTCGGGGCCACGGCACTCGGATCGGCGGCGGCGGAGCGCAACCTCGACCGCATCACGGTCGTGGTGGCCCTCATCTTCGTGTTCACCACCACCGGCCTCGCCTTCCTGCTCGACTGAGCCAGCCCATGGTCGGCGCGCGGGGTCGGGGAGGCCTGGTCGCCGCTGCCTTGTGCGTGGCTGTCCTGGCGCTCGGCTGCACGGGCGACGACGCGGCAGCCCCGGTCGGCGACCCCTCCGACACGATCGCTCCCGGTTCGGGCGGCGTCATGCGCGTGGGGCTTCCGGGCACCATCGTCCTCGACCCGACGAAAGCTTCGCTGGCGTCGCCGAGCGACCAGATGGTGCTCGACCTGCTCCATGACGGCCTCACGCGGGTGGGCGACGACGGTGTCGTGCAGCCGGCTCTGGCGGCGGCGTGGGAGCACAACGACGATCTGACGGCCTGGCGCTTCCACCTCGCCTCGGATGCCAGCTTCACGAGTGGCCGGCCCGTCACGGCGGACGACGTCATCGCTTCGATCGAGCGGGTGGCCCTGCTCGGCGACACCTCGCTCGTGGCCCTCTCGCTCGAGGCCGTGTCGGGCTTTCGGGCCTTCGTCGATGGCTCCGCCGACCACCTGGCCGGGCTCACGGCCGTGGACAGCACGGTGGTGCGCTTCGCTCTCGACGAGCCGCTCTCTGTTCTGCCGGCGGTGGTGGCCACCCCGGCCCTTGCGGTGGTGGACGTCCCTTCGCTCGCCGCCGCCGATGGGGCGACGGCCGACCTCGACCTCACGGGGAGCTGGCTGGTCTCGAGCGTCGCGGAGGGCGCGCTGAGCTTGGAGCGCCGAGCCGAGGCGCCGGGTTCGGTCGACGGCGTGGAGGTGCGGTCCTATGCCGACGCCGACGCGGCCTACGACGCCTTCACCGAGGGCGACGTCGACTGGGCATCGGTTCCCACCGACCGCTTCGGTGAGGTCGTCGATGCCTACGGCGATGACCATGTTGTCCCGTTCCATGCCGAGCTGTTCTTCGGGCTCCACCTCGGCAGCGCCACCCTCGCCAACCCGGCGCTGCGCCAGGCCATCGAAGCAGCCATCGACCGAGAGGCGATCGTGACCTCGGTGTACGCCGACCTCGCCGACCCCCTGGCCACGGTGGTCCCGGCGGGCGTCCCCGGCCATGACCCCGAGCGCTGCGGCAGTTGCGGCCCCGACCCCGAACGGGCGGCCGCCCTGGTGGCCGAGGCCTTTCCGGCCGGCACCGTGCCCATCGTCAACATCGACTACGACGAGTCAACGGCCCAGTCGGCGATGGCCGAGATGATCGCAGCCGATCTCGAGGCCGCAGGCATCCCCACGAAGCTCCGCCCGCTCCCGCTGGAGGACTACAAGCGGTTCGTGGTCGGGGGCACCCATGAGATGTTCACGTTTGGATGGATCGGCGCCTACACCTCGCCCGACGCCTACCTGGCGCCGCTGTTCGTCTCCGACTCGGACGACAACCTCACGGCCTTCCGCAGCGCCGATGTCGATGGGTTCCTCAGCCGAGCGCGAGGAGCGGACGACGACGCCAAGAACGCCGAACGGTGGGCCCTCGCCGAGCGGGGGGTGATGGACGCGGCGGTGGTCATCCCCATCGCCCAGTTCCGCACCCAGGTGGTGGTGGCCGACCGAGTGGAGGGCCTGGAGCACGCCGTCGACGGCACGGTGGATTGGGTCAACGTCAGCATCGACGAGTAGCGCCCCAGTCGGTTGGAAGGCCCCGCCAACCCCCGTGTACGGTGACCACTCCCCGGGGAGACCCGGGGGTCACGTCGGAGTGGCGGAATTGGCAGACGCGCCAGCTTGAGGGGCTGGTGTCCTTAGGGACGTGGGGGTTCAAGTCCCCCCTCCGACACCATGTGATGTCGCGAGACATCGGCAACGCCCGAACCCCCGGTGGGGTTCGGGTCATTGCTTTTTGAGGCGGGGTTGGTAGCCGCGGGTGGGGTCGAGGGTGAGGTGGCGGAGGAGTTCGCCGGTGGTGGTGTTGATGACGCGGATGTCGAGGTCGGCGATGAGCAGGACGATGGGGGTGCCGGCGTGGGCGCGGCCGATGCTGATGTGGTGCATGCGGCCGGCGCGTCGGAGGGAGATGGCGCCGGTCTTGTCGATGCGGTCGTAGCGGACGCGGTGGTGGGTGCCGGCGCCGGGGCCGGTGGGGCCGGTCTTGGGGAGGAGGTTGTAGGCAGCGGCGGGTGTGCGCCGGTCGAGGGAGCGGTGGGGGCGTCGGTGGTTGTATTCGTCGACGAAGGCGTCGAGCTGTGTCTGGAGGCCGGTGAGGTCAGCGGGGCGGGGTTGGGCGGTGAGCCACTTCTTGAGGGTCTGTTGGAAGCGTTCGACTTTGCCGCAGGTGGTGGGGTGGTTGGGGCGGGAGTGCTTCTGGGTGATCCCGAGGTCGGCGAGGGTGGTCTCGAGCTGGTTGCGGCCGCCGCGGTAGCCGGCGAACCGCACGGTGTAGACGAGGCCGTTGTCGGTGAGCACTGAGGCGGGGAAGCCGTGGTCAGCGGCTGTTTGTAGGAACGTGTCGACGACGACGCTGCCGGTGACGGGGTGGTGGGCGGTGACTGACAGGGCGTAGCGGGAGTGGTCGTCGAGCCAGGTGAGGATCTCGATGTCGGTCCCATCGTTGAGGCGCCAGTGGGTGAAGTCGGACTGCCAGGTCTCGTTGGGGAGGTCGGCCTGGAACCGGATGTAGGACGACCGGGGTCGCTTGCGGGGTTCGGGGGTGATGAGCCCGGCGGCCAGCAGCCGTCGCCGGACCGTGGAGATCGACACCGTGATCTGGTGGTGGCGTTCTAGGTGCCAGGCGATCGTGGCCGGCCCGGCATCGAGACCCTGCGCGGTCAGGGAACGGCGCAGGTTCACGATCAGGTCGATGGTGTCCGCGGCGGTCTGCGATGGCGAGGTCTTCGGTCGACGCGACCGGGGTTCGAACGCGGTGTCGCCCTCGGTGCGGTACCGGGCTAGGAGCCGGGACACGTAGGACTTCGAGACCTCGAAGCGGCGAGCCGTCTCGGCTTGGCTCAGCCCCTCGACCGTGACCGACAAGACAACCGCCCGACGTTTGGACATCGCGCCACGTGAGCATCCTCACGTGTTGCCGATGTCTCGACTCATCCGTTGCACATGTCCTGAACCATCACACCCCCTCGCCCACCACTCATTGGTCAGATGCCCAAGGTTTCAGTGTTCAAGCGCCCACTATGCGGTTCGCCGCGGGCGCTCGCCCAGGAGGCGGTGGTCAAGGGCTTGCTGGCCTCGCCGGTGAGCGCCCCTTCTCGCTCGATCTGAGGGC